>JAANMX010000567.1_pt1 | contig 48632 bp, 40 predicted proteins | sample 7279681 | NCBI WGS metagenome assembly JAANMX01 (sample SAMN14094542, study PRJNA606508) | bioreactor metagenome | isolation source: A lab-scale SPAN reactor treating ammonium-rich wastewater day 351 | place: Ireland: Galway | collected 2018-01-01
TCTCAATTCATCACTAGATGCTGACATCGTTGCAGTGCCTCGCTGTATTTTGAGCTTCTCTCCTATTTTAACCTTTTGCCCCTAACTTGAAATGCACCCAGCTGTGTGGTTACAGTTGAACATCCAATTGGAATGCAGTAGGGAATCCGATCTATGCCATTCGCAAACGGTGAATTACCACGTTCGGTGGGTCTGACAAGCGTAGAGATCACGGGTGGGCTTTGGCACGAACGTCAGACGGTGAACCGCGTTACGACGATTCCCGCCATCTATCGCCAGCTTGAAGCGACCGGACGTATCGACGCGTGGCGCATGGATCCCGACCGTGAACGGCCCCGAAAGCGCAGTGTAGTCACGATGTTCTTCGACTCGGATACGGCCAAGTGGCTTGAAGCGGTGGGCTACAGCCTCGCGATGCACCCTGACCCGGAGCTTGAAGCGCTGGCCGACCGTGTCATCGACATGATAGCCGAGGCACAGCTCCCCGACGGCTACCTGAATACGTATTTCCCGATCCTCGAACCGGAGAACCGGTGGAAGAATCTGCGTGACTGGCACGAGATGTACAACGCTGGTCACCTCATCGAAGGAGCTGTCGCATACGCCGAAGCGACCGGCAAGCACAAGATCCTCGATGTATTGCGGCGTTATGCAGATCATATCGAGTCGCTGTTCGGCCCGCGTGAAGGCCAACGGCGCGGCTATCCCGGCCATCCAGAGCTGGAGCTGGCGCTCGTCAAGCTGTATCACGCGACAGGGGAGGTGAAGTATCTCGATCTCGCCAAGTACTTCATCGATGAGCGCGGGCGACAGCCACACTATTTCGACCTCGAAGCTAGTGAGCGCGGAGAAGACCCGGCGGACTTCTGGTTCAAGAACTACCGCTACTGCCAAGCGCATCTGCCGCTGCGCGAGCAGACCGAAGCGACCGGCCATGCGGTGCGCGCTTGTTATCTGTATGCAGGCGTGGCCGACATCGCCCGCGAGACGAACGACGCTGAACTGCTCGACCTCTCCCGGCGGCTCTGGGACGACCTGACAACCCATCAGATGTACATCACTGGCGGCCTCGGCCCGGCGCACTCCAACGAGGGCTTCACGTTCGCCTATGATCTGCCGAACGAGACCGCCTATGCCGAGACGTGCGCCGGGATTGCGCTAGCGTTCTGGGCGCATCGCATGTTTCATATCGACCCTGACGGCCGCTATATCGACGTGATGGAACGCGCGCTGTACAACAACGTCCTGAGCGGCGTATCGCACAGTGGCGATCACTTCTTCTACGCCAACCCGCTTGCGTCGTATCCTTATGTCAACCCGTATGAGCATCTGAGCGGTGTTGCGACTGACGAACATTACCAGCGCAAGCCGTGGTATGCCTGTCCATGCTGCCCGCCCAACGTGGCAAGGCTGGTCGCTAGCATTGGCGCATACATGATCTCGACTGCGCCGGGGTGTGTGTACGTCCACCTGTATAACAACAGCACGGCCGAGGTCGACCTGAACGGCCGCACGATTCGCCTGATCCAAAAAACCCGTTATCCGTGGGACGGTACCGTGACGATGACGGTTCAGATGGACGGCGCAGATCGGTTCGACTTGGCGCTGCGCATCCCCGGATGGTGTGCGCAGTATTCGCTTGCCGTGAACGACGGCGAAGCCCCGGCCACGGCAGAGCGCGGCTACGTCCACATCGACCGCGAGTGGCGCGATGGCGACCGCGTGACGCTGACGCTGCAGATGCCGGTGGAACGTATCGTGTCGCATCCAATGATCCGCCAGAACGCCGGACAGATCGCACTTCAACGTGGGCCGATCGTGTACTGTCTCGAACAGGTCGACAACGGGCCACGGCTGGCGAACGTGATGCTGGCGCCGGATGCGGCGCTCGTCACGGAGTTTGACGAATCACTGCTGGGCGGTGCCGTCATCGTTCGGGGCGTCGCGCATCGGATCGAACCGCAGGCGTGGCCCGCCGACTTATACCGCCCGCGTCAGGCGGCAAATCTCGTATCGACTCCGTTTGAGCTTCGGGCCGTGCCGTACTTCCTATGGGCCAACCGCGCGCCGGGCGAAATGCGTGTGTGGCTGCGCGAGCTGTCACAGCCCTAAGCGCGTTGATGATCTCCAGCAGAGCAGGGCAGCAATCGCTGATCAAAAAGTGGTCCATGAGCAGCTGATTTCAGCCACCGGCGTTGGGGATAGAACTCTACGTGAGTACTGGTGTGTCACCTGAATTGGACTCGCATGGTATGCCCAGCGCCGGCAGCATGATTTCTACCGAACCCTAGCGAGATTTGTGAACGTTCGCATGAAGTGTCTTGACAGACCTTGATGTGCGCGTTCTAATTGATGTGTGCATACGATTTCATGCGCAATTTTTCACATTTTGGAAGGACTTTGCCCGGCCATTTCGATGTTTATCGGGGCAGGGGCAAACCTTCATCCATCTCGGTTTTGAGAGGAGGTGCGGTCGGACGGGAGCCGGCTGCGGCCCGCAAAACGCAGCACGCTTCGCCGTGGCACGGGATCGTCCGAGACAAGGTTTCGACTGTCGAATGATCCAACCCATGGGCCTTGAGGTTCGAAGATTTGAGGAGCTGCAAGATGAACAAACGTATGTCGTTGATCGTTTCCATAACTGTGCTGCTGCTGGCCGCACTCGTCGTGTCGGTTCCCATGGTTGGTGCACAAGACCCAGCGCCCGAACCGACCCCTATCGTCGCCGAGATGGGTAGCGGCTCAATCAAAGTTTCATTCTGGAGCGGTCTGACCGGCTCCGACGGAACGACCCTGAACGAAATGCTCGCGCAGTTCAGCGCAGAGCACCCCGAATACGCCATCACCCACGAGATCATCCCGTGGGGCACGATGTACACCAAGACGCAAGCCGCGTTCGTTGCTGGCAACCCGCCTGACTTGATGCTGATGCACGCCTCGGAAATCCCGCAGTTCGCCGGCTACGGCGTCCTTGAGGACTTGAGCAGCTGGTACAGCAATAATGGCGGCTGGTTCCCGATTGACGACATCTCAGGCCCGACGCTTGACGGCTTGACCTACAACGGCGCGATTTATGGCATTCCGCTGGATAACCACGGCCGCGGCCTGTGGATCAACAAGGAAATGTTCGAAGCCGCCGGTATCGACACCGATCCTGCCACTGCCCCGACGACCTACGAAGGGTGGGTCGAGCTGTTCCAGAAGCTGACGATCGACGCCAACGGCAACAACGCCCTGTCACCGGACTTCGACCCCGAGAACATCGTGGTCTACGGCTACGGCACGGGTGAATGGCCGCGCGTCAACTTCCAAGGGGTGCTTGCTCAGCACGGCGGCAGCATCCTCAGCGAAGATGGCAAGACGGTTACGGTGAACTCGCCTGAAGGCATCCTCGCCTTGCAGCAGACCTACGACCTAATCTACAAGTATCACGTTGCCACCCCGCCTGCCGGCTTTGACACGTGGCAGATGTTCCCCGGCCAGACGCTGGCGGTTATCCCGACCGGCACGTGGTTCGTCAACCATGCCAATACGTCTGTCGAATTCGATACGATGGCGTGGCCGCAGGTTCAGTGGGGCCCTGAAAAGGGTACGTGGTTTGGTCAGCATGTGTTCATGCTTCCGGTCGGCAGCGCCGGCGAGAAGCGTGAGGCTGTCGAGACGATCCTCCGCTGGATCAGCGATCATCAGGTCGACTGGGCAGCTTCCGGTCAGGTGCCTGCCCGCTTGTCGGCACAGGCCGCGCTCGACCCCGTGAACTACCCGTCGAACATCCTGCTGGGCCAGACCTTCTCTGAGTACGGCGTTCAGGATCCGAAAAGCCCCGTGGTTCAGGAAATGTACGCGATCCTCGAGCCTGAGCTTGATGCCGCGCTCAACAACTTGAAGACCCCGGAACAGGCGTTGAACGATGCTGCCGAACGGATGCAGCAGGCGGTCGATCGCGCCTTCTAGCAGCGGCGAGCTGGGCATAACAGCATCGACTGCCAAGTTCGCCTAGCAATCACTAGGACAGTGGGTGGTGGATCTAGATAATCTACCACCCACCCATTCTCAAAGTGGATACGGCGACAAGCTCAACCCGCTGCGCACGTTCATCCCGGCAGGCCGAAAGTCCGCCCAACTATAGAGGATCAGTATGATATGACTTCGATGACAGCGGGGCTACCAGATGTAAACAGGCCCAGATCACCTTTTACGCTCAACCTGAAGAGGCGAGAGGCCATCGCCGCGTATCTCTTTCTGCTTCCCTTCTTGGCGTTCTTTGCGGTCTTCACAATTCGCGCGGTGATCAACGCCGTTCAAATCAGTTTCTACGAGTATCAAATCCTGCGGCCCACCCGCCCATTCATTGGCTTCGATAACTACCTTGAGTTGTTCAACGACGATATTTGGTGGCAGGCGCTTGGGAACACGGTGATCTTCACCGTATTGACGGTGATCGGCACCTCGATCGTCGCGCTGCTGTGCGCGGTCGCCGTCACCCAGCCGATCAGGGGGCAGGGGTTCTTCCGCGTTTTGCTTTACATGCCCAGCCTGTTTTCGGTGGGCGCCGTCGGCCTGATCTGGGTCTGGTTGCTCAACACGCAGTACGGCGTTATCAACTACTTCCTCAGTTTCATCGGAATCCGGCCGATCAGTTGGCTTAGTGATCCGAATTTGGTGATCCCTTCGCTGAGCTTGACGACGATATGGTGGACGTTCGGCTTCCCCATGCTGATCTTTATCGCAGGGTTACAGGGGATTCCAGAGCAGTTATACGAGGCGGCGCGCATCGACGGGGCCAGCGGGCGGCAAATCTTCTTCCGGATAACGCTGCCCCTGCTGCGCCCGACGATCCTGTTCGTGACCGTTACCGGCGTCATCGCTCACTTTCAGGTGTACGGCCAACCGCTGATTATGACCAACGGCGGCCCGGGACGATCGTCTTACAGCGTCATCTTCTATCTGTATCAGATCGCGTGGACGGCGTTCCGGATGGGTTACGGGGCGGCGATTGCCGTCGTGCTTGCGCTCATCATCGCCACGGCTACGGCGGTGCAGTTCTTCTTTATCGGCCGGCGCGTGGAGTACTAGGAGGAGATCATGAGCTACCGACTGAGACACCTCCCTGCCTATGCGTTCTTGATCGTCATGTCGATTTTCGTGGTGATGCCGCTGCTGATCGCAATTTCGCAGTCGCTGATGACGAATGCAGAGGTCAACCGCTGGCCGCCGCAGATCATCCCGGCCAATCCGACCTTCGAGAACATGCACCAGGTGCTCACACAACAAGACCTGCGAATTGACCTATGGCTGCGAAACAGCTTGCTCGCCGCGTCAGGCTATACCATTGCGGTGCTGGTGCTGTGCGCCCCCGCCGCCTACGCCTTCGCCCGCTTGCGCTTTCCGGGGAATAACATCCTCTTTGGCCTGCTGCTGGTGACGATCATGATCCCATCGCAGGTGACGCTGATCCCGAACTATCTACTGATGCGCGATCTGAAATGGCTGGATACGTTCAACGCCCTGATCTTTCCGGGTGCGGCCAACGTGTTTGGGGTGTTCCTACTGCGCCAGTTCTTCATGTCGATTCCCTCCGAGCTTGAAGAGGCGGCGGTGCTTGACGGGGCTGGCTACTTTGGACGATTTTGGTATGTCGTGCTGCCGCTGTCTACTAACGCGCTCGTCGCGCTGTCGATCTTTATCTTCTTGGGCCACTACAACGATCTGTTCTGGCCGTTTATCGTCACCAACAGCTTAGAGACGCGGACACTGCCGGTCGGCTTAACGATCTTGAACTCATCGTATGCAGGTCAGTACCGGCCGATGGTGCTGTCCGGCGCAGTCCTGTCCACCATTCCGATTTTGATCGTCTATGTGCTGTTCCAGCGCCGCATTATCCGTGGTGTGATGCTGACCGGTATGGCCGGACGTTAATCGGCCGAAGGGTCAACGAACGAGGCGGTGAGCGCATCGCCACCTCGACATAGTGCGTGGGGGACTCCGGCGCTGCCGTGAAATCGAGTTCAGGACTTCGGTATTTGATTGCTGCTGCCTCAAGACAAGGCCGCGATCCCAGTTTCGCCACCGTTGAAGGATAGAGAGTGATGTCTAGTTCAAGCGAGTCGCACGTCTACATCGACACCAACCGGGTCATCAGCGCCATCTCACCACTGCTGTTCAGCGGCTTCGCCGAGCACATGGGGCGCTGTGTTTATGAAGGGATCTACGATCCCGCGTCGCCTCATGCCGACGAGAACGGCCTGCGTAAGGATGTGCTCGCTGTGCTGCGCGAGATGAATTACCGGTCGATCCGTTATCCGGGCGGCAACTTCCTCAGCGGCTACCGGTGGGAGGACGGCGTCGGCCCGCGTGACAAACGACCGGTGCGGCGTGATCTGGCGTGGCGTTCGATTGAGACCAATCAATTCGGCACGGACGAGTTCATGGCGTTCTGCAAGCAGATCGGCACGGCGCCGATGATGGGCGTGAATATGGGCACCGGCACGATACAGGACGCGGCCAATCTGGTCGAGTACTGTAATGCCCCTACCGGTACGAAGTATGCCGATATGCGCGCCGCCAACGGCCATCGTGACCCATACGGCGTGAAGTACTGGTGCGTCGGCAACGAGATGGACGGCCCGTGGCAGATCGGTCATCTTGATGCGGTGGAATACGGGCAGAAGGCGCGCGAGGCCGCCAAGATGATGCGCATGCAGGATTCATCCATTGAACTGGTGCTGTGCGGATCGTCCCACTCGGCCATGCCAACCTATCCGGAGTGGGATCGCGTGGCGCTTGAGTTCTGCTACGATCATGTCGATTACCACTCGATGCACTACTACGCCACCAATTTCGAGGATGACACGCCCAGCTATCTGGCGCTCAGCGCGGAATTCGAGAGCTTCGTCGATACGCTCACGGGCGTGCTGCGGTATGTCAAGGCGATCCGCCGTTCCAAGCGGGACGTGTACCTGTCGTGGGATGAGTGGAACGTGTGGTACAAGGATCGCAGCGGCGATGGGGGCTGGACTGAAGCACCGCACCTCAGCGAGGAGGTTTATAACCTCGAAGACGCGCTGGTCGTCGCACAGTGGATGAACGTGTTCCTGCGCCGTTCCGACGTACTGAAAGTGGCGTGTCTTGCACAGATCGTCAACGTGATTTCACCGCTGACGACGACCCGTGATTCCCTGCTCAAACACACGACGTACTACCCGATTGCGCTGTTTAATCGCCTCGCGTCCGGCGACGCGCTCGATGTCGCCGTCAAGGCGCCGATCTATGAAACGAAGAAGTTCGGCGCGATGCCGCTGCTCGATGTGTCGTCATCGTATGATGCCGCGGCCGGCAGCAACGTCGTCTACATCGTCAACCGCAGCTTGACCGAGGACGCACCGCTGACCATTCACTGGCAGAATCGCAAGCCCACGAGCGTGAAAGCGGTATATCAGCTGGCCGGAACTGACCCGAAGGCGGCCAATTCGTTCGAGAACCCAAACGCTGTCGTCACCAAGACGATCGCCGCGCCGGCGGTGCGGGATGGGCAATCGCAGCTGGTCTTGCCGCCGCTGTCGTTCACGGTGTTGGAGTGTACGCTGTAGGTTGAGCGTCGATCATGCATGGTGGTTGGAACTCTGCGACGGGCAGGTGCGATCACCGCTGCCGGAATGGAGGAACGCGTGAGAAGGACGTTGATCGCTCTATTGGCTCTGTGTGGCGTGCTGTGTATCAGCCTTACGGCCATGACTCACGCACAGCAAGAGGGTGAACCCGGCGTGCTGCGCAATCCGCTCAATCCGTACGGTGGGCCGGATCCGTGGATTCAATACTACGAGGGCTACTATTATCTCGCGACGACGACCGGCCGTTCGGAACTCACCATGAGTAAGTCAGAGACGCTCGCCGGCCTCAAGACTGCCGTGCCACAGCGCATCTATTTCGAGACCGATCCGTCGCGCTGCTGCAATATGTGGGCGCCTGAGTTCCACCTGCTCGACGGCCCGAACGGCCCGCGCTGGTATTACTACTACAGCGCGGGTACGTCCGGCACGCTCGATAACCAGCGCACGTACGTGTTGGAGAGCGAAGGCGCTGACCCGATGGGGCCGTACACGTATAAGGCACGCGTATTCGACGCGGCTAACGACGTGTGGGCGATTGACGGCAGCGTCCTCAAGCTGGACGGGAACCTGTACTTCCTGTTCTCCTCGTGGGTCGGGCCGAACCAATCGCTGTTCATCGCGCCCATGAGCGACCCGTGGACGATCTCCGGCCCGCGTGTGCTGCTTGCCGCGCCTGAGTACGATTGGGAAAAATCCGGCGCGAACGTCACCGAGGGGCCGGTCGCGTTGTATCACGGGGCCGACGTGTTTATCGTGTATTCGGCCAGCTACTGCGTAACGCCTGACTACAAGCTCGGAATCCTGAAGTACACGGGCGGCGATCCACTCAAGACCGAGTCGTGGGTCAAGCATCCAGAGCCAGTATTCGAGCGCTCTGACGCGAACAGCGTCTTTGGCCCCGGACACAACGGCTTCTTCATGTCCCCGGACGGCACGGAATACTGGATCGTTTATCATGCCAACGACGACGTGACCGGCGCGTGCGACGACCGCCGGACGACCCGTGTTCAGAAGTTCACGTGGGATGACGATGGCCTGCCCGTGTTCGGCACGCCGGTGGCGACCACCGATGTCATCGCCGCACCATCGGGAGACAATGGCGTCGATCCGGTGCCGGACTTTGGCGACCTACCGGTTACCCGCTTCCGCGCGAACGGGTATGCCGAGGCGTATCTCGGCCATTCCGATGTAGTCGCGCAGATCCAGATTTCGCCGAACCCGATTGCCAACTCGCAGTTCTATGTCGTGCCGGGGCTGGCCGATCCGGATGCCATCTCGATCCGGTCGGTCAACCTGCCCGGTTTCTTCCTGCGCCATGAAGGCAGCATGATCGTATTCGCCGCTGACGACCGCAGCGGGACATTCGCCGAAGATGCGACGTGGCGGATCGTGCCCGGACTAGCCGACCCGGACTGGATATCGTTAGAGTCATACAATCGGCCCGGTTTGGTGATCGGGCAGCAGTTTGGCGTTGTCGCGCTGGTGCCGGTGAACGATACGATGAGCGATCGCATGAAAGAGGACGCTACGTTCCTCGAAGAGCGATGATCTCACCCGGCGACATAGCGCGCATCGGGAATAGGACAGGATCATGTACACGCTAGGCATTGATTTCGGTACCCTCTCAGGCCGCGCTCTGTTGGTCGACGTCAGGGATGGCCGCGAGATCGCTACGGCGGTCTTCGACTATCCGCACGGCGTCATGGACGAACGCTTGCCGTCCGGCAAACGGCTCGGCCCGGAGTGGGCGCTCCAGCATCCGCAGGACTACCTCGACGTCTTCACCCACACCATACCGGCGGTGCTGAAGGACAGCGGCGTAGATCCGGCGCAGGTCGTCGGGCTTGCCGTGGACTTCACCGCCAGCTCGCCGATGCCGGTTAAGGCGGATGGAACGCCGCTGTGCTTCCTTGACGCGTACCGCGACGAGCCGCACGCGTACGTTAAGCTGTGGAAGCACCATGCGTCACAGCCGCAGGCCGACCGGATCAATGCGGTTGCACGTGAACGGGGCGAGACGTGGCTCCAGCGTTACGGCGGCAAGTACTCGTCGGAGTGGTTCTTCAGTAAGCTGCTGCAAATTCTCGATGAGTCGCCTGCGACCTATGACGCGATCGACACCTTCATCGAAGCGGCGGACTGGGTGATCTGGCAGCTCACCGGCGTGATGACCCGGAATACCTGCACCGCAGGGTACAAGATGCTGGTGCAAGACGGACAGTACCCATCACCGGCGTACTTTGCGGCGCTGCACCCCGACTTCGGCGATGTGATCGCCACGAAAGTCACCGGTGAGTTCGCGCCATTAGGCGGGCGAGCAGGATCACTCACGCCGCAAATGGCTGAGAAGCTTGGGCTGCCTGCCGGGATCGCGGTGGCGGTCGCCAATGTCGATGCGCATGTGACCGCGCCGGCGGTCAAGGCGACACAGCCCGGTGTCATGGTGATGATTATGGGCACATCGACCTGCCACATCATGTCCAGCGACTCGATGCAGGTGGTTGATGGCATGTGCGGTGTGGTCGACGGCGGTATCGTTGACGGCCTGTACGGATACGAGGCGGGGCAGTCGGCCGTGGGCGACATCTTCGCGTGGTTTGTCGAGAACGCCGTGCCCCCAGAATATCATGACGCCGCGCGGGCCGCGGGACTTAGTCTGCATGAATATCTCGAACGCGAAAGCGCCAAGCAAAAACCCGGCGAACACGGCCTGCTCGCGCTCGATTGGTGGAACGGCAACCGGTCGACACTGGTCGATACCGAACTCAGCGGCCTGCTGATCGGTGCGACGCTAGCGACCCGCGCGCCGGACATCTACCGCGCCTTGATCGAAGCGACGGCTTACGGCACCCGTGAGATCATCGAGGCGTTTGAGGCACGCGGGGTCGAGGTCAAGGAACTGGTCGCCGCCGGCGGCCTGCCGGACAAAAACGCGCTGCTGCGTCAAATCTACGCCGACGTGACGGGGCGTGAACTGCGGCTGGCCGGATCGTCGCAATCACCGGCGCTCGGCGCCGCGATGCACGCGGCGGTCGCCGCTGGTGTGTATCCAGACATCCACGCGGCGGCGGAGAAGATGGGCAAGTTGAAGGCTGAGGTCGTGCGCCCGATCGCCGCAAATCAGGCGGTGTACGATCAGCTGTACGCGGAATACAAGACGCTGTACAACACATTCGGGCGCGGCGCCAATGACGTGATGAAGCGCCTGAAGAAGCTGCGCAACGAAGCGCGAGGAGAGTGACCTGTGCTGCTGCCCGAACTCCGGCGAATCGTCTGCGATCTGCACGCCGAGCTTCCGAGAAACAACCTCGTCGCGTGGACAAGCGGCAACATCAGCGCGCGCGACCCGGAGACCGGCCTCGTCGTCATCAAGCCCAGCGGCGTCAAGTTCCCCGACCTCACGCCGGAGAGCATGGTCGTTGTCGATGTGGACGGCAAGATCGTCGAATCCGCTTATAAGGCGTCGTCTGACACGGCCTCGCACTGCTATATCTACCGGCACATGCCTGCGGTGAACGGCATCGTCCATACGCACTCGCGCTATGCGACCGCCTTCGCAGCGCTGGCGCGTGAAATTCCGTGCGTGACGACGGCGATGGGTGATGAGTTCGGCGGCCCGATCCCGTGCGGCGGCTTTGCGCTGATCGGCGGCGAGGAGATCGGGCAGGTCGTCGTGGATACGCTCAAGGGGAGTCGCAGTCCGTCGTGCCTGCTGCAAAGCCACGGCGTGTTTGCCACCGGGCCGAGCGCAGAGGCGGCCGTGAAAGCCGCGGTGATGACTGAGGATAACGCGGCGATTGTGTGGACGGCGCTTCAGATCGGCACGCCGCTGACGATCGCACAGGCGGACATCGACAAGCTGTACGACCGGTATCAGAACGTCTACGGACAGTAACGCCTGAAAGGGGTGTGTATCCATGATCGACCTCAGCGCCTATGAAGTCTGGTTTCTGACCGGCAGTCAGCATCTCTATGGGCCGGAGACGCTGGAACAGGTTGCGGCGCACTCGCGCGAGATTGCGGCGGCGCTCGATGCAGCACCGGCTATCCCAACCCGCGTGGTCTTCAAGCCTGTGCTGACGACGCCGGAACAGATTCATGGGCTGTGCCTTGAGGCCAACGCCACGCCGTCGTGTGTCGGCGTTGTCGCATGGATGCACACATTTTCGCCCGCGAAGAACTGGATCGCCGGGCTGACCGCGCTCAAGAAGCCGCTGGCGCATCTGCACACGCAGTACAACCGTGATATCCCGTGGGCGGACATCGACATGGACTTCATGAACCTGAATCAGGCCGCGCACGGCGACCGCGAGTTCGGGTTCATGGCAAGCCGCCTGCGGCTGAACCGCAAGGTCGTCGTCGGTCATTGGAGCGACGCTGAGGTTCAAGAACGGCTCGGCGTCTGGTCGCGAGTGGCGTGCACGTGGGCGGACATGCAGGGGATGCGGGTTGCGCGCTTCGGCGACAACATGCGCTCGGTCGCTGTCACCGAGGGCGATAAGGTCGAAGCGCAGATGCGGCTGGGCTATCAGGTGTATGGCTACGGCATCGGCGATCTGGTGGCGCAGGTCAACGCCGCTACCGACCGCGACATCAGCGCGATGATCGACGCATACGAGGCCGAGTACGATATCGCGCCAGACCTGCGCCGCGGCGGCGCGCGCCACGACTCCGTGCGTGAAGCTGCTCGGATCGAGGTCGGGCTGCGACGGTTCCTCAAAGCGGGGGAATTCAAGGCGTTCACGACGACGTTCGAGGATTTGCACGGACTGACCCAGCTTCCCGGCTTGTCCGTGCAGCGGCTGATGCGTGATGGGTTCGGCTTTGGCGCGGAAGGCGACTGGAAGACGGCAGCCTTGCTGCGCGCGTCGAAGGTGATGGCCGCTGGTCTGCTGGGCGGCACGTCGTTCATGGAAGACTACACGTATCACCTCGATCCGGCCGGGATGCGTGTGCTGGGGGCGCACATGCTTGAAATTTGCCCGTCGATTGCAAGCGATAAGCCAAGTCTACAAGTCCACCCATTGGGCATTGGCGGCAAGGCCGACCCGGCGCGGTTAGTGTTCGATACACCGCCCGGCCCGGCGATCAACGCCTCGCTGGTGGATATGGGCAACCGCTTCCGCTTGATCGTAAACGACGTTGACGTGATCGCGCCCGATCAGCCGATGCCGAAGCTGCCGGTCGCCCGTGCGCTGTGGATCCCGCAGCCTGACCTCAAGCTGGGCGCGGCGGCGTGGATTTACGCGGGCGGTGCGCATCATACCGTCTTTAGCCAATCACTGACCGCGGAATACATGGCCGATTTCGCGGAGATCGCGGGGATCGAGTTCGTGCGTATCGACAGCAGCACCACGCTCCACGCCTTCAAGAACGAGCTGCGCTGGAACGAGATGTACTTCGCGCTGGCAAAGGGTCTGTGACATCCGCCCGTGAAGGTGACGAAGGCAGTAAGGTAATGAACAAACTCACCGTCTACGCCGATCAGCCGTTGAGCAAGATCAACCGGCACCTCTACGGCCACTTCGCCGAACACCTCGGCGCGTGTATCTATGACGGGATCTACGTCGGAGAAGACTCGCGAATCCCCAATGTGCGTGGTATGCGTTCTGACATCGTCGAGGCGATGAAACAGATCAGAGCGCCCAATCTGCGCTGGCCGGGCGGGTGCTTCGCTGACGTGTATCACTGGCGCGATGGCATCGGCCCGCGCGAGCAGCGCCCGACACGGCTCAACTTCTGGGGCAACGCGCCGGAGACCAACGCATTCGGCACGCACGAGTTTATGGATCTGTGCGAGCAGATCGGCTGTGAGCCGTACATCGGCGGCAACGTCGGCAGCGGCACCGTGCAGGAGATGCGCGACTGGATCGAATACTTGACGTCGAATTACGACAGCACGCTCTCGAACGAACGGCGCGCTAACGGCAGAGCGCAGGCGTGGCGGATCCCGTTCTGGGGGATCGGCAACGAGAACTGGGGCTGCGGTGGCTTGATGCGGCCCGAATACATGGCCGACCTGTACTGTCAGTATCACAACTTTATGAGGAATTATGGCGATACGCCGATGATGCGGATCGCCAGCGGGTTGGGTGGAAGCGATACCAACGCCGAAGATACCGCGATCTTCATGGATCGCATCATGAACCGGCGACATCCGGTGCATACTGACGGCCTGAGCATTCACTACTACGTGTATCTGCCAGATCAGCCGCGCCACTCAGCGACGGAGTTCGGCGAGGCGGAATGGTACGAAGTGCTCAAGCTGGCGAGTGACATCGACGGCGTGATCGCCAAGAATGCCGCAGTCCTCGATACGTACGATCCCGGCAAACGTATTTGGCTGATTGTCGACGAATGGGGCGCGTGGTATCCGGTTGAGCCGGGCACGAACCCGGCGTTTCTGTATCAGCAAAACTCGATGCGTGATGCGGTTGTCGCCGCCCTGACGCTGCATATCTTCCAAGATCACTGCGACCGCGTGCAGATGGCGAACCTCGCGCAGACGGTCAACGTAATTCAGGCGTTGTTCCTCACGAAAGGTGAGGCGCTTGTCTACACCCCGACGTTCCACGTGTTCGACATGCTGAAAGGGCATCAGGGCGCCACAGCCCTCCGCTATGACCTGATCGCGCCCGTGATTGATGTTAACAGCGTACCGTTGGCCCAGATCAGCGCCGGCGCGTCGCGCGCGGAGAACGGAGAGGTGCTGGTTACGTTAGCCAACTTGCACGCCAGCGAATCGACGGCGCTCGAAATAGAGTTCACCGATAGGGCTGTCACCGAAATCACCGGCGTTGAGCTGTCCGCCGACCATTTCACTGCGCACAACACATTCGATGAGCCTACACGCGTGACGCCAAAACGGTTCGACGGCGTGGTGATTCAAGACGGTAGTCACGTCCGTGTACAGCTTCCCGCTGCGTCAGTCGTGGCGCTGACGCTGGTCTAGATGGCAAGGAGAAGTCACGATGAAAGCAGCACGGCTTCATGGAGCGCATGACATACGCGTCGACACCGTGAGCGATCCCGGCGTGGTTGGGCCGGGTGATGTGTTGATCCGTGTCGGGGCCGTTGGGATTTGCGGCTCCGATTTACACATGTACGTAGACGGCCGCATCGGCGACACGACGTTCGACAGCCCGTTGATCCTCGGCCATGAGTTCATGGGCGAAATCCTCGCGGTGGGCGACGGCGCGGTTGGCGGACATCATCAACCGCTGTCGGTCGGCCAGCGGGTCGCTGTCGATCCTGCGACGCCGTGTATGCGCTGTGAAGTCTGTGAGATGGGCCACCCGAATTTGTGCCCGAATCACACGTTTTACGGGGTTTATCCGACCCATGGCGCGCTGTGCGAGTGCATGATCGTGCATGGACACAACTGCTTCCCGATCCCCGACTCGATCAGTGATGGGGCGGGGACGCTGTTGGAGACGCTCGGCGTAGCGATCCACGCGGTTGATCTCGGCCACCTGCGCGTCGCGGACAGCGTCGCGGTTATCGGATGCGGCCCGGTTGGCCTTTTGATCCTGCGATTGGCGAAACTGGCTGGATCGACGCCGGTGTACGCGTTCGATAAGCTCCCGTGGCGTATCGAGAAAGCGCGCGAGTCTGGCGCGACGGCGTGGAACGTCGATGAGGTCGATCCGGTCGCCGTCCTCCACGAAGCGACGGGCGGGCGGGGTGTCGATGTCGTGTTTGAGGCGGCGTGGGCGGATCACTCGGTGCAGATGGCCGCGGACATGGCGCGCGTCGGCGGACGGCTCGTGCTGGTCGGTATCCCCGGCGACGACCAACTGCACATGCGGCATGGAACGGCGCGCCGCAAGGGGTTGTCAATCATCATGGCGCGCCGCATGAAGCATACCTATCCACGGGCGATCAAACTGGCGACCAGCAGCGCGATCGAACTTGATGATCTGGTATCGCATCATGTCACGCTGGATGACGTGCCGCGTGCGTTTGAGATGAACTCGCGCTATGAGGACAACGTGCTCAAGATCATCGTCGACATTGCTCCGGCGTGAACTTGAACTCGTGGGTTATGCCTCCGGCCCCATACCCGGCACATACGGCCAGCCCTCGTCGTCCCACAGTAGGGTAGCGATGCGCAGGGTTGGCGTGCCGCCCTGCACCTGATCGTAGGCGTGATAGACGATGTAGTCGCTGCCGTCTTCACTGAAGATCGCGTTATGGCCCGGCCCGCGCCAGCGGCCTTGCGACCATAGAATCTGCGTGCCACCGTCTTCCATCATGGACACATTGTCACGGTCGACATACGGCCCGGTGATCGACTCCGAGCGCCCGACCCGCACGTTATAGGTGCTGTGGATCCCGTTGCAGCACTGGTCGAACGACACGAACAAATAGTAGTAGTCACCCTTGCGGATAATGAACGGCGCTTCAATGGCGCGCGGGGATTCGGCGCGCGCAGCGATGTCGTACAGCGTATCGTCCTCGGTTGACTGTAGGCCGGTCTCATAATCAAGCCGGATCATCTTGATCCCGCTCCAATGGCTCCCGAACACGAGCCACGGCATGCCGTCGGCGTCGAGGGCGAGGTTCGCGTCGATGGCGTTCCAGTTCGTGTCATGGTCTGATTTGACCACAATACCGTGATGCACCCATTCGTAGTCAGGATCCGCGAAGTCGAGCGAAAGGTTGGTCGCAAGCCCAATCGCCGACCGGCTTGACCCGAACGTGGATACCGAATAATACAGGTGATAGCGACCGTTCCAGTACGAAATGTCCGGCGCCCAGATGTCCGCAGCGCCCGGCACCCAAGCGAACACCTCCTCAGGATTCCCGAAGAATGCCGTTCCGCCGCGCGCGACGCGCCATGTGCGCATGTCGGGTGAACGCTTCATCGGGATGCCGGCGCCGGTGTGATACAGGTAGTAGTAATCGGCGTGCTTGATCATCACCGGATCATGCACGTTCATGATGGCCCCGCTGATGTCGAGCACGCCGGACTCTCCCGTGTCTTGTGCCATCGCAGTGGGCAGGAGTTCCGCGGCGCGGCCACCGATCAACGCACCCAGCCCGATCAAGCCGCTTTTGAGAAATGATCTGCGTTTCATCGAACGAATCTCCTCGCACGCACGGCGCTGCACAATGTCCTCAGGCGCCGTGAAATCGTATGCATGAGATTCTACGGTACGCGTCCATCCCTGTCAAACGGCCCCCGTTCGAGAGGATTCGACGGGATTCCGATTGTGTAAAGCGGGGTTAGGCCGAGTCGCGGACGATCAGTTCGGTCTTGCCGGACATCCACGATCGAGGCAGATCGGGGTTCTCGATACGGCGGAACAGACTCACGGCGAGCTTACGGCCGATCTCGACCGAGTCCTGCGCGATGGTGGTCAGCGCGGGGCGAACGATACTGGCTTCGGGGATGTCATCGAACCCCATCACGGCGACATCGTCCGGAACGCGCAGGCCGGCCTCTTGAAAGGCGAGGATCGCGCCGATCGCCATCAGGTCGTTCAACGCGATCACGACCGACGGGACATCACCGGTCTGGAGAAGCGCGCGGGCGGCCCGTTTCCCGCTGTCGATGGTGAAGTCTCCGATCGCGACATGCTCAGGGCGAATCGCCAGCCCAAGCTGTGCGAGCGTGCGTTTGATCGCGGTTACACGCCGTCTGCCCGCGTCGATATCGTCTGCGACGCTGATCAACCCGAAACGGCGATGTCCGCGCACATTCGCCAGCCATACAGTCGCATTCGCCAGTGAGGTCTGGTCGTCATAGTGAACAACGTCGATTTGCGGGTGGTCAATCTGGTCTCCGAGCACCGCGACGGGGGTCTGTGTCCGGGTGATGAACTCCGCAAGGTCGGGTGTCCGTAGATGGATCGGCACCATGATGACGCCGTCAACCGGCCGACGTGTGACAGCCTCGCAGAAGTGCACCTCGTTACGATGGATGTGATCGGTGTTCGCGATCATCACGTCATAGTCATACGAGGTCGCCACATCTTGAATCGCCGCTACGATCGGGTGATAGAAGCTGTTGGAGATATGCGCGACCATCACCGCGATCATCTGCGTCTTTTGTGTGCGCAGACTGCGCGCCAGCACGTTTGGATGATAGTTCAATTCAGCGACCGCGGCCATGACGCGGGTGCGTGTCTCGTCACTGATAGAAATGGTGGAGTTTGACTGATTAAGAACGCGCGACACGGTGGGCTGGGACACACCGGCCAACTCAGCGACGTCGCGCATGGTCGCAGACCGCTGCGGCCGCAAGGACTTTTTTCTCATCAATTGTGACTTCCGCGTTACGATACTCCCTTACCCATATCATAAGGCACAGTGTGAACATTGCGCTAGCATCAGCCGTCGGAATCCGGTGCGATCTCACCGGAGAAGTCGTCATATCGGCCTGTTAGGGAACCGGCGTTACGGGGCGTTCGAGCCAGTCGCGCCACGTTGCTAACGCAGGGCGGGGCTGGCCGTGTTCGTCATAGAGTCCCGTATCTCGCCAGATGATCGTCAAGTCGTTCCGCCCGCCGATCTGCTGCCACAGCGTGTCATAGTCGCGCAGCACAAAGTTGACCACGAATGCGAACTTGTATCGTGCGGCGGCGTCAAGCGTGAGCGTGATCCAAGCGTCTTGCAGCTCCGGCGTCCCGTCGAACTGAATCGGAGCGCCGGCGTCTATGGTGAAGGACTGCGCCGGATAGCCAGTCTCCGACACCGCCAGCGGCTTGTCGATCAATTCGGCAAGCATTTCGTAGATCGAGCGCGGGATTTCACGGGTCATGTACCGCGTCATATACGGATAGATCGAAAGCGCGACGATGTCTGTGTAGTCGAGGATGTCGCTCAATGCGCGCATCTGATCGGCGTGATCGGCATCCGTGTAGCCATCAAGCAGATCGATGCCGGTGACCGACACCATAACGGGAAGGTCGGGATAGGCCCGTTTCAGGTGCTCATAGGTTGCGCGGTGCAGCACCATATAAGCGTCCCACAGGTCGGGCCGGTGTTTCATCAGCAGATTCACTTCGATGCCGAACAGCACGAAATCAGGCTCAAAGTAGGTGATGATGCGGTCGGCATACGCCGTAAATGCCGCGATCACATCGGGGTGATCAAACCCATAGCTGTCAAATGGCGGCGGCAGCGGCATCTCCTCTTGGTCACCCCGGTATGCCGCCAGACCGTCGCGCAAAAAGTTGATCGGCGTGAAGGTCAGCAGCACACGGTGGGCCGTTGGCGTTAGACCGCGCCGAAATGCCCAGTCGTCTTGGATCGCCTGCGCGAACGGTGCGCCATCCAGCGCTTCGGGCCACGGAACACCGTTGTCGAAGTGCTGGACGATGAGATCGGCGTCCTCCGCGATCCGGTCGTATGTGTACTGCACCGCCTCCACGCTGATCTCATGGGGAAACGGGGTGAAACCGAGGTAGAAGGGCCGTGTGTCCGGCGGCGGGACGGCCAGCGCCCAGCCTGAACACAGCCCCAGCAAGATAACGGTGAAGCGCTTCATGAGCCTGTGACGCACGCTATGGCCCGGCGGGAATGGGCAGCAGATCGCGCCCGGATGCGCCCGGCGCATATCGTAGAAGCACCTTGTTGATATACAGCGGGTCGCCCGATGTGCCGGTGTGCTTGATCTTGACGACGACCTTGATCGGGGTCGCGCCGGTGGGCGGATCGACATAGATGGCGCCAGCCTGATCGAGGCTGCGCGATCCCTTGTCCTTGCTGCCATCGAGGAATGTCACCTTGACCGATGCGGTTGCGTTCGTTTGCAGCCGGTCGGTGTCGTGATCGACGGATAGGTGAAATTCGGAGTAGCGTGTCGGGCCGCTGTCGTGTGGAAGTGTTTCAAGCCCGGTCAACTTGTACTTGAGACGACTGGACTCGCCGGGGCCGGTCTTGAAGCGGAACTTGCAGTCGACCGGCGTGCCGTTGCAGACGATCTTGTCGCCGGTTGTTCCCGTCCCGCCGACCGTCCACGGGGTGAGAACTTTCACAGTGTCGCCAAAGTCCGTGTTTGCCAGCAGTTGATAGCGCGACCCGAAGTTGACTTTGTAGGTACTTGCCGAACTAAGGCTGATCTGTGACCCGACCTGTAAGTAGGACTTGCCGGCCGCAAGCGGAACCCATGTGAAGGATCCTGCGCCGCTTCCGCCGCTCGAACAGTAGTATTCCAGCAGGCTTCCGAGTGCCGGTGTAGGGAAAACTGACCGGTAAACAGCGATCACAGTGTTGTTCGACGCGCCGCTGTTCAGGCTGCTTTCGAACGTGTCGACAACGAGGTCGATCTGGTACGGCGCATTGATCTCGAACCACACCGTGTCGGATGCTGCCCCGCACGACGGCATTGGTTCGCCCGATTGCGTGGTAGCGTCTTGCGCGCTGCCGATTGTGAGTGACGCATTCATCACTTCACGGGCTGACAGCACACGACGGTTGGAGAAGTAATCGTTAGCCGGGGCGACCCGTGGTTCTTGCGCGTGGACGCTGCCGATAAGCAGGAGTGTTGCGACGATAAGCAAGCTGATATGTCTGCGGTGCATAGGTGTTACCTCTGCTGGCGGCCGACACCAACAGTATAGGAGCAATTTCAAATCACCGTGCAAGCGCAACAGGCATATAAAGAATGCGTGCCAGAGGTCGACCTCCGGCACGCATCCGATATTCGAGCGAGGGCAGAGCAATGCTGCCCTAGCACGCTTTACAGATACACCCTGTACGAGAACGTGACACTGCTTGCGCTGACTGCGTCGACCCGCAGCACACCGCGCTTGCCACCGTCCGTGATGAACCCGACGGTCTGGCCGAACGCCAAACCCAGCGCATTCAGGCTGACGCCATTGGCCGACGAGATGGCGTCATGGTGTGCCGAGTTGAAATCGAGTCCCACCGTCAGGGCGCCGATGCAGCTTGCTGTATTGGGCGAGCATACACCCGGCGCCGACATCGTGCCGCCGCTGAAGAACAGATCGTCACCGCCAAGGCCGTCGAGGTTGATTCCGACGCCGCTGTTGAGCGTGATTGTCCCCGCGCTCGATGTCGCCCGGTCGAGTTTGTAGTTGAAGATGAAGCTGCCGTTGTTCCCTTCGCCCGGCCCCTCATTCACTTCGTTGTTGAGATCCGCGACGATCACTGTCGAGTAGAACCCCGTTGTCCCTGACAAGGTTACCGGGAGATTGATGACTTGTGACTGGCCGGAACCTAACCCCGGGGCCGGGATCGTGATGCCGCTGAACACCGCGCCCGGATCGAAGCTGGCCGCGAACGCAACCTGTCCGGTCTGGCCGGCGCCGGCATTCTGTACGGTGACCGATACATTGGTCAACGTGCCCCACGTGATGACGGCCGGCACTGCGCTCAGCACGACGACATCGGGCTGGCTGGGTGTCGCCGTCGGCGCTGGCGTACTGGTCGGGCCGGGGGTGGGTGTCGGCGGCGCGGCGACGACCGGAAGCGTCCGCAAATCGCCAGCGACGGACGCGAGGTTCGGCGCAAGCGAGATCCAGCCCTGCAAGCCGCGGAAGTTCAGCACGCCCCACGTCAGGTCGAGGTTCGCCCCAATCAAGCGCACCTGTTCGCCGTTACGAAGCTGACCGAGGATGTCATAAACCGTGCTTGGCCCGGTACGGACGTTCAGCGCTTGGCTGAGCACCGTAGCGTATACGCCGTCGAGTGTTGGGGTGAACGTGGGCGTGTTGGTTGGCCGGGGAGTCGGGGTCGCGATGACGACCGGCGGCCGGCCGTCGCCCGCTTCTGTTACACGGATCCCATTTTCAAACCGGGCCAGTACTTGAGCGCCCCCGCTGGCGGTGAATTGTACGACCGCGACGCTGTCACTCGTTTCGCCCAGTGGCAGCCGCGACGGAGACAACGGCCCCTGCGCGCCAGCGATATTGGAGAGCGCGAGGAGGCTTTCTTGAAGCGACTGAGGGCGCTGCAAGCCAGCGGCAATCAACAGCACGGCGTCATATCCGGCCGCTTCAAGCGCACCCGGCACGCGGCCAGTGGCCCGTGCAAAATCGAGGACGAACTGCTCGCTGGACTCATCGGTGAGCGCATACGACCAGCTCAGGGGCGCGATCAGCCCGTCCAGAAGCGCTGGCGACAGGCCGGCGCGAAACTCCGGATCATCTGCGCCGCCGTAGGCCACGATTCCGCTGTACTGCGCGGCGCGTAAGCCAATGTAGAACTGGTTGGCGACATCGGCCGCGCCGTACAACACGAGCGCCTGAGGCGTCCGCTGGGTGACACGCCGTACAAGATTGTCTATGGTCTCGTTGGCCGGGTCGAAGATGATCGCCGTGCCGAGCTGTCCGCCGAGCTGACGCACGGCTAGCGCAAAGCCGACCTGTCCTGCGGTGCCGCTAGGGTCAAGCAGAACGGTCTGCATATCGGTGATCGCGAAGTCACGGACGATGATGTTGGCGAGCGCCTGCCCGTGGAGCTGCTCCGCCGACCGCGCGCGGAACAATCGGTCGGTGCTTTCGTTCGCGAGCAGCGTATCGTCGATCGCGGCAGTGAGCACCGGCACATTCATGTTCTGAAGCGCCTGTAGATTGTTTCGCACCTGATCGCCGGTCGTCGGCCCCACTACCGCGACGACGCCCGCGTTGGAGAGATTCCCGATTGCGGTTGACAGCGACCCCTGAACGTCAGGGCCTTGAATCACGGCTTCGAGGTGATACTGCTGGCCGTCCGCGCCGCGTATCCCACCCGCTGCGTTGATCTGATTGATCGCGAGCTGCGCGCCAGCGGACAGCGGCCCGTCGAGAGCGTCGAGGATGCCGATACGGAATGCGGGTTCTCCTTGCGCGCCCACCGTGCCCATGACGAGCAGCGCCATTGACAGGAGCGCCAATAACCTGACTGCGGTTCGTGCGTTCATGTGCAACTACCTCCTGATTTCTTGGAGTATAGCCGAACTGCGCCTTGCTGCGCACTTCGTCAGCCATGCGGAGGGCTGACGTTGTTGTTTCCAGTCAACACGTTTACAATAGCCGTATCCAATATCACCCCATGATTGAGTAGCAGAGCTGCACGAGGTACGTCCATGAGCGATGAAGTATTCCTAACTGCCGAAGGCGCCGAGGGCTTACGCCGAGAGTTGGAGGATTTGATTACCCTCCGCCGGCCTGAGCTTGCGCAGCGGTTGAAAGAGGCGGTCGCAGATGGCGATCTCAAGGAAAACGCCAACTACCACGACGCTAAGGAACAGCAGTCGTTCATGGAAGGGCGTATCCAGTACCTGCAAGACGTTTTGCGCCGCGCGCAGATTATCTCGAACGACGGGCCGTCGGATGTGGTGCGCGTTGGCAGCACCGTGACCATTCAAGAGGCGGGGGCCGACGACGACGAAACGTACACGATTGTCGGCGCCGCCGAGGCCAACCCAAGTGACGGCAAGCTGTCGGCCAAGAGTCCGATCGGGGCCGCGTTGCTCGGCCATAAGCGAGGATCGAAAATCACGGTAGAGACGCCGGGCGGAACGATCGTATTCAAGATCAAGGCCATTAACTAGCCGCCGCCGATGCGCATAAAACATGACGCCCCGCGTTCAGTGCGGGGCGTTTTCATTTAGTCGTCAAGCGGGTCGAAATCAGCCGTCCCGCCGAACGGATCGTCATCGAACGGCGTTGGATCCGGCCGCCGGGGCGGGGGCGCCTGACGCGGAGGCGGAGCAACGATCGGCGGGGTATATACCGTGCCGGCGGCTGTCTGGCTCGGCGGGGTATACGGAGGCACCGGCGGCGGAGCATACGGGCTTGGCGCCGGCGCGCTGATCGGCGCATAGTTCACCGGCTCGGGCGCAGGTGCAGGGGCTGGCGGCGCGTAGACGGGGCTTGGGGCGGTGGCCGGCGCGGGAGCAGCGGCGGTTCCCTTGTGCCATGCCTCCATCTTGATCGTCAACTTGTCGAAGGTGGAGTTTGGCGCGGTCGCGGTTGGCGTCGTGTCCAGTAGGGTTGCCTGCACGAGGATCCGGTCGGTCTCAAGCGTCAACATTGTGCCGGGCTGGGCCAGTACGATGTCGGTGGCGGGGTCTTTGACCTTCTCCTCAAGCTCGGCCCGAACTTCTGGCGTGCTGTAGGCTTTCTCTGACGCGAACACCTTGGCGATCTGATTGACGAAATCTTCCTTGTCGAACAACCAGATTTCGACCGCGGCGACGTCGTTGCCGAGCTTTTTTGCGATTGCCGCGCCGCATTCGCCGAAGAACACCTTATCGGCGTTTTCGATGGCGAACGAGTCGTCGAACTGGCGGCCCTTGGTGTAAACCGACAACCGCTGTGTCAGCGCCGGGCCATACGGATTGGTCGGCGCTGCCTTGGCTGCCTCGCGGCGCATCTCTTCTTCTTGGATACGCCGCGCGCGAATCGCGTCGATATTGGCCTTGCGCTGGATGTCTTCTTCGGTCTTTGGACGCAGCGCCTCGCGGATCGGGAGTACCACGTTTGGTTTGATGAGGATACGCCACGCGAGCGATACGACCACAGCCAGCACAACGGTGATGATGATGGCGAGCAGCAGCATCACGATGTCACTGATCGCAGAACCCGGTTTCGGAGCTTCACGCCCCTGCAGTGGCGATCCGTCACTGTTATACACCAGCGGTCGCAGCTCGATCAGCGCGGCTTGGACGCTCTCGGTCGTATCTGTGATGAGCCGCTCGACGACGTTGGCCGGGTCTTCAACCAGCGCCAGATAACGCTGAATATCCGCGTCGTTGTAGATCTCGGCGGCCTTGGCTGCGGCAACGAGCTTCACCCACTCGTCGCGCCATTCCCCTCGTAGTTGGTGCGGCGCCCCGTCATAATACCGAACCGGGTTTAGCACATAGCCCCAAAACAACCCGAATAACATGGCGAAGACGAGGGCCACGACCGTGACAATCGTCGGCATGTGCGGCTTCAGTACGATGACGTACACGCCATTGTACGAGTCGATCAGCCACTGACGTAAACCCTTCATAAGCGGTGTCTCTCCAAAATCGCGTTGCGGATCTACAGCGCGTGAAGCGCAAGCGAACAGAGGCTAGTATACTGCTATCTCAGGCGTGCTACAAAAAAGACCGCAGGACTAACCTGCGGTCTTGTGCTTACGATGTGGAATTTCACGGGCGGGTTCTGGCTCGGTATGCCGTCCCTTACGCGAAGGAAGCCGCCATGCGGTGTAGCTGCAGTCGGGATAGCGCGAGCAGCCATAGAACGTACGGCCGGCTTTCGTCTTGCGCTGAATCAGCTCGCCGCCGTGCTCAAGCCCACACTGAGGACACGACACGCCGGTGCGTTCGAGGTAAGGCTCGGTGTGTTTGCAGTCCGGGTAGCGTGAGCACCCGATGAACTTGCCGTAGCGACCGTGTTTGATGACGAGATCGCCGCTGTTGCATGTCGGGCAAATCCGGCCCACCTTCTCGACCGGCTGAGTTCGGGGCGCGAGTTCGCGTGCCTCTTGAAGCTGGCGCGCGAATCGGTCGTAGAAGCTGTGCAGCACGGGAACCCACTCCATGCTGCCTTCCGCCACGCTGTCGAGTTCGCCTTCCATGCGGGCGGTGAACTGAAAGTCCATGAAGTCCGGGAAGTACTTCACCAGCAGATCGTTGACGACGCGCCCAATCTCGGTTGGGACAAGCCTCTTTTGGTGATTCTCGACGTAGTTGCGGTCTTGGATGACGCCGACAATCGGGGCATAGGTGCTCGGCCGGCCAATCCCGAATTCTTCGAGCGTCTTGACCAGCGTCGCTTCCGTATAACGTGGTGGCGGCTCCGTGAAGTGCTGTTCAGGCGCCACGCGGAGCAGATCGAGGACTTCGCCCACGGTCATCGTCGGGATGACGCGGCCTTCGTCGTCGTCTTTGGCGGCATCCTCGTCGCGCGTATCTTGATACACGACCATGAAGCCAGCGAATTTCATCGTCCGGCCGTTCACGCGGAAGAGATACGGCCGATCTGCCGTTGTGAGGCCGGCTGTGATGTCGACGCGAAGCGTGTCATAAACCGCCGGGGACATCTGGCTGGCGAGAAAGCGCTCCCAAATCAGCTTGTAGAGCTTGAACTGATCGCTGGACAGCATGCCTTTGAGCGCCGACGGCTCGCGCACGATGCTGGTAGGACGCACCGCTTCATGGGCTTCCTGCGCGCCTTTCGCCTTGGTCTTGTATACGGGCGCGCGCGCCGGCATGTATTCCTTGCCATAGCGGTTTGAAATGAACGTTCGCGCTTCGTGTTGTGCTTGGGTGCTGACCGTTGTGCTGTCGGTACGCATATACGTAATCAGACCGACGACGCCGGTCTTGCCGAGATCGACGCCTTCGTAAAGCTGTTGGGCGACCGACATTGTGCGGCGCGCGTTGAACCCTAAGCGGCGCGACGCCTCCTGCTGGAGCGTGCTGGTCGTGAACGGCGCCGATGGACGGCGCTGCATAGACCCGATGACGATCTCTTTGACCGTGTACGCGCTGCGCTTCAGGACGTCGACGTGCGGCTTGACTTCGGCCTCCGACGTCAGTTTCGGATCTTCACCGTTTATCTTGATCAGACGGGCGAGGAACGGACGCTCGCTCTTGACACCGTTGGGGCGCTGCTTGCGCAGTTCGGCGTCAATCGTCCAGTATTCCTCGCTGACGAACGCCTCGATTTCACGCTCGCGATCGACCACCAGCCGCAGGGCGATGCTTTGGACGCGACCCGCCGACAGACGGCCGCGCACCTTTTCCCACAGCAGTTCCGATACCTGATAACCGACGATCCGGTCGAGGATGCGCCGGGCCTGCTGCGCGTTGACGAGCGCCATATCGACCGCGCGCGGATGCCCAAAAGCGTCCTTCACGGCGGACTCGGTGATCTCATTGAAGACGACGCGCCGCACGCGCTCCTCGTCCATGTTGGCCGCGTTGATGAGGTGCCACGCAATCGCTTCACCTTCGCGATCCGGGTCAGTCGCAAGGTAGATTTCCGCGGCCGAGTCGGCAGCGCGCTTGAGTTCGGCGACGGTGTCGCGCTTGTCGTTCGGCACGCGGTAGGTCGGCTCGAAATCGTTGTTGAGATCGACCGACAACCGGCTGCTCAACAGGTCGCGCACATGGCCCTTCGACGCCTTGACGACGTACCCCGGCCCAAGATAACGGCCGACGCTCTTGGCCTTCGCCGGCGACTCGACGATCACGAGCTTACCGCTGCGGCGGCCGGATGTCTTTACTGCGGCGGCGGTGTTCTTGCTGCGGGTTGACGCTGGCTTCGACTTGGCCTTCGGGGTGGACGCCGCGCCCTTGCGTGTCGCGGTCGTGCCCTTGCGGCTCGCTTTCGGCGCTGCGGCCTTGCTGCTGCCCTCGCGCGATGACGCGGTTTTCGCCGTTTTGCGCTTGGCCGCGGGCTTCTTTGACGCTGCGCGTTTGGGCTTCGCGGCCGTGCGCTTCGATGGCTCGGCTAGGCCCTCATGCGCATCGGTGCGGCCCATGCGGAACAGCTTGCCTCCGCACACCGGGCACGTCCCGGTTGTCGCCGGCGAGCCGTTGTCCATGAAGATGGCCTGCGGCGCTTGTAACTCGCGCTTAGTCTTACACTTGAAGCAATAGGCTTCCATGTATGGAAGTGATCCTCACTGAATTGACGGGTGGTGATGTCCGCGCCGGACGAGCCGCATGGCTAAAGGTAGCGATCCTGACCGTCGGTCTTGAGCCGGTCGACTACCTTGCGGATTTCTTGTGCTCGTTCACGCGAGCATACCAGTAGAGCATCGGGCGTGTCTACAATGATTAGGTCTTCGACGCCGTAAGCGACCGTCAGTTTGTTGCTGACGATCAGGGTGTTGTGCGATTCCATCAAGATGATTTCGCCGCGGTCGCCGCGAATGCAGTTGCCGTTCTCGTCGTGCGGAAGCACCTCGAACAGCGAAGACCAACTGCCGACGTCGCTCCAACCAATGTCGATTGGGATAACAACGATGTCCTGCGCGCCCTCCATCACCGCGAAGTCGATCGACTTGCGGGGCAGGTTGTCCCAGACGGTACTCAAGACGGAATCGTAGCGGTCGGTGCGGATGGCCTGACCGATACGCTGTAGTTCCGCATACATCCCATGCTGTTGACGCTCGAACTCCTGCATCGCCTTACGGACAGTCCAGATAAACATGCCTGAATTCCAACTGTAACCGCCGTCAGCAATGAACGACAGGGCGGTCTCGTAATCGGGCTTCTCTTTGAATCCAAGCGAATGATAGGCAGCCCAGCCGTCAAAATCGCCCAGCGCGTGCCCTTGATGAATGTATCCGAAGCCGGTAGCAGGATAGGTCGGCGTGATCCCCAGCGTCACGATATGCCCGTGTTGAGCGATGCTCGCGGCGGCCTTCAACACGGAGAGGAACTGGTCGGGCCGGCCAATGTGATGATCGCTGGTCAGGATCGCAACTGTCGCGTTAGGGTCACGCGCGGCGATATGCACGAGGCCCAACCCCACCGCAGCGGCGCTGTCACGCCCGTTCGGCTCAACGATGAAGTTCTCCGTCGGGATGTGCGGCGCGTCCGAACGCAGTCCGTCGACCATTGTGCGGCCCGTCACGACGATGATGCGCGACGGATCGAACATGTGACGAAGGCGGTCGATGCTGGCCTGAAACAAGCTGCGCTCGTCGGTCAACGCGAGCATTTGCTTGGGCATACTCTTGCGGCTGAGCGGCCAGAGACGGGTTCCACCGCCACCCGCCAGAATCATGGCGTAGACGTTTTCCATTGAGCTGACTTATGAGATCGGAATTAGGTCAGAGCGCAATATTGCATGGGTCCTACCGATTGTGCAAGACCTTTTAGCTCTAGCACGGTGAGCGCCGCCAGTACCACGCCGACGTCGCATCCCAACGTGCGCACGAGGTCGTCAACGTGCAGCGGATCACCACGCAGTAACGTATACACCTGCTGTTCAAACGGATCTTCCGGCGCGACCGCGCCCATCGCCCGGCGTGATTTGACGACTTGTATCGAAGGCGCGAGTTCAGACAAGATGTCGGCTGCATTCATCACCAGTTTGGCGCCGTCCTGAATCAACCGATTGCAGCCCCGGCCCTGCACATTGTTGAGGCTGGCGGGTACGGCGAACACGTCACGTCCCTGCTCGGCGGCGGCGGTGGCGGTGACGAGCGCGCCGCTGCGTTCCGGGGCCTCGACGACGAGGACGCCGAGCGAGAGGCCGCTGATGATGCGGTTACGGCGCGGGAAGTTTTGCCTATCCGGTGGTGTGCCGGGCGCGAACTCGGTCACGAGCGCGCCGCTGCGTGCGATGTCATCAGCAAGGCGGGTATGCTGGCGCGGATAGATCGTGTCGATACCGGTGCCAAGCACCGCGATCGTGCGGCCAGCGGCCTCCAACGCGCCGGTGTGCGCCTCGACGTCAATGCCTTGCGCTAATCCGCTGACGATTGTAAAGCCGCTGCGGGCAACGTCGGTGGAAAGCGTGCGGGCAGTCTCTGTGCCGAGGCGGGTTGCTTTGCGTGTGCCGACCACCGCCAGCGCGCGCTGATCGTCCTCGCTGAGCGCGCCCCGCACGTAGATCACCATCGGCGGGTTCGGAATCTGGCGGAGAAGATATGGATACTCACTGTCGGCCAATGTCACAAAGTGTGCGTCGAGCCGCTGCACGCGGGCGACCTCACCGGCGACGTCGATATCGCGGCGGGCTTGCAAGATACTGCGGACGACGAACTGTGGCAGCCCGCACTCGCGCAGGTCACGCTCGTGGGCCTGCCATGCGGCCAGCAGCGACCCGAACTGCTGGACGAGCGATTGCGCGCGCGCTGCGCCAACGCCGCGAACCCGGCTGAACGCGAGCCAACACGCGCGCTCGTCCAACGGGATCACTTCGGCAGCAGCCCCTCGATCAACCGCACGCGAAGACAGCGGGCGGCCTTGTCGATGCCGAGGATGAACTGCGGGACATCGGGGATGGTGTACTCGCCGTACTGTTGGCTGCTCACGACATAAATATCGTTCGGCCCGGCCTCGATTATGTCGGAGATCTCTCCGATGTCGTCGCCATCTTCGGTGACCACGCGCATACCGATCAGCTCGAAGAGATACACCTCGTTCTCGCCGAGTGGGATCGCGTCCTCAATGGACACCAGCACAGCGAGGTTGCGCAGTCGTTCGGCGTCGTCGCGGTCGTCGACACCGTCGAGCGTGAGCAGCGCCAGATCGTGATGTGGGCGCACGGAACGGATTGAATAGGGGCGAGGGTTAGGGTCGAACGGACCTTCGCCAAGGTAGACACGCTTGAGTTTCGGGATGCGTTCGGGATAGTCGGTGATGACCCGCATCCGCAGCTCGCCACGGACGCCGTGCGGGCGCGTGATTTCACCGATCTGGAGGTATTTGAGCGGGCGCGAAGGCGCCATGACTACAGCGCCTTAATCGATCTCGAGGATCACCCGTTTGTCGGTCGGGGCCACCACGCGCAAGAGCGTACGCATGGCGTTAGCGATCCGGCCCTGCTTGCCAATGACGCGGCCCATGTCGCCCGATGCGACCTTGAGATGGACGATCACCGAGCCGCTGGTCTCCTTGCGGCGCACGTTGACATCGTCCGGCGAATCGACCAGCGATTGCGCGATGAGGCGGATCAAATCGTCTTCCATCAGATATCCTTTAGGTACGAAACTGCGCGGGCCGCGACAACAGCGTGCTTCGGCGCCGCGCAGATCGGGTTACACACGGAACAGGAAGCGTTACGCTTCTCCGGCCTCGCCAGCATCATCACTGGCCGCTGCCTTGGCTGAAGGTGAGCCAACCGGGGCGGGGTAGCTGGTCTTTGGGGCGACCGCAGTCGGCTGAAGCGCAGCAGCTTCGGCCATCAACGCGTCCTTCGACTCACCCTTCTGCAGGCGTTCGAACAGCGCCCATGTGCCGGCGCGCTTCATCACGCTGATCGCGGCCTCGGTCGGTTGGGCGCCGACGCTCAGCCAGTGCAGCGCGCGGGCGCTGTCGACCACGTCGGTGCTGGGACGGGTGCGCGGGTTGTGGAAGCCGATATTCTCGACGATGCCGCCGGAGCGCTTCTGGCGCTGATCGGTGACGACGATGCGGTAAGCCGGCTGACGCTTGGCCCCGACACGCTGGAAACGGATTCGCAACATGCTTGTACTTGCTCCTTCTGAACACGATCGCAGCGTGGGGCTGCAGATTGTCCTAACCGAGTAAATTGGGCATGCCCTTCGGCATGCGGCCTTTCCGCAGCTGCCCCATCATGGTCTGCATCTGCTGGAACTGATTGAGTACTTCGTTGACGTCGCGCACCTGCGTCCCGCTGCCCGCGGCGATTCGCTTGCGGCGGCTCGCGTTGAGCACCTTCGGGTTGGCGCGCTCCTTCGCGGTCATCGAGTTGATGATGGCCTCGACGCGCTTGAGCCGCTTGTCGAGGTCTTGCTGGTCGAGCTGACCGGCGATTTGCAGCTTACTCAGGCCGGGGATCATGCCGAGAACCTGCGCGATCGGCCCCATTCGCTTGATGCGCTGAAGCTGTTCGAGGAAGTCTTGCAGCGTGAACTGATTCTGCAGCATCTTCTTGGCGAGCTTCTCGGCTTCGTCCTCATCGAACTCGGCCTCGGCCTTCTCGATGAGGGTCATCACATCACCCATGCCGAGGATGCGATCGACCAAACGGTCGGGGTGGAAGACCTCGAACCCGTCGATCTTCTCGCCTGTGCCGAGGAACTTGATCGGCACGCTCGTCACGGCACGCATCGAGATCGCCGCGCCACCACGGGCATCACCGTCGATCTTGGTCAAGATCAGGCCGGTGAGACCGACGCGCTGGTTGAAGCCCTGTGCGATGTTGACCGCTTCTTGACCGGTCATCGCGTCGGCCACGAGCAGCACTTCGACCGGATGCGTCCGGCGCTTGATCTCCTCAAGCTCCGCCATCAGCGTATCGTCGATCTGCAAGCGGCCGGCGGTGTCGATGATGCACACCGCTGCGTTGGCGGCTTTGGCGGCGGCAAGACCGCGCACCGCGATGTCGATCGGCTTGGCGCTCGTGCCTTCTTCGTATACGGGCACTCCGATTTGCTTGCCCAGCGTCACCAACTGGTCCACAGCGGCCGGACGGTACGTATCGCACGCGACGAGGAAGGGTTGACGGCCTTCGCGGCGCAAGTGTACGGAGAGCTTCGCGGCGGTGGTCGTCTTGCCCGACCCCTGCAAACCCACCAGCATAATGACGTGAGGTTTGGCGCCGCTGAAGAAGTTCAGCCGTCCCGGTTCGCCAAGCGTGGTCGTCAGCTCGTCATGAACGATCTTAACGACCTGTTGGGCGGGCCGCAGCGCCTTGTGAACCTCAGCGCCGGCGGCGGCTTCGCGCACGCGGCCGACGAAGTCCTTGACGACCGGCAGCGCGACATCGGCCTCCAGCAAAGCCATACGCACGTCGCGCATGACCGTGTTGAGGTCGTTCTCGGTGATGCGGCCGCCTTTTCCGAGACGGTCAAACGTCTCTTGCAGACGCTTGCTCAGGCCTTCAAACATGACGAATCGACTTGGTTCCCACGGGACAAGTGGCGGCCATTGTAGAGGAACGCCAGTGTTTCGTCAAGATAAGCGCGCCCTGTCTTGACGGCGTCAAAAAGTCACCCTATACTGAACCAAGCGATACTCAGTCTCAATAAGGATGATACGATGAAGCGAGTCGCCCGGTTGGCTGTTCTGCTGGCGATGGGCTTGACTGTCACTGCCGCCGTCGGCCAGCCAGATAGGCTGGCCGTAGTCGCCAGCTTCAGCATCCTCGCCGATGTGATTCAGAACGTCACGCTGGGGCAAGCCGATGTCACATCGTTGATTCCGGTTGGCGCCGATCCACACAGCTATGAACCGTCAGCGCGTGACCTCGTGGCGCTCAGCGAGGCGGACGTGATCTTTGTCGCCGGTGGCGGGTTCGAGGAACAGCTGCTCGATACGATTGCAGGCGTCGCGCCGAACATCCCCGTGGTAGAGGCCTCGACCTGCGTCCGGGTTCGGATGTATGGTGACGGCCGCGATCATGAGGATGGTGAAGGCGAGACCAGCGGCCGCGACCCGGACGCCGGCGGAAGCGAACATCACACGATCTTCGGTTTGGACGTGCGCGGACTGTGCGATTCGTATGATACGCAGCTGCACGAGATTGATGCGCTCAAGGAGTCCATGGGGTTTCCCAGCGGACGCATGCCGGATGCCCAGCGCGGACATCGTTTGTTCGAGGTTGAGTGTACGCATGACGAGCACAGTGACGACCACGAACACAGCGCGGTTCACGCGCACGGAACTTGCGACCCCCACGTCTGGTCTGATCCGCGCAGCGTGGTCTACTGGTCGCTGTTTATCGGTGACGTCGTAGGCGCGCTGGATCCCGCGCACGCCGATCAATACACGGCTAATGCACACGAATACGCCTACGCGATTGATGATTTGCTGCGCTTACAGCTTGAGCCTGAACTAGCAGTGATTCCGCCTGAGAACCGCCTTCTGCTGACGAACCACGAGACGTTGGGATACTTCGCCAGCGCGTATGGATTTGACGTGCTCGGATTCGTACTGCCGGGAGGATCGACACTGGCGGAGCCATCAGCGCGGGATGTCGCCGCGTTGGTCGAGCTTGTTCGCTCAAGCGGTGTGAAGGCGATCTTCGTAGAAACAACCGTGGTGTCGCGCGTCGCAGAGTTGGTCGCCGCCGAAGCTGGGACGCCGCTGGTGTCGCTGTACACCGACTCATTAAGCGACGTGCAAGGGCCGGCCCCTACGTATCTCGACTATACGGCCTATAATTTCGCGGCGATCACCGACGCGCTCGCTCCCTAGCCACGACTTGAGGTTCGATCTCGATATGCAAACCCATGCAGCCGCACCTACGCCCGCGCTCTATGTTGAAGACGTGTCGGCCGGCTATCCGGACGACCGCCGCGCGATCAGCGGAATCCAATTCGAGGTACAGCGTGGCGAGCGAGTCGCCGTGCTTGGGCCAAATGGGGCGGGCAAGAGCACGCTGTTCAAGGCGATTGCAGGCGTGATCCCGTTCACCAGCGGTCAAGTTTCGCTGATGGGCCGCGACTGCCGGTCGAGCCACGATTTGATCGGCTATGTGCCGCAGGTCAACCTCGTGGATTGGAGTTTTCCGGCGACCGTCGGGGATGTCGTGATGATGGGACGTGCGCGCCGCATCGGTTGGCTGCGCTGGCCCGGCCGTGATGATCGCGACGCCGTGCGGCACGCGCTTGATCAAGTCGGGATGCTTAAGCATATCGACCGGCGCATCGGCGCGCTGAGCGGCGGGCAGAAGCAGCGTGTGTTCATCGCGCGCGCGCTGGCTCAAGCCGCCGACGTGCTGCTGTTGGATGAGCCGTTCAACGGCGTGGATGTCACGACAATCGAGGAAATCCTTGCGACGCTGGATCGGCTTCGCGAGGATGGCGTGACGGTGCTGGTCGCGACTCACGATATCGAGCTGGCGCTGTCCGAGTTCGACAAACTGCTGCTGCTCAAGCGCACGGTCATCGCATACGGCACGCCGGCGGAGGTGTATACGCCTGAACACCTGAAGGCAGCGTATGGCTCGCGGGTGAGCATCATGCACGCCGACGATCATGTGCTGATCACCGTTGACGACCACGGGTGCTGTTAAGCGCCAAAGGGACAGGATAACCGATGGGGCAGTTCTTAGAGCCGCTGCAATATGAGTTCATGCAGCGCGCGCTGATCGCCGTCGTCATGGTCGGCGTCATCAGCGGCGTGATCGGATGCTATGTGGTGGTTCGCGGCATGTCGTTCTTCGGCGACGCGCTCAGTCACAGCGTACTGCCGGGCGTGGCGATCAGCTACATCACGACGGGCGGCGCAGTCGGCGTCAACCTGTTCTTCGGGGGGCTGATCGCCGGCGTGATCGCGGCGGTCGGCATCGGCTGGCTGACACGCCGCGAACGCCTCAAAGAGGACACGGCCATCGGCATCGTGTTCGTGGCGATGTACGCGCTCGGAATCGCCATCATCAGCCATGACAGCCGCGCGTATGGACGCGACCTTGTCCATATTCTGTTCGGTAACGTGCTGGGCATTCAAGGCGACGATCTCCTCATCATGGCCGTGTGTGGCGTGATCGTGCTGTTGGGGACGCTGCTGCTGTACAAAGAGTTTCAGATCATCAGCTTCGACCCGAACCTCGCGCGGACGCTCCGTCTGCCTGCCGAAGCGCTTCGGCTGACCCTGCTCGCGTTCATCGCGGTAACGATCATCGCCAGCCTGCGCGTCGTCGGGATCGCGCTGATGCTCGCGATGCTGATTGTGCCGGCGGCGTCGGCGCAGATGATCGCCAAACGGCTGCATCACATGATGCTGATCTCAGCGGCGCTCGGTGTCATCGGCGGTGTGATTGGCCTGCTGCTGTCGTATCATCTGGACATCGCGGCCGGCCCGTCGATCGTCCTTGCGATGACAGTGATCTTCGCGGCGATCTTTAGCACGCGGCGCGCGTACTTGCGATTGCGGCCAGCGCCCCGCTAGCTACGTGAGCCGGAACAAGCGCTCGGCGTTGGCGGTTGTGGCTTCGGCGATCTGCGCGGGGGGCAGCTGTCGCACCGACGCGAGCCGTTCGACGATCAGGGGGATGTATGCTGGCTCGTTGCGCTTGCCACGGTGCGGAGCCGGCGTCAGAAACGGGCCATCGGTCTCGACAAGGATCCGTTCCAGCGGGGCGGCGGCCGCGATACGGCGGGTCTGATCAGCGTTCTTGTAGGTGATTGGGCCGGTAAAGCCGATGTAGAATCCGGCCGCCAGCGCGCGCTCTACGAGTTCCGCTGGCGCAGAGACCGAGTGCAGCACGCCGGGGGCCTCCCGCAGCGTTCCGCTCAGCCCGCCGGCCCACGACTCGAGGATCCGGATGACGTCCTCGCTCGCCTCGCGGTTATGGATAATGACCGGCAGGTTCAGCTCGGCCGCTAGCTCAAGCTGGGCTTCAAACGCCGCGAACTGGTCGGGCTTGGGGCTTTTGTCCCAGTAGTAGTCCAGCCCGATCTCGCCGATGCTCACGACGCCCGGAGACGACGCCAGCGCGCGGATCGGCTCCAGCCACGCACGCGCAAAACCCGCCGTGCTGTTCGGGTGATAACCGACCGCGGCATAGATCACGCCGGGGTATGCTGCCGCCAGATCGATACCCGCGCGGCTGGTTTCGAGATCGACGCCGGGATTGATGCAGCGCGCCACACCGGCCGCGGCCGCGCGCGCGATCACGGCGTCACGATCCTCGTCGTAGGCGTCGAAGTTGAGATGAATATGCGTGTCGATCATCGGCGGCAGCGCGCGCGATGTGCTGTCTTGGGCGTTCATCCGGGCTTACGTCAGCTCGCCGTTCTTGAGCGCAGCAAGGTCAGCTTCGACCATCATCTGCACGAGTTGTTCAAACGAGATGTGCGGTTCCCAACCGAGGACTCGGCCGGCCTTTTCCGGGTTGCCGATCAAGAGATCGACCTCGGCGGGGCGGACGAAGGCGGGATCCTGCACCGTGTAATCCTGCCACTTGAGGCCTACGACGTCGAATGCGAGTTCCAACAGCCGCTGCACGCTGTGAGTCTGGCCGGTCGCCACGACGAAATCGTCCGGCGAGTCCTGCTGCAGCATGAGCCACATCGCGCGCACGTAATCCCCGGCGAAACCCCAATCACGCTGAGAATCGAGGTTTCCGATCCGCAGCTCCTTTGCCAAGCCGAGCTTGATCTTAGCGGCGTGATACGTCACTTTGCGGGTCACGAACTCCAGACCACGGCGCGGGCTTTCGTGGTTGAACAAAATCCCGCTTGAGGCATGCAGATTGTAGCTCTCGCGGTAGTTGACGGTGATCCAGTGGCCGTACACCTTAGCGACGCCGTACGGGCTGCGCGGATAGAACGGGGTCTTCTCGGTCTGTGGGACTTCCTGCACTTTCCCGAACATCTCCGAACTGGACGCCTGATAGAACCGGATGGCCGGGTTGACCATCAGGATCGCGTCGAGCATACGGGTGACGCCCAGCGCGGTGACATCGCCGGTGAAAACGGGCTGACTCCACGAGGTCTGCACGAAGCTCTGCGCAGCGAGGTTGTACACCTCGTCGGGCTTCACGTCCTGCAAGGCACGGGTCAGGCTGGTCTGGTCGCTCATGTCGCCCGGCACCAGCGTGACTTGGTCTTGGATGTGCCGGATACGCTCATAGCGCACGGTACTGGTACGCCGGACGAGTCCGTATACCTGATATCCCATGCTCAACAGGAATTCGGCCAGATACGACCCGTCTTGGCCGGTGATTCCGGTAATCAAAGCGCGTTTGCTCATGCGTGTTCTCCTCTAATGCGGGCACGGCAGTCTTCCAGCACGTCCCGCAGGCTGCTCTCGAAGGGGATTTGGGGCGCCCAGCCCGTGGCGTGGCGCAGTTTAGACGCATCGCCCTGCAGCACCGGGATCGGGCTGGGGCGCAGGCGGTTCGGATCAACACGCACCTCGATACGCTGACTCGAAAGGCTCACGAGCATATCGAGCAGGTGCTGGATGCTGTGCGCGACACCGGACGCTACATTGTACGCTTCGCCGGCGACGCCGTGCTTCATCAGCAGGCTGTAGGCGCGCACGACATCGCGCACGTCGGTGAAATCACGCCGGGCTGTCAGGTCGCCGACGTTGATCACCGGCTCTTGCAAACCCGCCTCAATACGCGCGATCTGCATGGCGAACGCCGGCGCAACGAACCGGTCGCTTTGGCCGGGGCCAATGTGATTGAACGCGCGGATGCGGAGCGTGGGCATATCATGGCTGACGAAGTACTGATACGCCAATTGATCCTGAGCTGCTTTGCTCACGCTGTACGGGCTGGTGGGCATGAGCGGGGTCGTCTCGTCGGTCGGGAAGGTCTTGACTTCGCCGTAGATTTCGGCCGAGCTGGTGATTAGCAGGCGGGGCCGGATGTCTGCTTTGAGACAGGCGAGGATGACGTTCAACTGCCCGCGGACATTGTTCTCGATCGTATCCCACGGATCAATGAAAGACTGGGGCACGAAAGCTTGACCGGCGAGGTGATAAATATGATCTGGCCGAACTTCCGCGATCAGTTCGACCACAGCGGCGGGCCGGCACAGGTCAACTTCATAGCATGTCACGCCGTCCGGGCCGTCGCCGGCACCCGGCATCTGCGTCCCAAACAGCGCGGCTTCCGGAGCGGATTCTTGAAGGTGGCGCGTGAGTGTCCGGCCAACGAAGCCGCCCGATCCTGTTATCAATACACGCAAAGTCTGTCCTGTCCCCGGAGAAATCACACGCGGCGATTATAGCGGCTGACCACGCGCGGTCTAGTCCTAAGGGGCAGAGCGCACGACCGGCACGATCTGAACTTCTGTGGTGGCGGCTGTGCGATATTCGAAGACGAAGATGTCGGTGTGCCTGCCCGGTTCGAGCACCGCGCCATCAAGGATGCCCAGCACGCCGTTCTCCTGATCGATGACGTAGATGATCGATTCGGTCGTGGTTGGCGTTTGGATCGATGCCTTCCCTTCGGCGATGCCGACGACCGACACGAACACGCCAATTGGGAGACGCGCGCGCCCGCCCTCAAACTCGTTCGGGACTTCCGGTGTCGACGATGGCTCAGGCGTTGGTGTCGCGGTCGGCCCGCCGACGATCTGGGGCGGTTTGACGGCGAATCCCAATCCGTACAGCTCGGTAGAGCTTTGCGTGAGGTTGATCAAACGCACGCGTGGATCGTCAGACGTGAACGAAAGGTCGCCGTCTTCGATGATGCGCGCGTTGATGCCGTTCTCGACCGTGCCGAAGATCACCACCGTGTACTCACCGGGATCGCCGAGCGCGAAACGTGTATCGACGAGTGTCGCGCCGCCGGCTGGCAGCCTCGCCGACAGTCCGAGCGAATTGCCGAACACTTCCACAGGCTCGCTGCTGATCGCGTAGTCGAGGTCGGTGAGTGCGAGCTTGCCCTCGACATAGAGGTCGATGCCTTGCTGTGACACCATGATATTGACGAACCGGACGAGATAATCGCTCTCGATGGGCTGGCCTGTCTCGGTCGACAGCGTTTCATCGACGGAGACCTGCTCATCAACTAAGACCGGTTGATCGTCAGCGCCGGTCACGAAGAAGATAATGCTCTGCCCGCTTGGGACTGTGACATCCTCGGCAAGCTGGACAATATCGCTCTCCATGCTGTCGCCACGGAAGAAGAAGCGGGTTGAACCAGCATCAAGTAAGGCAGGGCCGCTCACGCCACCGAGAGGGACGGCGCCGACATCCGCCAATTCCGATGTCCCGACACCGGGGCGAATCGCCCGTGAACCGGCGGCCGCGTTGACGAACACCACCCGCGACTTGCCCTGTGGCACAGCCGAGAGATCCTCTTCGATCCACACCCAGCGCATGTCTGCGACCGGGCCAAAGAGTGCGAGGGTCACAATCGAGCCGGGCCGAGCGGTTACGGGCTGTGAAGCGATATACGGGCTGGACGCGCCGAGGTCTGCCCCTGCCGAATACACACTGAGCCGGTACTGGCCGGAAGGATAGCTGACGCGGTCGGTGGCGACATTCGGCGCGAGGCCGCCCGTTAGAAGTTCGCCGGTCAAGTAAACATCGACTTCGCGCGCCTCGGTGCTCAAGTTGATCACACGAAGCCCGAACTGACCGGGCACCGGCGCCTCGAAGGTATATAGTAGGGGACGCTCACGCGGGCCGGTGACGACCGCGATCGTGCTGGTCAGCGGCCGGACGCGCAGCGTATCGTTGAAGATTTCTTCCGCGTCGTTGATGACGGTAAAGATCAGCTCTTGGCCGGGGATCACAAGGCCATCGCTGACCTCGCCCAGCTTGAGAACGCTGCTACTGGCCCCTGCGCGAACCTGAATATCGCCGATGCCGGGCATCGCGTGGACGAAGCGTACAGACGCTTGTTCTTCCGAGAGGCGCGGCTGTGTGACGTCGAAATGCTCGATATGCAGCGCACCGGCGTCATCTGGAACCACCACGGCATCAATAATCTGTCCCGGCAAGAACTCGATATCAACCGATGCCAGCGGCTCGTCGCCCTCTTGCGCGCGCGTCCGGATTTCCAATGTGTACGTGCCGGGGATCACCGGCGTGATACTGCTGGCCCGGCCAAATCCGAGGCCGTTCAGCAGCGAATCGCCCGCGAGACGCGCATCCAGTGTCCCGGCATCGGGCGCTGCGTGAATCAGGCGCAGCGAGCCGGTGCGTGTCATGGCGGAGATGTTCGAGCCAAACACGGAAGTCGGACGGGGCGTGGGTCGTACATAGGGCGTCGGGGTAGGTGTCGCCGCTGCCGGTATCGCGGTCGGCGGCGCGGAGGGTTCAGCCGTCGGCAGCGCCTGCGGTGCGGCGGGCTGGCACGCGGCTAAGATCATGATACAGAGCACGGCCACGATGCCCGGCAAGTTCCTCATGCAGCAGCCCCCTTGATGCGCAATCCACGCTCAATATACCAGAGTGCGCCGGAACCTGTCACGCAATGTCAATACAACAAAACACGCCCCGGCCGATTTCAGCAGGGGCGTGTGCATTGCGATGACGCAGCCGCACTAAGGCGCAGGCGTCGCGGTTGGCGTCGGCGTTGCGGTCGCGTTGAACGTCGTGTTGACCGGGATATCGGTGATGCTGATCGGCCGGCCGTTGAACGACAATGTCGTATACAGCGAAGCCACCCAGCCGACAAGCCCGTCGAACTCGACCTCGAGCCACGCGTCGGAACCGCTGCGGCTCAGCACGCGAACCTGCGCGCCCAGCGGTACTTGAGTCAGCACCTCGGCATCGACCGATGGCGTGCGGCGCAGGTTGAGGCTGACACCGGCATCCAACCCGACTACCGTCGCGACGTTAACGCCGCGCAGCGGGTCTTGCGTGGGCTGCACGAGCGGCGGCGCGCCTGCAGTGACAGAGCCGCGGCGTGTCGCCTCGTCAACTTCCGTGAGGAGATTCAGCGCGCGAACCTCGTCCAGCGTCACAGAACGGCCGCGATACTCGTACCGGAGGTAGAGCATTCCTGCCCACCCGGAGATCGTGCCGCCTTCGGCCGGTTCGAACTCGACGAATGCCCACTCGCCCGACTGGCCGATGCCGACCAGACGTGCGTTCTGTCCTAATTCCATGCGGCCGAGCACTTCACCGCTCGATTCCGCTGTACGGCGGATGTTCAGCCCAACGCCCGGATCGAGGTTGAACACGACCGCGCGAGCGAAGTTTTCCGGCGGGGCCGGCGTAGCGACGATAGTGCCGGTGCTGCTGCCGGGTTGATTTTGCGGGATGGTCGGCAGGTCGCGCAGCTGCTGGCGTTCACCGCGCGGGTTACGCAGATCGACATACAGCGCATTGACCCACGCATTGACCTCGCCATCGGCTGTCGCCAGCGACACGTTGATCCATGTGTCGGATGGCTCCAAGTCCTGATTCTGTTCGGTCAGCAGCGCTACCGGGTCGACCCAGTCGGTGCCGTCCGGAAGCGGGATCACGTTGCCGGTCAGGATGTCGATGGGCGCGCCAACGCGGCCGTTGACGGTGAAGACCGTGCCAGATGGGGCCAAGCCCAGCGAACGGGCGTCCGCGCGCGGGTACTCGCGAAGCTGCAAGTTCGCGCCGGGATCGAGCACGACACGCGCGGTCGGAAGCGACGGCACGGTCGGCGCTGTCACGATAGATTGGGCGGTCGGCGCGGCGGACTGCGGGGCGGCAGTTGGTTGAGCGACCGCAACCGTGGTCGGGAGCGCGGTCGGCTCCACCGACGCGAGCGTGTCGGCCGCGCCCGGCGCGCTGTTCATCGCCACTGCGAGGCCGGTCGAGCTGACGTCCAGACCGAACGAACTGCCTTCGCGCACCGCGACCAAGTTGACATACGTGCCGCCGTAGAACGCGATCGCGGGGATGTTGATATCCGCCGCGACTTCACCGACGGCGACCGACATCGTTAGGGCTTGGCGTGACGGAGACAGAGTCACCGCTGCGCTCGCCTCGCCAAACGCCAGACCGGACGCGATCGACGTGCCGTCTTCCAGCGTCAGGGATACCATCGATCCGGCGATGCCGTTGATGAGGCTGACCACCGTGCTGCGAGGCGCCACGGCGTCGATCGTGTCGGTAAACGCCGCAACGCGCAGGTCGTCGAGCGATCCGACAGCGGCGACCGTTTGCGCGCCCCCTGCCACGACCTCTACGTCCGCGGTCGTGATCTCAGAGCCGCCCCCAGCAACGCGCAGTGTTGCGGTGTAGCTGCCGGCTTCGACCGGAACGTGAACGCTGGACTCGCCGAACGCCAGCCCCGGCACCACAAGATCACCGTTAAACAGCACATCGACGTTCGGAGCGCCGTCTGCGCCGTGGCTCACACGGACAAATCCGACATCTCCAGCCACTTCGACAGGCGCCTTGAGCAAGAGCGTCGAGGGCGCTGTCGCCGGCCCATACAGCACGAGCATGTGCGACGTGCGACCGGCCAACGCGGCCGAAGTCGGTGGGATGAACGGTGCGTCGCTGCTGCCGCCCTCTGGAACGACCGTGAAGGTGTAAGTGTTCACCGGCACGTCGATCGTATTCAGGAAGCCGCGATAGGGTAGGCCGGTCGCGATGGTCTGGCCTTCGGCGATAACGTCGACGTTCGGCGCGCCGTTCACGGCGTGGATCACCATGAAGCGTGTGGTCGCGAGGCTGACCTCAGCCAGCGAGTCCTCGAAGACATCAAACGTGAGCGGATCGGTCGACGACGCGATCAGCGTGAGCGCGCTGTTGGCCGATGCCGGCACGACCTGTTCCCACAACGTGCTGCTGACACCTGCCAGCGTGACGCGCACGGTGAGATCGGCGGCGGGCGTATCGACATAATCGGTTGACTGACCGTAACCCAAGTTCGAGGCGGTCAAGTTGCCGTTGATATAGACGTCAAGACCGGCGACGGCCGGAATGACGTGGACGAGCCGAACTTTCGCGCCTGCGTCCTGAGCGGAAACGCCGATTGGCAGCGCCAACAACAGCGCTGCGACGGCCAACACTAAAAACCGAAATGCTCGCATGGTCCCTCCTTCACGATGCAGATTACGTGCCCTCTTCCCACTGGTTGAGGTACGCCTGCTGCTGGGGTGTTAGGGTATCGATGCGAACCCCCATCGATTCCAGCTTCAAGCGTGCGATTTCCTGATCGACCTCTTGCGGAATGGTGTACACGTCAGGCGCCAAGTCCCCAGCGTGCTGCAGCATGTACTCGGCGGCAAGCGCTTGATTGGCGAAGCTCATGTCCATCACGCTCGCAGGATGGCCTTCTGCGGCGGCGAGGTTGATCAGGCGGCCTTCTCCCAGCACGTAGACAGCCTTACCTCCAACGATATACTCCTCGACGAACGGACGAACCAGACGCGGTTCCCCTGCGCTCATCCCACGGAGTCCTTCGAGGTTGATCTCGACGTTGAAGTGGCCGCTGTTGGCGACGATCGCGCCGTGCTTCATGCGCTCGAAGTGATGAGAATCGATCACGTTGATGTCGCCGGTCGCCGTCACGAAGATGTCGCCGACCGCGGCGGCCTCGGTCATCGGCATCACGCGGAAGCCGTCCATGACCGCTTCCAGCGCGCGCAGCGGGTCGATTTCGGTGACGATCACGTTGGCGCCCATGCCGTGGGCGCGGCTGGCAATACCACGGCTGCACCACCCGTAGCCGGCGACGACGACGGTGCGGCCTGCCAGCAGGATGTTGGTCGCGCGGACGATGCCGTCGATCGTGCTCTGGCCGGTGCCGTAACGATTGTCGAACAGGTGCTTGGTATTGCTATCGTTCACGGCCAACACCGGGAATTTGAGCGCGCCATCCTTCGCCATAGCGCGTAGGCGGATGACGCCGGTCGTTGTTTCTTCGGTGCCAGCGACCACGCCGTCGAGCAGTTCGCGGCGGTTCTTGTGCAGTTCGCTGACCAGATCGCAGCCGTCATCCATGGTGATCTGCGGACGGTGATCGAGCGCGGCCTTGAGGTGATCGAAATACGTCTTCTTGTCCTCACCCTTGATCGCATAGACCGGGATTTCGTCATGGGCGACCAGTGACGCGGCGACATCGTCCTGCGTGGACAGCGGGTTGCTGGCGACCAGCACAATATCCGCGCCGCCGGCGTGAAGGGTCTTCATCAAGTTCGCTGTCTCGGTCGTTACGTGGAGGCACGCCGATACGCGCACGCCCTTCAGCGGCTTTTCTTTCTCGAAACGCTCGCGGATCGCGCGCAGCACGGACATTTCGTGTTCCGCCCAGTTGATGCGGTAGCGCCCGCCCTCGGCAAGGCCAATATCTTTGACGTCGTGTTCAGTAGCCATGTGGTCTCCTGTGTAGGCCGAATGACGTAGTCGCGTGCGGTTCAGCGCACAGCGAGCAGCTCGTCGAGAAGTCCCTCATCTTGATAGGTTCCGCGGAAGCGGGTGACGAAGTCGGAAAGCGTGAAGTTGTGGCTCTGCGGCCCAATATGTTCAAGGGCATAGGTCGCGCACAATGAGCCGACGAGGCCGCACAATCGAAGCGGCCAGCCCGCCATCATCCCACGAATCAAGCCTGCCCGGAAGGCATCACCAACACCGGTCGGATCGGCAACGTGGACTTCGGGGAATGCCGGCACGTCCTCCTCGCCGCCGTCGTGATAGATGGTTGAGCCGTGCTTGCCGCGCGTGATGACGACGACGGGGATCCGCTTGCGCAGCGCCTCGATGTCATACCCGGTCTTGCGCTGGATGATGCTCGCCTCGTAGGCGTTCACGACCATCGCGTACGCGCCTTCGAGATCGCGCGCAAGCTCCTCGCCTGACAAACGCGGCACCTGCTGGCTTGGATCGTAGATGAACCGAATTCCGCGCCGCCGGCATTCTTCCGCATAGTTGGCCATGGCCTGCGGATCGTTTGGCGAGATTACGACCCATTCGGGCTTGTCTGGATATACGTCGGCAATCGTAAAGTGGCTGGCCTTCGCCATAGCGCCGGCATAGAACGACGCGATCTGGTTGTTGTCGAGATCGGTGTTGGCAAAGAACGACGCGGTAAACACCTCGTCAAGCTGGCGCACGGTGGAGCAGTCCACCCCGTGTGACTCGAGCCAAAGCCGGTATTCGCCGAAGTCGCGCCCGACGGTACCGAACAGCATCGGCCGGACACCCAGCATCGCGAGCGAGTACGAGATATTGGCCGCGACACCCCCCCAATGGCGCGTCATCTCGTCAACAAGAAAACTGAGGCTAACTTGATGCAGGTCTTCAGCGATGATGTGCTCGACGAACCGCCCCGGAAAGCGCATCAGGTAGTCGTAGGCGATCGAGCCGGCCAGAATTACACTCATTTGGGGGTGTCCGTGGTTTCCGGTAATGCCGCGCGAAACACGGGGATTATAATCTAACGACGGCATACGTCTATGAGCAATACTGGTTATGGAACGGCGGCGGATGACACTTTTCGACGGGAATCGGCTCACACAGGACGTCATGGCGCTTCCGATGGATGCGATTCGCCGCGGCCTGTACAGCGACAAGTACTTCGAGAACACCATCGCGATTTTGGCGGGCTTGACCGATCAGGGTACGACATGTACGGAGTCGGATCGTCGATAATGACCAATGACCGGATGACCAATACGGACTTCACACTGGATATCGCACGCGCCAAGTTGAACGGGCGTTGGGTCGACGTGGCGAAGGCGGGCCGCCGCGCGGGCGCGCACGCAGAACTGCGTCCTGTGGATTTGAGCGAGTTGTAGGCCCATGAGCGACGAAAAACGGGGTTGGAGCAAGGGGGTTCGGCTGGTGCCGTCACGGCACGGCGCGCGTATGATGTCGATTCGCGCGTTGGTCGAACGGGCAGTCGATCAGTTCATGCGCGAATTCGGCAGCGATCATCCCGACGTCGCCGCCGCGAGAACCCGTGCGGATCGCCTCAAACTGCTGCGCGACACCGTGCTGTATGTGACTGCTGTCGAGTCGGCGGACTTGGGGCAGGCGGAACTGGCGGCGCTGATGGACGAGGTGTATTCGGAAATCTTCGGATACGGCGGCCTCGACCCATTCCTTGCCGATCCGGCCGTTTCGACGGTCACGTTCGAGGGGATCGAGAAGACGGCGGTGCGATCCGGGCTGGGCGACTTGGAACCTGCTGACCGCGCCTTTGAAGACCATGCGGGCTTGCAGCGGGTGTTGGAACGGATGCTGACCGACGCCGATACGGAGCTGGGTCACGGCCCGTACTATGAAGTCGGCTTGGAGGCATTCGGGCGGCGCATGTGCCTCAATCTGGTGCTGCCGCCGGCCGCATCCCGGCCAGAGGGGTATATCCGGCTGCATCCCGCCAAGCCGATTGCGCTTGACGCGTTCGCAGACAGCGAGATGATCTTGGTGGTGCTGCGAGCCATCGCCCGATCATCGCATGGAGTGTTGGTGGTCGGCGAGGCGGACAGTGGAAAAACGACGCTCGCCGGCGCGCTCGCGCGTGAGGCCGGCGCTCGCACTGTGCGGTCGGTGGAACGTGCCGGTGAACTCGCGCTGGTGGACGGCGTGGAACGGTTCGTCGTGCAGTGGCCGAAGGGTGACCGGCCGATGATCTCATTCGCAGAAACAGCCGCAGCAGCGGTGGAAACCCCGTGCGATCTGCTGGTTGTCGATGAAATCCGCGCGGATGAACCGGCCGCTGTGCTTCCACTGCTGAACGCATCCAGCGTGATCCGGCAGATTTGGTCATTTCGCGGCACAGCAGAGGCGAAACGGCTCGCGCCGGCGCTGTCTATGCTGACGCTGCGCGCCAAGCAGGCCGCCGGGATCCCTGACGACCCGGCTCATGCCGTCTTCGATGCGCTGCCGTTCGTCATCACGCTGCGGCGGCGTAAGGACAGGCTTGCCATCGTCGCGATCAGCGAGTGGCAGACCGATAACGCGGGGAGTTCCAGCCTGATCGAGCTGATAGGGCAGGGGTGGAACGGGCTGGAGCCAACGGGCAGAACGCCGCAGCACGCGCTCGACCTCCCCCCTGAGGCATGGACGAAGCCGTCAGAGTAGCTGCCCGGCGACGGCCTTCTGCAGCGACTCGGTAAACGGCGGCCGCGCGATCCCGTGCTCGGTGACGATCCCGGAGACGTAGCGCGCGGGCGTCACATCGAAGGCCGGATTGCGCGCCCGGAAATGATCCGGCACCAGCTTGTTGCCATACGGGTGAGTGACCTCGTCGGGGCTGCGTTCCTCGATCGGAATTTCGCTGCCGCTTGCGAGCGATAGATCGACGGTCGATGTTGGCGCGACCGTGTAGAACGGGATGCGGTTCTCCTTCGCCAATACGGCGAGCTGATACGTCCCAATCTTGTTAGCGAAATCACCGTTCGCGGCGACCCGATCCGCGCCGACGAGCACCAGCTGCACCTCGCCGCGCTGCATGAAGAAACCAGCGGCGGTGTCGGGCAGGATGTCGTACGAGATCCCCTGCTGCTCCAGCTCCCATGCCGACAGCCGCGCGCCCTGAAGCCGTGGGCGGGTCTCATCGAGGAAGACGTGAAAGCGCGTGCCAGCCTCATGCGCGGCCCGGATCACCCCCAGCGCGGTGCCGTAGTCGACCGCTGCCAGCGCCCCGGTATTGCAGTGATGCAGCACGGTCATGCCGTCGGAGATCAGTTCGCGGCCGTGACGGCCCATCGCCTTGCAGATTTCAACGTCGGCGTCTGCCATCGACCTTGCCGCATCAATCAGCGCATGGCGGAATTCGTCAGCGGTTCGGTAATCGTGCTGATCGGCCAGCGTGAGCATCGTATCGACGGCCCACGCCAGATTGACCGCCGTCGGACGCGCGTTCTTGAGCATATTGGCCGCCATCGCGAGGTCGGCACGGATGCCTTCGGGTGAACGCGCGGCGCTCGTGAACCCGGCCAACGCCATCCCGAACGCCGCCGACACGCCAATCGCCGGCGCGCCGCGCACCGTCATGTTGGTGATAGCCTCAGCGACTTCCTCGACCGTGCCCAAGTCCACGGTTTCGAATGACCACGGCAGCGCGCGTTGGTCAATCATGCGTACGACTCCGCCTACCCAATCGACTGTGCGCATCAGACTGTTACCTCGCTCACGACTTCGATACCATTCAGCATCATTGAATATAGGAACACAGTGTGAAGCAGATCGCCATCATGTGGCGTCGCGCCGATCTGCTGCGCCACGGCGACCGGTAAGTCGTACGTATCCACAGCGTTGACTGGCACGATCACCCGAACGCCGGCACGCTGATGCTGATTGGCCGATAAGCGCAGGTGCATCGCAAGTTGGTAGGTGCATAGATCGGTACAGTCGCCGACGGCAATCCACGTCTTGACGTGCGTGCGCGTGTCGAGCCACGCCTGAAAGCCGGTCGCGAACGCGCTGTTGATGCTGTTCTTCTCGAACACCGGAATCGAGTCGAAGAAGGGCAGCGAGCGAAACGCATCGACGGTCTCGGCCTCTGCCGTACCGCGGATGCAGTGCGGCGCATAGCTGGCAAACTCGACGGCGTGCTCAGGGTGTGCGTCCTGCGTGACCGCGATATTGCGCACCCCGAGCGCCCACGCGTCCGTGAACAGCGTGGTGATCGGTACGATGATGCCCTCAATTCGTGGAGACGCCAACGGGCCGACCGAGCAGAATCCCTTGATGACATCGACGCTGACAAGGCCAACCGCGTCGGGGCCAGCATCCGCCACGAGATCACGCAGTGAAACCGGCTTGAGGGAATTCTGCCAGTCCACGACCCATGAAAGAAAAGGTCTGCTGCGGCTGATTAAGGTGTCGACATGCATCGGTTCGTCCTTCATCGTGGCGAGCAGACCTTACGTTACTCGGGGCTGTGAAACGGCTATTCGAACGTCTCGATAAGCGTTGAAATCCCAGCGAAGCTCCGATCGCTGATCGGCTGCGGAGCGCCTCCGTCGATGCGGTAAAGCACGGTGGGGGTGCTGCTGACGCCGAGCGACCGCGCGAGCCGCACGTCGGCTTCTGACTGCGTGGCCTCCTGCGAACAGCGTAGAAGCTGCGCAAAG
>JAANMX010000568.1_pt1 | contig 48623 bp, 41 predicted proteins | sample 7279681 | NCBI WGS metagenome assembly JAANMX01 (sample SAMN14094542, study PRJNA606508) | bioreactor metagenome | isolation source: A lab-scale SPAN reactor treating ammonium-rich wastewater day 351 | place: Ireland: Galway | collected 2018-01-01
CCGGCCCCTCTCCCTAAGGGAGAGGGGAGAAGGACGTGCGTGGTAGTGCGTGGCGGGCGGGTGGATCGTCTCTACGAATCCTCTCTGTGATCTCCCCGGTCTCTGTATGCTCTGTACCCGCTCTTGCCCTTACTCACGACTCATCACTTGACACTCATCACTCCGAGAAGCCCTCACCCCCGGCCCCTCTCCCAACCTGCGGTGCTCCCTTCGGTCGTCAAGGAGAGGGGAGACCCACGCGCAGCGTGTGTGGGCTGGATGTGGCGTGCTGCTTGGCGGCTGACTCCTGACACCTGACTCCTGACCCCTGACCCCTAACTCCTGACTCCTGACTTCTGACCCCTGACCCCTGACAACTCTTCTCATCACTTCCCTTCAGGGATAGGCGGCGAAGGCTCGCAGGCCGTCGCATTCGTCGAGGCCGCGCATCAGGTTCATGCACTGGATCGCGCTGCCGGCCGCGCCCTTGCCGAGGTTGTCGAGCGCAGCCACGATCACCGCATGCGCCGGATCGTCGGCGTCCAGTTCCCAGCCGATATCGCAGAAATTCGTCCCGGCGACGAGGCGGGGTTCCGGCAGACGGTGCAGGCCGGATTTCGCGGCGACGAGGCGGACGAACGGCTCACGGGCATACGCGCCGCGATAGGCCGCCCACAGCTCCTTCTCGGCGACTGGCCGAGCGAGGTCAACATGCGCGGTGACATGCACGCCGCGCACCATCTCGATGGCCGTGACGGCGAACTGCACCGGCACATCACCCAGAACTTGCGCGACTTCGGCGTGATGGCGGTGGCCGGCCGCCTTGTAGACGCGCACCGCTCCGCTGCGGATCGGATGATGTGACCCCGTGTTGACCTCTGCACCGCCCTCCGACGACCCGACTTTGACCTCGGCGCTGGCGCGGACGAGCAGACCGGCGCGGATGAACGGAAGCAGCGCCAGATTGATCGCCGTCGCATTACAGCCGACGCCGCTGGCGTATGACGCGCTGCGCAGCGCCTCCCGATTGACCTCAGGTAGACCATACACGAATCGGTCGACCCACTGTGGCGCGGCGTGCGGTTGACCATATACACGCTCGTACCGCGCCAGATCGCGCAGGCGGAAATCGGCGGACAGATCAATGATCGTAGGCGCAAGCGCGGCGAAGCGGTCGATCTCGCGGCTGGCGACGCCGTGCGGAAGGCACAGGAACAGCACGTCGCACGGTTCGAGCGCGTCGGGGTGAATGAAGCGAAGCGGTGTGCCACCGCGCAGGTGTGGATGCGCCGCGTGGATGAACTGCCCCGCGTACGCGCGGCTGGTCACCTGCGTGACCTCAGCGTGCGGATGCCCCAGCAGCAGACGGATCAATTCGCCGCCGGTATACCCGCTGGCCCCGACGATGCCGGCGGTGATCACAGCGTCGCCTCCGTATTAGCCGCGGCCGGCTGTGACAGCAGAGTCAGCGCGTAGTCAACCATTGCGGCGGCGATATCGACGCCGGTCGGCGCGGATGAGTTGCGGAACTCCATCGTGTGATTGATCTCGTTGACGACCAGCCCGTCGGGCGACTCGAACACGTCGAGCGCCAGCAGGCCACCGCCGACCGCATTGGCTGCGCGCGCACACAGCTCGTCGAGTTCGTCGGTGACCGGACAGTTGGAGGTCGTACCGCCGCGCGCCGTGTTCGTGATCCAATGCGCCGAATCCCGGTACACCGCGCAGATCGTGCGATTTCCGACGACGAAGGCGCGGATGTCGCGGCCCGGCTTTTCGACGAACTGCTGTGCGTAGATTGTGTGCTGAGTCCAGTCGCCCAGCGTGAAGCGGTGTTCGAGCACGGCTTCGGCCGCGTCGTGGTCGCTGACGCGGGCCAGCAGGCGGCCCCATGAGCCGGTGACGGGCTTGAGAACGGCAGGATACCCCACGGCGGCGATGGCGCGCATGGCCGAGTCTTCGGCGAACCCGGCGGTCGCGTGCGGCTGAGGGATGCCGGCGCGGGTCAACGCCAGCGTTGTCAGCAGCTTGTCGGCGCAGGTGACGGCCGTCCGGTACGTGTTGACGGTGCGAATCCCCCAGCTGTTCAGCACGGCGAGAGCGTATATGCCGCGTGATGTGCTGACGCAGCGCTCGAAGACGACGTCATACGCCGACCACGGCACACCGCTGGGCGCGTACTGTTCCGGCCCTGCGGTCAGGTCGAACACGAGATCGCGGTCGAGGATCACGTCGGGCGTGATACCGCGCGCGCCGAACGCGGCCAGCAGCAGCTTTTCTTCGGGGCGAACGTGCGTGATGAGCAGGGCGGCGCGCATGGCTACTCGCCCCAATCTTCTTCGACGTCCGGCGCGAGGTCGAGCGTCAGCGGGTTCAAGCTCACAACTTCGAGATCGCTGCCGCAGTCCGGACAGCTGATCAACTCGTTGGCGACGACATCGGCCGGGACGGGCACGACGGCGTCACAGGTGGGGCAGGTGGGCAGCGCGGTCATGGGTGAGTCTCCTTCTTTCGTATGGGTTGAACTGCGGCAGGGCAGAAACGAAAAACCGCCGCCCGGATTCACAGTCCGGACGGCGGTTCGTGTCACACGTTACAGGCACAAACGAAGCTATCCAGACGGCGTGTCCGGCTTCTTGACCTGCTTGCGCTTGCTCTCAAACGGGAGCGCGGCGGGTGTGACGGGGTTCATCGGGATCTCCTGTGACGTCTGAAATCGGAAACAAAAAACCGCCCGTGAGTGCGGGCGGTCTACTGTCAGCTTTGTCGTCGTCAAGAACGCGAAAAGCCCGCACTCATCGTGGGGTGTAGGTCTTCTTCGCCTTCTTGAACATGCCAACCATACTGGCGATTCCGTTGTGCAGCGCCGATCGTGCGGAAAGATAACGTGTCGCGCCACCATCCGCAAGACGCCGGCGCGATCACTCATCAAATACTCATAAACTGCGAATCCACGGGATCGGGCAATTGTTGCGCGGCGGAGTGGTGGTGCGTTACCGTACTGCGGTTTGCTCTACACCACACACACCACGGGGAGGGGATAGAGAATGAGTGATACCGTTCGTTTTGACCTGCCGCAGTCGGAGATTCCGGCGCACTGGTACAACATTCAGGCCGATCTGCCGCGTCCACTGCCGCCGGTTCTGCACCCCGGCACGCATCAGCCAGTCGGGCCAGATGACCTCGCGCCGCTGTTCCCAATGGATCTGATCCTGCAAGAAGTCAGTCAGGATCGCTACATCGAGATCCCTGACGACGTGCGCGAAATCTATAAGCTGTGGCGTCCGACCCCGCTGCTCCGCGCCCACCGGCTCGAAAAGGCGCTGGGAACGCCGGCGCACATCTACTACAAGTACGAAGGCGTTTCGCCCAGCGGCAGCCACAAGCTGAACACGGCGGTTCCGCAGGCATACTACAACAAGCGTGCAGGCGTCGCTGGCCTCACGACCGAGACCGGCGCGGGGCAGTGGGGCACGGCGCTCAGCCAAGCGTGCAATTTCTTCGATCTCGAGTGCCACGTCTATATGGTGAAGGTCAGCTATCAGCAGAAGCCGTACCGTGGCGCGATGATGCGCACGTTTGGCGCTGACGTCACGCCCAGCCCGTCGAACAAGACCAACGCTGGCCGCGCCATCCTCGCTGAGTCGCCCGACAGCCCCGGCTCGCTCGGCATCGCCATCAGCGAAGCGGTCGAGGCGGCGGCGACCAGCGGCGGCAGGTACAAGTACGCGCTCGGCTCGGTGCTCAACCACGTGCTGATGCACCAGACGGTGATCGGGCAAGAGGCGTTGAAGCAGATGGAACTGGCGGGCGAATACCCCGATGTGATCGTCGCGCCGACCGGTGGAGGCAGCAACTTCGGCGGGATTGTGCTGCCGTTCGTACGGATGAACCTCAAGGAGGGCCAGCGCACGCGCATCCTCGCGGTCGAGCCGGCCTCCTGCCCCAGCCTGACCAAAGGCGTCTATGCCTATGACTTCGGTGACACCGGCGGCATGACCCCGTTGGTGAAGATGTACACGCTTGGCCACGACTTCGTACCGCCGCCCGTCCACGCTGGCGGTCTGCGCTATCACGGCATGGCGTCGATCGTGTGCGAGCTTTTCGATCAGGGCTTGATCGAGGCGCAGGCCATCGCACAATTGGAGACGTTCGCCGCTGGTGTCGCGTTCGCGCGCGCCGAGGGGATCGTGCCCGCGCCGGAGGCCGCGCACGGCATCGCCGGGGCCATCCGCGAGGCGCTGGCGGCCAAGGAAAGCGGCGAGAAAAAGGTGATCCTGTTCAACTTGAGCGGCCACGGCTATTTCGACATGAGCGCCTACACCGAGTACTTCGACCAGCGGCTGTTCGACTACGATTATCCGGAGGCCCAAGTTCAGGCGGCGATGCAGCGCCTTCCGCAAATCTGAAGTAGGTTATCGAAAATCAGCAGACTCAATCTTCTGCTTCAGAGGGTTCTACGAGCGGTGAAGGCTGGTAGTCACTCAACACTTTCAACTTCTTACATGAGCGAGTAGTTGAAAGTGCCGCGTGCCGAGTGATGAGAGAATGTCATGCTGTATCGCTCAATGGCCGCTGCGTCATAGGGAACCCGATCGCTCGCATTTCAGACGATGGCCTAGCTGATCGCGGGTGTCTGCCCTGACGATAGGGCGCTGCGCTGTCAACGCAAGCCGGTTGACAGCGCAGCGCGTGCGCTATCGTTTGGCAGGCTCAGCCGATGTTCGTAAGTCGAGAGATTCGGCCTCCCATCTTGCAGCGTTAGACGAGCTATACGGCGCAGCGTTTTCTCATCACTCAACACTTTCAACTTCGCGCTTAGCGCGCGGCGTTGAGCTGGCGGTTACCCATCGTCAACACTGTCCCACCGAAGCCTTCCAGAAAGCGCCGGTCATGCGTGGCCGCGATGATTGCGCCGGTGAAGCCGCGCAGCGCGTCCTCGAACGCCTCCAGCACGTCGAAGCTGAGCGTGTTGGTCGGCTCATCGAGGATCAGCACGTTGGCCTGCTGCCGGATCAGCTTGGCGATTTGCAGCTTGCGCCGCTGACCGCCGGACAGCATCCCGACTGTGCGGCGCACTTCGTCATACCGGAACAGCCCGCTGACGAGCAGGTCGCTGATCGCCGCCTGTTCCGGCAAATCACTGCCATCGATATAGGCGTCGACTACCGTCTGCGAGTCGTCCAGATCGGCCCCGAACTGATCGAGATAACCGAGCTGCACCTGTGGGCTGATATGCACCTCGCCGGAGTCCGGCGCTTCGATCCCGACGATCATACGCAGCAGCGTCGACTTGCCAGAGCCGTTCGGGCCGACAATTGCAATCCGCGCGTCGGGCGCAACGCTCAGCGAGACGTCCTCGATCACCCGGCGCGGCCCGTACCCCTTGCTCACACCGCTGACGGTGATAGCGAACTGCCCGCGCAGCGCCCTCGGATCGAAGTCGGGGCGGAACATCAGCGGGCGCGGCGGGCGCGGGATCGGGTCGGCTTCGATGCGGGCGAGGCGCTCCTTGACGTTGTCCAGCTTGCGCGTCAGGTGGACTTCGGTGCGTCCCTTAAAGAACGCTTTGGCGAACTTGTCGTTGCCCACCTTCTTGGTCGGTTTGGTCTGGCTCATCGCGCGGATTTCGTCGTGAATGGCGATGCGCAGGTCTTTGATCTCGTCCTGCTGCGCCGCGTACTCCTGTTCCCAACGCTGCCGTTCGCGTGTCTTGGCCCTGAGATAGTCGTCGTAGCTTCCGGTGTACTGCTTGGCGCGGTGGCTGAACTCGTCAATCTCTATGATTGACGTCACGGTCGCGTTGAGAAACGCGCGGTCGTGGCTGACCATCAAGACAGCGCCGCGTTGATCGCGCACGCAGCCTTCGAGCCATGTCATGCTGTCGACGTCGAGATGATTGGTCGGCTCGTCCAGCAGCAGCACATCTGGCGCGCTGAGCAGCAGTAGGGCGAGCTGAAGCCGCGCGCGCTCGCCGCCCGACAGCGAACGCACGTCGCGGTCACGCGGCAGGTGGTCGATGCGCAGGCCGGCCAGCACGACGCCGACTCGCGCGTCGGCATCCCAACCGCCGGCGCGCTCGAACGCGTCGGTTAGTTCGCCGTAGCGGTCAAGCAGTTCGCCGAGCGCATCGCCGGTCAAACTGCCCATGTCTGTTTCGAGCGTGCGCAGCTCCGCTTCCATCGCTCGCAGGTCGGCGAACGCCTGCTCGATCAAGGCTCCAATTGTGCCTTCGAGCGCGCTGTCGTCCTGCGGCAGATAGCCCAAGCGCACGCCGGGTCGCAGCGTCGCCCTGCCGCCGTCCGGCTCAAGCTCGCCGGTGATGATCTTGAGCAGCGTCGATTTGCCGACTCCGTTAGCGCCGACGACGCCGACGCGCTGACCGGGCGCCAGCGTCATCGAGATGTCGTTCAGCACCGTCAGCGGCCCATACGTTTTTGTGAGATGTTCGATCTGAAGCGCCGTCATCGGCGTGAGTCCTCCATTGCGCGGTCAGGTAAGGGCCTTTAGCGCAAGAGGATCGGGCGGGGAATCATACCGCCGCCCGTGGGCGGCAGCGGCGAGCGCGCAGGGCGATGAATCGCCTCAGCGCGCGGAACGGAGAGTCACGTTCAGCAGCAGTCCAGCCCGGCTTGCGCCAAGTTACTTGGAGATGCTGCGTCCTGCCACGTGAACCGTCCTTGGTGATTCCGTCAAAGCACAGCGGCGGATGCGGCTGTACATCTCTCAGTGTACGGACTTCGGTGAATCCGTCAAGCGTCATCAGGGTTCAGGTGACGGGAGAGATCGCGCCGTCGATGGGCCGAGGTTCAGTGATAAGGTGGGAACGGCGTGCAAAACTCTTATGTGCTGTTCGATGTATATACCTTGACGGTTATATAACTGATATGGTATATTGATGTCTATGACCACACCGTATCAAGCGCTCGCCGATCCGACCCGCCGCCTGATCCTCGACCTGCTTCGTGAACGCCCGCGTATGGTGGGCGACCTCGTCGAACTGGTCGGCATCAGCCAACCCGGGGTGTCGAAACAACTGCGCGTCTTGCGCGAAGCAGGCTTGGTTCGTGTGCGTCAGGATGCCCAGCGCCGCTGGTATGAGTTGAACGCCGAGCCGTTGGCCGAAGTTCATACATGGCTCGAAACCTACAAGCGCGCGTGGGAGGATCGGCTTGACCGGCTGGACAGTTATCTGCAAGACCTAACATCGAGGGAATCGGGGGAAACAGATCATGACTGAAAATCGGAACGCCACCACCAGCACCGACGCCATCTTCCGTGTGGAGCGTGTCTTCAACGCGCCGCGTGAAACGGTGTTCGCGGCCTACACGCAAGCCGAGCATCTCACGCAGTGGTGGGCGCCGCGCCCGTGGCGGGTCTCGTACTGCACCGTCGATCTGCGCCCCGGCGGCGAGTGGCGCTACTGCATGGCCGGCCCAGCTGGTGAGGAAGCGTGGGGCAAGGCGACCTACCGCGAGATCGTCGCGCCGGAACGCCTCGTCTATGAGGACGCGTTCACCGACGCGGACGGCGTTACCAATCCGGCGCTCCCCGTCTCGGTGACGACCATCGTCTTTGAAGACCTCGGCGGCGGCCGCACGCGAATGTCTGCGAGTGCCGTGTTCGCGTCGCCGGAAGCCCTGCAAGCTGTGATCGACATGGGCATGGAAGAGGGCATGAATATGTGCCTCGACCAGCTTGTCGAACTGCTCGCCACCCTGTAAACCGACCGAACGAGGAGACCTCCGTCATGTCGACCCACAGCGACACCTTCACGCTGGAATTTGCGTCCGACACCGAAATCGTGTTCACCCGCAAGCTCGCCGCGCCCCGCAAGCTGGTCTTTGAGGTGATGACTAACGCCGAGCACTTCAAGAACTGGTACGGCCCACGGACGATGACCGTGACCCACGCCGAGTTCGATGCGCGGGTGGGCGGCCGGTGGCGGATCATCTCGACCAGCCCTGAGTACGGCGAACACGCCTTCAGCGGCGAAATCCTCGAATTCGTCCCGGTTGAGCGCATCGTGCAGTCCGAGACCTACGAGCCGATGCCACAGTACCAGAACATCAACACGCTCCTACTCGAAGAGGCGGATGGCGTGACCACCGTGCGCGGCCACGTCCAGTACCAGTCCAAAGAACACCGTGACGGTCACTACAACGCTGGCATGGAGTGGGGTATGCGTGAGACGTACGATCGGTTGGAAGAACTGGTCGAGGGACTGACTCAGCCGAGCTGACGCCGAAGGCCAACGATACTGGCGATCAACGCCCTGCACCGCGCAGGGCGTTTTCGATTCCAGCACAACCCAATGGAAAACGAGCAGGCGCTCCACGAGCGCTGCGGTGGATGATCGGCGTATTTTCCATTAACCGTCACTCAATTTCCATTGACGCTGCAACTTCTTGCTAGCATAGCCTCGCGGCTAGTGTTAAAGTGGGCGCTTGGCGCGCACCGTGCGCGTTCATTGAGAGTCCGTATGTTACTCACAAGGAGAGAACACATGAAGAGGTTTGTGTTGCTGTTAGCCCTTGTGGCGCTGGCGCTGGTGCCAGCCGCTGCTCAGGACGAATGGCTGAGTGTCGATGGCGGCTGCGACTACGGTGGGATCATCAAGTCCATCGAAGCCGTGGACGCGCTGACCGTCAAGTTCACGCTGTGCGTGCCCGATCCGGCGTTCCCGTCGAAGGCGGCGTTCTCGGCGTTCGGAATTCACTCGCAGACGCATCTCGAAGAGACCGGCGGCTCCCCGGTTGACTCGCCTGTCGGCACTGGCCCCTACAAGCTGGTTCGTTGGGATCGTGGCAGCGAGATTGTTCTTGAGGCCAACGAGAACTACTGGGGTGAACCGGCGCACGAGAAGAACCTGATCTTCCGCTGGAACAGCGAATCGGCCGCCCGTGTGACCGAGCTGCAAGCAGGAACCGTTGACGGGATCGACAACCCCGGCCCCGCGGACTTCGCGGTGATCGAGGCCGACCCGAACTTGGCGATCTTCCCGCGTGAAGGCACCAACGTCTTCTACATCGGTTTCAACAACACCATCCCGCCGTTCGACAACATCAACGTGCGTCTGGCGATCGCGCATGCCATCGACAAGCAGCGTATCGTCGACAACTTCTATCCCGAAGGCTCGTCGGTTGCGACCCAGTTCATGCCGTCGGCCATCGCCAGCGGCTACACCCCTGAGGTCGCCCCGTTGGAGTACAACCTCGACACGGCCCGCCAACTGCTTGCGGACAGCGGCCTCGAACTGCCGTTGAACGTTACGCTCCAGTACCGCGACGTGGTTCGCAGCTACCTGCCCACGCCGGGTGTGGTCGCCAATGACATCGCGGCTCAGTTGGCCGAGATCGGCATCAACGTGACCGTGCAAGTCGTTGAGTCGGGCGAGTTCATCGCCGGAACGCAGGCCGGCACCGATCCGTTCTATCTGTTGGGTTGGGGCGCGGACTATCCGGATGCCACCAACTTCCTCGACTATCACTTCGGTGACAACGAGAACATCCAGTTCGGCAACCACTTCCCGGAGATCACCGAACCGCTGAAGGCCGCCGCGCAGCTGAGCGACTTCGACGCGCGCCAAGCCCTGTATGTCGAGGCCAATACCGCGATTCGCGATCTTGTGCCGATGGTGCCGGTCGCGCACGGCGGCTCTGCTGTCGCTTACCGTGCAGGTATCGGCGGCGCGCACAGCAGCCCGCTGGGCAACGAATCGTTCGCCGTGATGGATGACCCGACCGACGACACCTTCGTGTGGATGCAGAACGCCGAGCCGATCGGCATGTACTGCGCCGACGAGACCGATGGCGAATCGCTGCGTGCTTGCGAACAGATCGTTGAATCACTGCTTGCGTATGAAGTGGGCGGCACCGCGGTCATCCCGTCGCTGGCGGAATCCTACACCGCCAACGAAGAACTGACCGAGTGGACGTTCACCCTGCGTGAAGGCGTCGTGTTCCACAACGGCGACACCCTCGACGCCAACGACGTCGTGACCTCGTGGCTGGTTCAGTGGGATGCGTCCAACCCGCTGCACACCGGCAACACCGGTCAGTTCGAGTACTTCGGCGCGCTCTTCGGCGGTTACATCAACGCGCCGACCGAGTAGTTCCACCGCTTTGTTTCACGTCCCGCTTCTGACATCGCTCCGGCGATAGGAAGCGGCCTGACGCACAACCCAGCCCCTCACCACACCTTGTGAGGGGCTGGGATTGCAGATCACTGTTCTGATCCAGAGAAATGTAATTCGATGTCTCGATTTCTCATCCGGCGGCTGCTTTCTTCCCTGCCCGTTATGGTAGGGATTTTGTTGATCACGTTTGTCATTATTCGCGGTATCCGGGGCGACCCTTGCCGCGCCATCCTCGGCGAGCGTGCGACACAAGAATCGTGCGAACGCTTCAATGAACGCAACGGACTGAACAAGTCGGTGCCCGAACAGTTCGCGATTTATGTCGGCCGGTTCGTCACCGGCGACCTCGGTGATTCGTTCCGCTTAGGCAAGCCGGTTACTGAGATATTGGCCGAACGGCTCCCTGTCACGGCCGAACTGGCGCTGTCCGCGCTGGTATTCGCCACCCTGTTCGGCGTGCCGCTGGGGATCATCTCCGCCTACCGGCACAATTCCACGGTCGATGTCGGCACGATGCTCGGCGCGAATATCGGCATCAGCATGCCGGTGTTCTGGCTCGGCCTCATGCTGAGTTATCTATTCGCCGTGATTCTCAAAGACACGCCGTTCGTGCTGCCGCCGTCGGGTCGTTTATCGCCGGGGATGAACCCGGCGCCATACTATGAGGTGTGGGGATGGGTGAAGGACGGTGAGGTCGCGCCGCAGTTGTGGGTGTTCCTCGGCCGCTTCACCATCGCCAACGGGTTGATCACCGGCAACTGGCCGCTGTTCTGGGATGCCGTCCGGCATATCATCCTTCCGGCCGTGACGGTCAGCACTATTCCGCTGGCGATCATCGCCCGCATGACCCGTTCGTCGCTGCTGGAGGCGCTCAATCAGGATTACGTCCGGACGGCCCGCGCCAAGGGGCTGTCTGAACGGCGCGTTGTGTTCCAGCACGCCTTCCGCAACGCGCTGCTGCCGGTCGTCACCATCATCGGCCTGAGCTTCGGGCTGCTGTTCAGCGGCGCTGTCCTCACCGAGACCGTCTTTAGCCTGACCGGCGTCGGCCGAACGCTTTTCGAGGCGATCACTGCGCGCGATTACAACGTCGTGCAGGCGGTCACGATTGTGTCTGCCTTCGCCTTCGTCCTCATCAACCTCGCGGTTGATCTGGTCTATGGCTTACTTGACCCGCGAATCCGGCTAAACTAACCATGCCTGCTAACGTCTCTGATTCAAAACCCGTCACCCTCAAAGATGAGTCGGTGATGCCGCCGCTGACGTCGCCTCTGCGCGACACGATCCGGCGTATTCTGCACAACCGGTCGGCCGTGATCGGGCTAATTATGATTAGCATTTTGATCCTCGTCGCGCTGCTGGCGGACGTGATCGCAACGCATCCGCCCAACCAGTCGATGCTCGACGTGCCGGGCGAGGCCGTGCCGGGCGTGCGTCTGCCGACCAAGCCGCCGTGTATCGGGCTGCTCGGCTGTCCCGATCCGCAGCACTTCATGGGGTTGGACTTGAACGGCCGCGATGTTTTCAGCCGGATCGTACACGGAACGCGCGTTTCGCTGCTGGTCGGTGTGAGCGTGGTCGCGTTCAGCGTCACCGTCGGCACGTTGATCGGCCTCGTCGCCGGCTTCTTTGGCGGCTGGGTGGACGACCTGCTGATGCGTTTGATGGACGTGCTGCTGGCGTTCCCGTCGCTTCTGCTGGCGATTGCCATCGTCACCGCCGCCGGCCCCGGCCTGCAAAACGCGCTGCTGGCGATTGGGATCGTCTCGCTGCCGATCTACGCACGCCTGACACGCGCCAGCGTCTTGAGCGCCAAGGAGGTGGAGTACGTCATCGCCGGCCGTGCAATCGGCGCTGGCCCGCTGCGGCTGATGTTCCTCAACATCCTGCCCAACGTCCTCACGCCGCTGATCGTGCAGGCGACGCTCGGCATCGGCACGGCCGTGATCGAGACGGCAGGGCTGTCGTTTCTCGGCCTCGGACAGCAGCCGCCCGATCCAGAATGGGGCCAGATGCTTTCAGAGAGCCGCGCGTATGTGTTCACCGCGCCGCACATGGTGTTTTTCCCCGGCATCGCCATCACGTTCTGCGTGCTCGGGTTCAACCTGCTTGGCGACGGGCTGCGCGATGCGCTTGACCCGCGTCTGAGGGGCGTCACCTAGCGGCGGATCGCGTTAGTCTGAGATCGCGAAGCTTTCGAAGATCGCGTCAAGGTCGGGCAGCGGCGGATAGAACGCGTCAGCCGGCTGGTCATTGAGAGCAATGATGCGCGCATTACGGTAGAGGTCGTAGTTCTCCATGATCGCGTCGACATCGCTCTTGTAACTGAACTCGACCGGCAGCACGCCGCTGTCCACCGACAACCATGATGCGATGTAATAGCGCCCATCCTTCGAGATGCCCTGAAACGTGTGCAGCACGCGGCCTTCGAGGATCAAGCCAGCGCGGTCGGCGCGGTGGGTCAGGTACGCGATCCCGAAGATCGAGTCGTTCTCAAGATAGTGACCCCGCGTGTGTAGGGTCTGCACGCCGGGGATCAGCGGCAGAAACGGCAGATGTTCCAGCGTATCGAGCGCGGGACGGGTTTCGAGCAGCTCGCGCAGTAGCTCCACTTCGCTTGCATAGGTCGCGTCGTCAAGCGCGCCGGACATCACGTCCTCGATCCGGTAGACACGGATTTCCGGCGCGTGGAACCGGTCGCGGTTGAGATCCTCGGCAGGGTTGGGAACGTAGCCGGTCAGCGTGAACAGCGTATACGCTGGCGACTCGGCCGGGAACATGGCGAAAGGCGAGACGTTCACACCATCGGCTTCCTCTGCGACATCCACGCCGGTTGCGACCGTGCCGCGAAACGAGAACGTGATATCGCCGTATGAGACTGTGTAGATCGGGATGTCTTGTGCGCCGGCCAGAGAGAAGGTGAGCAGTAGCAAGGCGAATATCGCTCGGTAGTGCATATCTCCCCCTGTAATCGAGTGATGGACTGTGAGTACGGGGTGTTACGCCGGTGGATCGTGGCAGACGAGCCGACAACGCTCATGGGTTGCACGGGTTCCCGTCCCCCCACCTCGTTGACATGAGATGGGGGAACGGGAGAGGGCTTCATGCGTCCTGCGGGGTGTGGATGGCCGTTGGCCGTCGCGTTACAGCACCGGCGCACTGCTGCTGCGTTGGCATCACGCGCGCCGCGTCGCTGCGGGTCTTACGACAGCGGCAGCGGCGGGCCGACAAGCTCCATGCCGTAGCGTCGCCATAGGGCCGGATCCTGCATCGGCATCGCATTGTTTTGCGTGACCTCGCGGAAGAACGCCTCCATGTGGCCCGCCGGTGTGAAAACGATCAGGATACGGCCGGGACCGTCATCCACGTGCGCCCAGACGTGCGGAACGCCGCGAGGCCCGAAGATCGAGTCGCCCGGGGCGAGCTGGACGCGCTCCCCGCCCACCTCAAACTCGAACGCGCCTTCGAGCACGAAGAACCACTCGTCTTGATCGGGATGCACATGCCGGGCCGGCCCGCCTTTGGTGGTGAATCTGTTCTCGAGCGCGAACATGGAGGTTGCGTCGACGGACGCTAGTTTGAAGTCGACCTGACTCACGCCAAGCCCACGCTCCTCCCCGAAACGATCGCGGCCGGCTTGCACCACAAGCGGGGTGGGCTGGCGTTCGATTCTTGGCAACATGGCGGCTCCTTTCAGTAGACGCTGTACAACAGGCTATCCCGACGAAGCGGGCGTGCAAGACTCACCCGCAGACGTCACCGGATGACGGCGCTGCCTGCAAAACCGGATGCGACCCCGCCGCCTTAACCGCATCGGAGACCCGATGGTATAGAGGCGGCTAAAGCACCGGCGCGTTGGGGTGGCGGTGGATGAACTGCCCGCCGCCGTTGTGGCCCAGCCACTGCTCGCCGTCGACCAGCTTGATCCCGCGCTGATACACCTTGACCGGCTTGCCGGTGACTTCCATACCTTCGTACACGATATAGTCGGTGCGCATGTGCGTAGTCTCGACCGACAGCACGTGCTTGTGATTCGGATCCCACACTACGATATCGGCGTCGGCGCCGACGCTGAGCGTGCCTTTCTTCGGATACATGCCGAAGATTTTGGCCGGGTTGGTGCACATCAGCTCGACGAACTTCTGCGGCGAGAGACGTCCCTTGTTGACGCCGTGCTCCCACATCACCATCATGCGCTCTTCGAGGCCGGGCATGCCGTTGGGGATCTTGGCGAAGTTGCCCTTGCCGAGTTCCTTGCCCGGACGCCGGTACGAGGGATCCTGCGCCTCGTACTCGACCCAGTTGCCGCCGTTGTACTTCTGCATCCAGTCCTGCCACGGGCCTTTGCCGCCCTCAAACCAGAAGTTGCAGTGATCGGTGCTGACGTGCTGGAGCGACCCGTCGCGGATCGCCTGCCACAGCACGCCGTGGTCGTGCTCGGTGCGGATCGGCGGCGAGCAGATGTACTTGGCGCCTTCAAACCCCGGCGCGCCGAGGTGTTTCTTCGCCGTCAGGAAGAAGTACTGCGTGCAGCTCTCGCCCATCACCGGGATACCGGCGGCACGTCCGCGCTGGATCGCCTGCACCGCTGGCTCGCACGTGACATGCACGACGTACAGCGGACATCCGGTCATGCCGGACATCACGGTAGCGCGGTTGGTCGCCTCGCCTTCGATTTCGCGCGGGCGTGACAGGTAGTGGTCATACGGCGCGGTCTTGCCCTCGGCCAGCAGGCGCGGGGTCAGACTCGCTTCGACATCACCGTTCTCGGCGTGTACCATCACGATCATGCCGTGCTTGGCCGCGACTTCCATCGTCTTGAACAGTGTGGCATCGTCAACTTGGAACACGTTCTTATAGGCCATGAACAGCTTGAGGCTGGTCACGCCTTCCTGCACCAGCGACGGGATTTCGTCCAGCACTTCCGGCCGCAGGTCGGTCACGGCGAGATGGAAACCGTAGTCGATCTGCGCCACGGACGCCTTCTTGCGCCATGTATTGAGGCCGTCGTGCAGCGATCCGCCCTTAGGCTGAATTACGAAGTCGATGTGCGCGGTCGTGCCGCCGAACGCCGCCGCCTTGTGGCCGGTGTCGAAGTCGTCGTTGCTGACCGTTCCGCCAAAGGGCAGTTCAAGATGGGTGTGTACGTCGATGCCGCCGGGCATCAAGTACTTGCCGGTGCAGTCGACGACCTCGTGGCCTTCCGGGTTGATGTCGCGCCCGATCACGCTGATCGTCGATCCCTCAACCAGCATATCGGCCTTGACCATGTCGCTGGCCGTGATGATCGTCCCATTTTTGAATAGCGTACCCATAGTTCCAAACCTCCGGTTTGTCACGTGAAAAGTGATGAGTGATGAGTTTGTGCTGCGGCTAGTCCTACTTCGCACTCATCGCTTTCCACTCATCACTATTGAAAATGCGGTATGACATGCTCGCCATATTCGGCCACGATGCGCTCTTCCTCGCCACACATGAGGTAGATCGTGAACTGCGTCACGCCGGCGGCCTCAAGCGCCTTGAGCTTCTCGACGTGCTGCTCCGGCGTGCCGAGGATGCCGAAACTGCCGACCACGTCGTCGGTGATGAAGCCGAGGTGGTCGGCGTCCTTGTCGGCGTGATGCTTGTAGTCGTACCCTTTGCGGCCCTCGATATAGGCGAGGAAGCTGTGCGGGATGTCCTTCGCGTCCTTGCCGTACTTCTCGACGATGTCCGCGACGTGGTTACCGACCATCGCAGGGAACCAACGCGTCTGCTCGATGCCCTTCTTGTGATCGCCGACCCACACCGGCGCGGCGCTAAGGACGCGGAAGTTGGACATATCGCGCCCGGCCTGCTTGCCCGCCGCCTTCGCTTGATCGATGAACCAGCGGCACAACGCCGGTTCGGCAAGCTGAATAATCAGGCCGTCGCCCGCGCTGCCTGCGGCGCCCAACGCCTTCGGGCCGTATGCCGCGATCCAGACCGGCATCTCATAGCCGTTGGCCCACGGGAACTGAGCGTCGTGGATTTCGTCGTATGAGACTTTGTCGCCGCGCACCATCCCTTTGATGGCCCCGGCGAACTCGATCATGCGCTCTACGGTGTTGGGCTTGCGGCCCATCACGCGCATCGAGCTGTCCCCACGGCCGAGGCCGACTTCGAAGCGGTTGCCGCTCTGGACGTTGAGCGTGGCGAAAATGCTCGCCGCGTCCGACCAGTCGCGCACACCGGGATTGGTCACGCAGGGGGCAAAGCGCATCGAGTCGGTGTGTTCCATGCACATCGCCATTGTGACGTATGGCGAGCGCCACAGGATGTGGCTGTCAAAGAACCATCCATACTTGAAGCCGGCCAGTTCCGCCTGCCGCGCCAGCGCGACTGTTCGCTTGGGGGAGATGTCACCTTTGAAACAAATGCCAAACTCCATAACGTCCTCACTGGTTGTCTCATACCGTTCAGAGACTGCGCATCCACGCAGAGCCGTGAGTATAGCGCGTGGCCGGCAACTGCGCATATCAATGGACGCATTCACCGTGGGCATACGCATTACAACCCTAGCAATCCGGCCGCATTCGATATCGAGAAGCTGCCGTCGTCGAGTATGCCGGCTGCGTGTATCGGGATTGTTGTTCTGGTGGTGATCCTCACCGTAATCGGACTGATTGCAATCCTTGGGTGGCTGATTCAAGCCCTGTAGGCGGGGTGGCAAACAAACCGGCCTGTCGACATACGCCGACAGGCCGGAACTTATTGTGCTGCTGCGAAATCTGCGCTCGCGCTGGCTTGACGCGGCGCGGACGTGCTTACCCCGCGATATGCGCGGCGACTTCCGCGAGGCGCGTCGCGTAGCCCATCTCGTTGTCATACCACGCGGCGACCGACACCATGTTGCCGCCGATCACCGAGATCAGCGGAAGGTCGATGATCGACGAGTGTGAGTCGCCGACGATGCGGGAGGATGCCCACTCGTCGTGCAGCACGCCCATCACGCCCTTAAGCTGCGGGGTTTCGGACGCCTTGATGAACGCTTCCTTGACCTCGTCCACGGTGACGTCACGGTTGAGCACCGCGTTGATCTCGGCGATGCTGCCGGTGCGGGTCGGCACACGGTAGGCCTTGCCGGTGATCTTCAGATCCGGCCAGATGAACAGCAGCGCCTTGGCCGCGCCCGACGACGACGGAATGATGTTCTCAGCCGCCGCCCATGAGTCACGGCGATCCTTCATCGGCTGATCGGTCAGCGACTGGGTGTTTGTATAGGCGTGCACGGTCGAGAAGAAGCTCGACTTGATGCCGAAGTTCTCCAGCAGCACCTTGACGACCGGCGCGAGCGCGTTGGTCGTGCAGCTCGCCATGCTGACGATATGATGCGTGGCCGGATCATACGCGTCCTTGTTGATGCCGGCCATGAGCACGATGTCGCAGTCCTTGAGCGACTTGCTGGCGGCGCTCACGAGCACCTTCTTGGCGCCCTTGTCGAGATGCGCCTGCGCGCCGGCCCGCAGGGTAGCGCGGCCCGTGCAGTCAACGACCACGTCGACGCCCAGATCGCCCCAGTTCGGCAGTTCGTTCTGGGTGTTGAAGTACAGGACTTCGCGCCCGCCGACGATGAAGCCCTTGTCGGTCGCTTCGACCGGCTCGTGCCAGCGGCCGTAATTCGAGTCGACCTCGAACAACGCGGCGAGCGTCGGAATGTCACGAATATCCGAGACCGACACGGGGGAGAACAGATTCGCTTTGAGACCGGCCTTCATCAGAGAACGGCCGATGCGCCCAAAGCCGTGAATTGCGATCTTTCCCATTACAGACTCTCCAACCTAGAGAACGGTACTCCACTAGTATAGCCCGCCTCAGGCGTGTGTAAACGGTCCAACCGGGCCAACCGGCCTTTCGTGCGGACGCCCCGCGAGAGTACACTGTGCGCGTCGGACATCATCACTGAAGGAACCCTGACATGGCCCCAGCGGCGCCGCCATTTCACATCGACTGGATACCGGTTCCGGCCGGTCAGGTTACGCTTGCAGACGGGAAGGGTGAATACTCCGTCGCGCCGTTTCGCATCGCCAAATACGCCGTGACCAACGCTGAGTTTGATGCGTTCATCGCAGACGATGGCTACACCGATCCGCGCTGGTGGGCCGACGTTGACGCGCCGGCCCTGACGCCCGAACAGCTGGAGATGGGGATGTCGGACTGGCGCGCCGCGCGCGAGCGCATCGCCGCGCCGAAGCCGTCGCACTGGCCGGAGCCTGACTGCCCGCGCACCGACGTGACGTGGTATGAGGCGATGGCGTTCTGCCGCTGGCTGTCGGCCCGGCTCAATATACCGGTTCGCCTGCCGACGGAGTGGGAGTGGCAGTGGGCCGCCGTTGGCGATACCGGATGGGCGTACCCGTTTGGGCCGGCCTTCGACGCGACGAAGTGCAACACGCACGAGAATGGGATCGGCCGCACCGTGCCGGTTACGGTGTACAGCGGGATTCACACCGTCTTCGGCGTCGTGAACCTGTCCGGCAACACGATTGAGTGGTGCGCCAACGAGTTCGAGAACCCGCCGAACATCCTCGTCGCGGGGACGGGCCGGCCAGCGATGCGCGGCGGATCGTGGGGCCATGACGCCGCCAACGCTAGGGCATCGCACCGGTTTGGCTTCAATGCGCTCAACAGCAGTTATGCGGTGGGGTTTCGCGTGGTGACAGACGCGGAACTGCGCTAAGCGGTCACGCGCACAAGAATTCGGTGACTTCGCGCAGGAACACGTCGGGCCGGTCGTGCGGGATCATGTGGCCGCAGTCCTTGATCGTCACGATGCGCGCATCGGGCCAACACTGCTCGGCGCGCGATTTCAGCGGCTGAAGCGGGAAGACCAAATCGCGGTCAGCCAAGACGATCAGCATCGGGGCGCGTACATGTTTGAGCACGCGCTCGTCCAGCACCAGTGGGATAACCGCCTTCGTGACCGGCGTGTTCATAATCATGCGCACCAGAAAGTCGAGTACGTCGCCGGCGATCTCGCGCACCGACAGCATCTGCACGAAGCGGCGGTAGCTGTCGGTTCTGCGCGTCACGACGGCCGGTAGCAGTCCGATAAACTTGGGCCAGTTGACGTTGACCACACCGCCGGGCGCGACCAAGATCAGCTTGTCGATCCGGTCGGGGTAGGCGCTGGCGAACTTGAGCGCCACCCATCCGCCCAGCGATCCGCCGCATACGCTGACCGCGCCAAGCCCGAGGCCGTCACAGAGCGCGGCCATCCAGTCGGCGACGCCGCTGCCGGTCATCGGCAGGCGCACCGGATCGCTCAAGCCGGATTGTCCGGGCAGATCGACCGCCACCACGCGGAAGTGCCTGCTGAGCGGCTCGATCTGGTTGATCCACGCCAGCGCGTTCATGCCCGCGCCGTGAATCAGAAGGACGGGCGGGGCGTCGGTGGGGCCGCTGATCAATACGTGTGTGCGCGCGAGGGGCGTATCGACCATGAGCGAGTCGTATGGGACGGGGTAGCGGCTGAGGCCGTACGCATACACATCGTCGGCTAACGTCGCAGGCATGCGCAGTCTCCGGTGTGTTGTTCCAGACGAATCTATTTTACGCCGATTCGCACGAAAGCACGCACTGATCTAATGCGTCGGGTGGTCGTGATGAAGTAGACTTTAGCCATGCTTGAAATCCGGCGTGCTTTGGCTGTCCGCCGCGCGGCAAAACGCCGGTCAAGGAGCTTACGCTTCGGTCATCACGCATCGTTATCAAGCAAAACCACCTGCCTATGGGGTATTCCGCGTGATAAGTATCGAATTGATCCTGCTGATTATCGCGCTGGTGTTGAGCATCAGCGTCGTCTCCAGCAAGCTGGCCTCACGCGCCGGCGTCCCCGTGCTCTTGATGTTCATCGTGATCGGTATGCTGCTTGGCTCGGAAGGGCCGGGCGGCTTGCAGTTTGACAATCCGTGGCTGACTCAGGCAATTGGCGTCACGGCGCTGGTCGCCATTCTGTTCTCTGGCGGCCTCGATACCCAGTGGTCTGATGTGCATCGGGTCTGGCGAGAGGTCAGCATTCTCTCGACGTTCAGCGTGCTGGCGTCGGCGATCTTGGTCGGGCTGTGCGCGCACGTCGTGCTGGGGATCACGCCGCTGGAGGGCATCCTGCTCGGCTCGATCGTCGCCTCGACGGACGCCGCCGCGGTGTTCACCATCTTGCGCGGCCAGAGCGTCCGGTTGATCCCACGCGTCAAATCCTTGATTGAGGTCGAGTCCGGCTCCAACGACCCGATGGCCGTGTTCCTCACCATCGGCATGATTCAGCTAATCACCGCTCAGGTGTCGCATCCGCTTGGGTTGATACCGCTGTTCGTGCAGCAGCTCGTGTTGGGCGTGCTGTTCGGCTATGTCGGGGGGAATCTGATTCTGCTGGTCGTGAACCGCATCCGGCTCGATTATGACGGCCTGTACCCGGTGCTGACGATCGCGCTGGTGGGGGTGACGTTCGGGACGACGGCCGTGCTGGGCGGCAGCGGATTTCTCGCCGTGTACCTCGCCGGCATCATCATGCGCGAGTCCGATTTCATCCATAAGCGCAGCCTGATTCAGTTCCACGGCGGGCTGGCGTGGCTGATGCAGATCGTGATGTTCCTTACGTTGGGCCTGCAAGTTTTCCCGTCGGAGCTGCTCGCGGTGGCGCCACAGGGCTTGGTGATCGCCGTATTCCTGATGGTGATTGCACGGCCGCTCAGTGTCATACCGCCGCTGCTCGCCCTGCGGGTTCCGATGCGCGTGGCGGGATACATCGCGTGGGTAGGGATGCGCGGCGCGGTGCCGACGATCCTCGCCACGTTCCCGCTGCTGGCCGGCATCGGGGTCGCCGAGCAGATTTTCAACGTCGTGTTCTTCATCGTGCTGGTGTCCGTGCTGCTGCAAGGCTCAACGGTGGCGCCGGTCGCGCGTTGGCTGCGGCTTCAGGATCTTCGTCCGGTCGCGCCGCCTGAGCTGCTGCCTGAGCTGCTTGACCGCGGCAAGTTTCAGGACAACATGTTTGAGGTCAGGGTCGCGCCGAACTGCGCCATTCTTGGGCGTCGGGTCATCGACCTTGAGCTGCCGCCGGAAACGCTGCTCATGTTGATCAGCCGTGGCGACCGGATCGTTGTGCCGCGCGGATCGACCGTCATTGAGCCGAATGATCGTGTCCTTGTGTTGACGCCGCCGCATCACCGCGAGCAGGTCGTCCGGCTCTTGACCGAGTGAGGCCGGAGTCCGACCACATGGCCCGCCGCGCTAACCCAGCGGAAGCTGCCAGCGCGTATGCGTTTTGAGCGTCTCGAACCCGAGCTTTCGATACAGGGACTTGGCCCCCAGCCGGTCGCTGTCGTCGGTATGCAGGCGCACCTCGGCGCATCCCGCCGCCGCGAACGTCCCGATGGCCTCGCGTACCAGCGCGCTGGCGATGCCGCGCCGCCGATACCCGGCGGACGTATCGACCTCGTCGATCACGCCGATGCGCACGCCGTCAACCTCTGTAAGGCGCGCCCAGATTTGCCCGGCGATCCGATCTCCGTCCCGCGCCACGCGCCAATACGCCGTCTCGCCACGGGCGATCTGGTCGGCGATCTCAGCGATCAGCTCGTCGTCGGATTCTTCCGCGACACCGATCAGGTCGCTGCCCCACGCCCCGGCCTGCGCGGCGTGCAGCGCGGGCGCGTCTCCGGGGGCTGGCGAATCGATGACGATGCCGGATGGCAGCGCAGGCGCGCCGGTGGGAAGCGGGCCGGCGAGCCGCATGTGCGCCATCGTAAAGGCCGGCGTGAAGCCGAGATCGCTCAACAGCTGCGCCGCGTCCGGTTCGGTGCTGCTGGCGTTCGCGGCGAGGATCGGGCGGCGGTCTTCGGGGATGCCCTCGTTCGTGATGCGCCTTACCGAGTCCTCCGCCCACGCGATGAGGCTGCTGCCGATGCCCCGGCCGCGGAATTCCGGGTGAACACGCGCGTGAGTCATGTAGATCATCGTGCCGCCGGGTTCCGGCCACATCATCAAGCGCATGACGCCGACCAACTGCCGGCGGGAGAACGCGCCGATCATGCTGCCGGGCGGCGCGAACTGCATCAGCAGGCGTGCGCTTTTCAGCGTGGGCAGACTCTCCAGCGTCGAACGCGGGTCGATATGGTCGACCGGCGCACAGGCGGCGATCAACCGGCAGTAGGCCGCGGCGCGGCGGGGCCGGAGAGGACGGAGATAAACGCGGGCGATAGGGCGATGCGGCATGGCGATATCCAGCGGCGGAATTTCATTGTTGCAGTATATCCCCGCGTTTTGTGCGGCCCAAACTCTTTTGTCACACACTCTCGTCGTGTGTTACACTCGGCCGTCACGGATCGGACTGTAGAGAGCTGAAGAAGGTGTGCCATGGTTGTTGTTGATCAAGCCGCGTTGATGGAACGTTATCACAAGCATATTTTCCCGGCGACCGCGCCGATGTACGGCGATAATCCGCTGATCGTCGATCATGCCAAGAACCAGTACATTTGGGACGTCGAGGGCAATCGCTATCTTGATTTCTTCGGCGGCGTGCTGACCGTCAGCGTCGGCCACTGCAACGATGAGATCACGGAGCGCACGATCGAGCAGTTCCGGCGCGTTCAGCACACGAGCACGCTGTACGTCAACCCGGTGATGGTCGACGTCGCCGAGATGATCGCCAGCAAGGCGCCGGGCCGCCTGCAAAAGCTGTATTTCACCAACAGCGGCACCGAAGCGAACGAGACGGCGATCATCGCCGCCCGCATGTACACCGGCAGCATGGAAATCATCACCCTGCGCCACGCGTACAGCGGCCGTACACAGGCCGCCATGAGCTTGACCGCGCACGGCAATTGGCGTATCGGCGGCGTGACCGACCCGTACATCCGCCACGTCAAGAACCCGTATACCTACCGCTTCCCGGCCAATATGACCGAGGACGAGATCGTCGACTACTGCATCGCCGACCTCGAAGAGGTGATCGCGACGCTGACCAATGGCAAGATCGCCGCGTTCATGGCCGAGCCGATTCAGGGCGTTGGCGGGTTCATCACGCCGCCGCCGACCTACTTTAAGCGTGCATACGACATCATCAAGAAGCACGGCGGCTTGTTCATCTCCGACGAGGTGCAGACGGCATGGACGCGCACCGGCCAGCACTGGTTTGGCATCGAGCATTGGGGCGTCGAGCCGGACATCATCACGTCCGCTAAAGGACTCGGCAACGGCTCGCCGGTTGGCGTGACGATTGCGACGCCCGAAGTGGCCGACGCGCTGAAAGGCACGACCTTCTCGACGTTCGGCGGCAACCCGGTCACGATGGCGGCGACGTTGGGAACGTTGAAGTACATCGACGAGAACAACCTCGTTCAGCACACCTATGAGCAGGGCCAAGTGCTGATGCAGAAGTTGGAAGAACTTCAGTCCGAGTTCCCGTTTGTCGGTGAGGTGCGTGGCAAGGGCTTGATGACCGGTATGGAGATCGTTGTGCCGGATGGCAGCAAGACCCCCGACGCGGCGCGCACGGCCCAGATCATCAACGTCGCGCGCAAGCACGGCCTGTTGATCGGCAAGGGTGGCCTGCACGGCAACGTCGTCCGTATCACGCCGCATCTGAACATCGATCCGCAGGACATGCTGACCGGCATGGAACTGTTGGGGCGCGCCCTCGCGGACGTTTCAAAGTAGGTTACGCATGGCGCAGAACCCCGCGCTTCCATCTTCATCGATCCACACGCGTGTGAGAATCCCGGTTCAAAGCAGTGTCGCGCGCGGGTTTGCGCTGGTGGTCGCCCTCTTGATGTTGAACGTCGCCGTGGCCTTCATGCGCGCCACCGCTGACGATCCGTTGGTGTCGGAGTCGACGCTGGGCCAGCTGGCGGCGTGGATGGCTGACCAGAGTGAGGAAGAATCCCCGGAGTCGATCTTCGGGGCGCTGGCGAAATCGTGGGCATCCGCGCGCGGCGAGGATGTGCTGGACGAAGCGGCGGCGGTCGACGCGATGCGCTGGCCGGTCGTGTTGATGGCGGGCGCGGCGAGCCTGTTCGCGTTGATAAGCGCGGTGTTCCTACGGGCCGGGCGATTCGGCCCGCTGTGGCTCATGCTGTCGATGCACTTTTGCATGTCGATGCTGTTCGTCATCCCGGCCGTTGAAGGCGATTTCACGTTGACGTTCAGCATCGTGTCGGTTTTCCTGACCGTGCTGGCGGTGGGCCTATCCTCGCGGCCGATCGGCCGGGTGGTCGGGTTCCTGCTGGCGCTGTCGGTGCTGCTTGCCGGTGTCGAGGCGATCAAAGGCTTCGCACGCGCCAACGATTACGCGATCCGCGCCAGCGTGCCAGCTTGGGTGGCGACGATCTACGACACGCCCGACGCGGCCTATGCGGCGCTGCAATCGGGCGAGATCGACGCGCTTTTCGGGGAATCGGGTGCGCTGACGGAAGCCGGCGCTGACGTTGAAGGCATCACCGTGCTGACCACACTCAACCGGGACGAGACGCGGCTGGGCCTGCCCGTCAAGCCGAACATGCCGGGGCGGTTGGCGGTCGCCGCGCGCGAGGATGCCGCCGCGACGGCGTCGTCGGCTGCGGACTTCGTGGGCCGGCCTGTGGGCGCGGTCGCTGGCGATCCCGCCGTCGAGTTCTTGGGCGAGCCGCGCAGTTGGGTGCTGCTTGACCTCAAGATTTTCAACGACCTGAACCTGCCGCACTTGCAGAGCATCGCCGAGGCGTTCCTGCAGCCTGCGCGGCGCAATGGGCCGATGCTGCTGGTGCGTATTTTGGCCGGTAACGCGGCATACACATGGACGGAGGCGGCGCTGGGATTTGCGTTTGGCGCGGCGCTCGGCTTCGTGCTTGGCTCGCTGTTCGCGCACTCGCGGCTGTTGGAGCGCGGCCTGCTGCCTTACGTCGTCGCGTCGCAAACGGTGCCGATCCTCGCTATCGCGCCGATGGTCGTGATCTGGCTGGGGGCAGGGCCGGCATCGGTCGCCGTGATCGCCGCCTACCTGACGTTCTTCCCGGTGACGATCAACACCCTGCGCGGGCTGACGTCGCCCAAGCACATACAGGTCGAGTTGATGCGATCCTACGCGGCGACACGCTGGACGATCTTCGTCAAGCTGCGGCTTCCGTCCGCCGTGCCGTACATCTTCACGGCGCTCAAGGTCAGCGCGACGGCCAGCGTCGTCGGGGCGATCATCGGCGAGCTGCCGTCCAGCATCCGCGAGGGTTTAGCCCGTGCAATCCTCGACTTCAGCAGCAGTTACAGCGAAGTCTCAACGCCGAAGTTGTACGCCGCTATCGTGATGGCGGCGTCGGTCGGCATCGCGTTTTTTGTGATCGTCAGCCTTATCGAGCGCGTCGCTCTGCGGCGCTTTATCCCGCACACAGCATAAAGCCATGACTGAGATACCCGCAGTAATCCGAGCCGAAGGCGTCAACAAAGTCTTCACCGTCAAGAATGCCGATCCGGTTATCGCGCTTAAAGACATCCATCTCGATGTCAAGCGCGGCGAGTTCGTATCGTTGATTGGCCCGTCAGGCTGTGGCAAGTCTACGCTGCTGCGGCTGATCGCCGATCTGCTTCAGCCCACCAGCGGCGAGATGGTCATCAACGGCAAGACGCCGGTTCAAGCCCGTCTCGACCGTGACTACGGCATGGTGTTCCAAGCGGCGACGTTGTACGACTGGCGTAACGTCGGCAAGAATGTGCAGCTTCCGCTGGAGATCATGGGCATCGACAAGGCGGAACGTGAGAAGCGCGCCGCCGAGATGCTCGAACTGGTCGAACTGGGCAAATTCGCCAAGCATTACCCGTGGCAGCTCTCTGGCGGCATGCAGCAGCGCGTGGCGATTGCGCGCGCGCTGGCGTTTCAACCCGCGCTGCTGTTGATGGACGAGCCGTTCGGCGCGCTGGACGAGTTTACGCGCGAGCGCATGAATCTCGAACTGCTGCGCATCTGGCACGCGACGAAGACGACCGTGGTCTTCGTCACGCACAGCATCGCCGAAGCGGTGTTCCTGAGCAGCCGGGTCGTGGTGATGTCGCCGCGTCCGGGGCGGATCACGGCGGTGCTGGATGTCGACCTGCCGTACCCGCGCAACTTTGAAACCCGCGAACTGCCGCGCTACTTTGAACTCGTGACGCACGTGCGCGAACTCCTGCGCGATGCACACACCTTTGACGAGTAATGAAGTGAGCAGGGGGCAGATGTCAGTTTTCAGCTGTGATCGAGTGGCGATCAGCCCTCCCCCATGCGAACCGGACAGCCTGACAACTGGCGCCTGAAAACTGGGAATTCTCATGACGAAGTCGTTTGAACGCCTCCGCTACTACCTGCCGACCATCGTTGTTGCGGTGGCGGTGCTGGCCCTGTGGGAAGTGCTGGTGACGGTGCTGAACATCCAGCAGTTCATTCTGCCGAAGCCAACGCAGATCGCCGGCCGGTTCTTCGAGGAAGTGAACCTGTTCGTGACCGGGCAGGGGTCGATCCTGTTCCAAGCCGCGGGCGCGACGTTTTACGAGGCGCTCGGCGGGTTCATCCTCGGATGTGGAAGCGGGATCCTCGTGGCGCTCGTCACTGCGCGCTGGACGGTGTTGAGCGAGGCGATGATGCCGTTCGCCATCGCGGCCAACAGTGTGCCGATCATCGCCTTCGCCCCGATCATGAACAACTGGTTCGGGCTGACCAACCCGGTCTCCAAGATGACCATCGTGGCGATCATCGTGTTCTTCCCGACCATGATCAACACCGTGCGCGGGCTGACGCTGATCGACCCGCGTCAGCTTGAGCTGATGCGCTCGTATGCCGCCAGCGATCTCAAAATTCTACGCGCGCTGCGCATCCCGAACGCGGTGCCGTACATCTTCTCGGCGCTGCGCGTCGCCAGTCCGTTGAGCATGATCGGGGCGGTGGTGGCGGAGTTCTTCGGCGGGCCGCGCGCGACGCTCGGCGTGTTCATCACACAAGAGGCGTCGGGCTTCAACTTCGACCGCGCATGGGCGGCGATTGTGATCGCCTCGCTGATCGGGATCGCGTTCTATGCGATCATCGTGTTCGCTGAACGCCGCCTCGCTCCATGGGGCACGCGCGAGGCGAGTTAAACGTCAAAGATTTCGGCTATGAGAAGCTCGAATCCGGGCCGCACCTCACTGCCATACAGAATCTGACCTGCACGGAACGTACGCACTGTCGCGCCGCCGCCCTCGGCGGGTTCGTAGCCGTCGACGGATTGGTTCTTGGGGTATAACAAGGAGAAACGTGATGTCACGCGGATCGTCTGCTGCTCGCCTGCTGCCCGCGAACCCGTGTCAGCCCCGCACGAACACGTAGCCGCCTTCGCCTTTGCGCCGCCACTCGTCAATCTGCCGGTAGCCCATGTGCTGAACGGCCTCGCGCACGTCCGCAATCGTCTCAAGGTCGGATGTGGCGACTTCTTGCAGGCCGCCGCCGACATAGAACACCAGCCGTGTCTCGCGGCCGTAGATCAGCTCGAATTTCGCCGGCGCGGTGTGCCCGATCAGGGACAGCATTTGAACCGGGTTCAGGCGGGATGCCATACGGGAATCTCTCGGTTGCACACAGTCCCCACCAGTGTACGATGAACCCTCCGTCGGTTAGGTGTGAGAAAGTCTGTGCTGCGTTTAGAACTGTATACAGAATCTGAACAGTCGCTAGGGCGCAGGCTCGCTGGCGTGCCATTTCCACGTGCAGAACACCGCCACGGCGCCGAGAACGTGCCAGATCGCATGGCCTTGGATCAGCGATGACGGGTCGCACAGCGCGGCGGACAGATCGAGCGCCCAGACGACCATCGCCACGGCGAATACGCCGATGCCGGCCCAGAACCACGCGTAGGTGCGGATGGGCCGCAGCACCCGCCAGACGACCGCCTCGGCCAGCAGCGCCAGCGCCAGCACGATCCCGAACACGTACCGGCGCGTGTCCGGCACGCCGATCTGCACAAGGGTGAGCGTGACGTTGAACGCGATATAGACGAGCGCGGTCGTCGTGAATGACCAGCGGTACAGCCGCTGCAGCGCGTAAATCAGCAGCAGGGCGGCGAACAGGTACATGCCGAGGATATCGAAGAACTGGCCGGCGAACGTCAGCGATCCGTGATAGTACGTGCTGCCGACGCCGATCACGATGGCGCTCAGGCCCATGATGATGCGATGGCCGACGCCGAACAGCACGCCCGCCGCGATCTGACCGGCGGTCACCAGAATCCACGCGCCGGACAGCACATACGCCAGCGACGAGACCGCGTTGACCGGCTGACGGATCGACTCGGTCAGCAGCGGCGCCTCGCAGAAACACGCCGTGGGCAGGCAGGTCGCCGGGCGCATCGCATCCCACGCCGACGCCGGCACGAGGCTCAAGCCGGCGAGCGTGACAGCAGAAATGACGACCGACAGCACGGCGGTAATCAGCAGATCACGGGTGGCTATCGACAAGGTAAAATCCCTTTTTGGCGCGTGTCACGCCAGTGTAGCGTTGACGCTCTGGATTGGACAACGGGGTGTAGGAAATTTGGCGCACACGAGATTTTGGCACTTGGCTGTAAATTCGCTAGATTATGACAGTGGGGAGGCGCATTTGCGTTTCCTGCAAGGCAAACCTTTTTAGGGGGAGTTCTATGCGTAAGTTAAGTGCAGTTCTCGCAGTCATCATGTTGTTTGCGTTGGCGGTAGGCGGTACTGTCGGTGCGCAAGACCTTGTGCCGGTGCGCTTGCAGCTGCAGTGGGTCGCCCAATCACAGTTTGCCGGCTACTACGCCGCGCTCGATCAGGGCTTCTACGAAGAAGAGGGCCTTGATGTCACGATTCTCGAAGGCGCCGTAGAAATTGTCCCGCAGCAGGTCGTTGCGTCGGGCGCAGCCGAGTTCGGTATCGCGTGGGTGCCTAAGGTGCTGGAGAGCCGTGAGGCGGGCGCCGATCTGGTCAACATCGCGCAGATCTTCCAGCGTTCGGGTACATTGGAAGTCTCGTTCGTGGACGCCGGCATCACGTCGGTCGCGGATATGCGCGGCAAGCGTGTTGGCACGTGGGGTTTCGGCAATGAGCACGAGCTGTTCGCGGCGCTGCGCGCTGAGGGTATTGACCCCGATAACGCCGACGACGTGACGATCGTGCAGCAGCCGTTCGATATGTCGCTGCTCATCAACGGTGAGGTCGATGCCGCCGAGGCGATGACCTACAACGAATATGCGCAGGTGCTCGAACAGGTGAACCCGGAGACGGGTGAGCTGTTCCAGCCTGAAGAGATGAACGTCATCAACTTCAACGATGTCGGGACGGCCATGCTGCAAGACCACATCTTCACCACCGAGTCGTTCCTTGCGGGCGAAGGCAACGAAGACGTCGCTGTCCGCTTCCTGCGCGCGTCGATGAAGGGTTGGATCTTCTGCCGTGACAACTTCGACGAGTGCGTCGACATCGTGCTGGAAAACGGCCCGACCCTCGGCGAAGGCCACATGCGCTGGATGCTCAACGAAATCAACCGTCTGATCTGGCCGTCGCCTGATGGCATCGGCATGCTGGACGAAGATCTCTGGGCGCAGACCGTCGCGGTTGCGCTTGAAGGCTCCGTCATCAGCGCGGAACCGAGCGAAGGCGCGTATCGCACCGATCTGGCGGCGGCCGCGCTGGAAGGCATGGGCGAGGACGTTGACGTGACCGGCGAGGATTGGGAAGCCGAAGAGGTCGAGATCACGCCGGGCGGCGAATAAGCCATCCGCGCCAGCGTGCGTTGACCCGCGCCGGTTGGTGAACGCCAGCGCCGAAGCGGGATGACGCGCTCGGAGACACTCGAACTTTCCTCTGCCGTGGGCAGGGGAGCCACACAGGGGCGGCCTACGCGGCCGTCCCTGTCTTTGTGGATCGCCGGTGGTCACGCGGGCTGTGGGGTTACGAGTACGTCCGTTTTTCGTGCTGGTCTCGTTCGCCCCGGAACAGGCTTATCCCCGTCTGGCCTCATCTCACAGCCCCGATAAGCCCTCACCCCTATCTTTACTCCGTGTCCCTCAGCCGCTGCGTCTTGAAGAAGCCCCAGATCTCGCGGGTGAGGTGGATGTCGTGCGTGTTGTTCCCCGCGATGCGCTCCGGCACGACGTCAACGCCCGGCCAGCCGTGCCCGCCGCCCATCACCGCGTAGAACATCACCGGCGCGCCGGCGCACTCCACGAAGTCGAAGCGGATGACTTGAGTCCGGTCGTCCGCCTGCGGATACTTGAAATGTTCGGTCAGCGCCGGATCGCACCCGTTGCGCGCCGCCCAGAAGCTCACCGATTGCAGGACGTTGAGCGTTACGACAAGCTGGCCGGGTGCGGGCATGTGCGTGATCCCGTCCCACGAAATGCTAATGTCCTCGGTGCCGTGTTCGATCAGCATCGGACGCGGCGGACTGACGAGGCAGGGCGGCTGGAACTCCGCATACATCAATGCGCCGGCCACAGCGAACGCCGCGAAGCGGTTGACCGTCGGTTCGCACGCCATCCGGTAGGTCATAAAGCCGCCGTTGCTGAAACCGGTCAGATACACGCGTTCGGTGTCGATGTGGAGGTCGACGGCGAGGTCGTCAATCAGCAGATCGAGAAAGCGCACATCGCTCACGAAGTCATGCGGGATGTCGTTCAGCATGCCTTCGAGATAGTTCCACTCGTTGTTGACGCCATCGGGAAACACGGCGATGAATCCTTCTTCCTCGGCGATGGGCGCCATGGCGGTGATGGCGGCGAATCCGGCGCCGGTGTCTGGCCGGCCGTGCAGCGCGACGATCACAGGAAGCGGCTCAGCGCCGGTGTAGGTCGTCGGTACATAGGCGGTGAACGTGCGCGGCGGCACCAGTTCGTCAGGTGGATCGACCGGATCGACCGGCAGTCGTCCCGCGAGCAGCTCGCCGAGCAGGTACGCGCCGTCGTTCAGCGGGTTGAATCCGCCGGTGATGGCGTAGTCGCCGGAGCGCGGCCACTCGTGCCCACCGCTGGGCAGCAGCATCGCCGTCACCTGACTCGCGGGTGGGCAGTTGGCGAACACAACCGATTGGCCGGTTTGCGCCGATTCGTCGTCGCATCCTGCGCGTGCGGCCCAGAACTTGGCCGTCTCGTCAAATCCACCGCGCCGGTTGGGTGTGCCGTCAGGGCGGGGCAGGTCGCCATAAGTCAGGCCAAGCGGCTCGTAGATCGCGTCAAGCGCGCCGAACACGAGCAGCATCCGCGTGTTGATCTGTGTACCGGCACAGCGGTCGAGCGTGTGTGACCACACCACCGACGCGACCAGCATCGCGGTGTCAAGGTGAGTCTCGGCTTCGCATAATACGCGCTGAAGCAGGGTGCCGCCCGTGTCGAACGCGGCCGCGTTGACCGAGCCGACGCTGTGGTCGGCGGTCACGTCGGCCACCACGGCGTCGAAGAACCCGACGTCATCGACCGGTTCGCCGGTGCGCGGCAGGCCGGATTCGCGCCCGCCGTCCTCCCAACTGCCGTTGATGGCGTTCGGATATGCGACGATCCAGCCGTGCGCAGCGGCCGCCGCATTGAGGTGGGTCAGTGCCTCGATCGACCGTGCGGACTGTGATCGTCCGTGCAGCATGACGACAAGCGGCGCATCGGTGGGCAGGCCGTCCGGCGCGAACAGGACGTATTGGCGCTCGACGCCGTCCACATCGAGGGTTCGCAGCTCGCCGGTTAGGTAAGGATTGTCCTGCGCGGCGACGCCGGTCGTCGCAAGCAGCGCAGCACACACGATCAGGATCAGCGCGCGGAACATCGGCGGGTCTCCCGGCAGCACCGGATACATCCGCACGAGTATAGAGCGTTCAAGCGCCGCTAACTGGAATCTGACAGGCTCCCATGCCGGTTCTAACAGCGGCCGGGCTAGTCTCCCGATGCAAGCTCAGGCTCGACGTAAGTCGGCACGCGCAGCACGACCGCCGCCTGAATGAGCGCCGTCACCATCAGCGCGATCCGGCCGCCAACGCTGATCACGACCGTGAGCGCCAGCGCAAGCAGCATGATCCAGCACGCCGCGATGGCGACGGTCTTGGCGCGGGAGGTAAGGCCTTTGCCCTGCATGAAGGTGTGAAAATGTTTGCCAACGAACGGCCGCGTCACCAGCCACTGATACCACCGTTCGGACGCGCGTCCGAAACAGATCGCGGCCACGACGAAGAACATCGTCGATGGCAAGCCGGGGATCACAGCGCCGATCAGCCCGGCCGCGACGAACACGAAACCGAGCGCGATAAGCGCGTATCTCACGGGGGCGGACAGCGGCTTGAACAAGCTTGAGCGCGGGGTGGGGTTGTTCACAATAAGGTCGCTCCTGCAGCGTCGGGTTGAAATGAGAAACGGCCAACGGTGTCGGCCCGGCGTATGCTGTCGGACGAGTCCGGTCAGGTCGCCGATCCAGACCGCGCCAACGCAGTCGGCCAGACCGCGCATAGTATATCAGTGAATGTCCATAAAACTACAGAAATCTATAGAAATCCGGCGTCGCCGCCGCTGATTTGGCACTTGCAGCCATTTTGAGTAAGATGTGAAATCATAGAGCGTGTATGCGATACCTTGCGCTACAATAACTTGACCATTCATTGGCATCCGCGAAGGTGGGTGCTCGGATAGTGATGAATCGAACGTTAACGCTTTCCACACGCCGCGCGACGCTGGTCTTTGTGGTGCTGATCGCCGTTCTGGTCGTCAGCAGCGAATTGATGTTCAACTGGATTCGCTCCACCGAGACGAGGTCTGCGGAGATGCTCGGCCATCTCAATGAGGTCGTCACTCCGCTCAACGATATTGCCTTCATGGCGGATCGCCTGAACGATGCTGGGGAGGGAGGGGCCGCCAGCCTGCTGGTGGTGATGCAGCGCGAGGCGGATCAGGCTGGCGAGGCGCTCGCGCTGATCGACATTCTTCCTGAAACCAGCGCCTTCCGTGCGGTCTTCGAGGACACGGACTTGCAGGCGCGTCAGCGTGCCGAGGACATCCTCGCCGCGATTGACCGGCTGAACGCCGTGCCGATCAGCGAGGTGAACGCCGATCATCCTGACGTCGCTCTCGTCCAGACGGAAACCCCCCGCTTAGTCGCCGATCTCATCGCCTATGCGCGTGAAGGGCGGGCCACATCGGCGCACATCTTGCGGCTTCAACAGCTCATCAACGTGCTGCGCGTTTTCGTGGTGGTGACGGCCATTGGCGGTTACACCATCCTCATCCATTATCCGTTGTTAGATCGCGTGCAGGCGCAGGCCGAGTCGTTGACGACACAAGTCGACCAAATATCACGTTCTGAGGCAGCGCTGCGTGAGCAGAAATCGTTGTTCGAGTCTGTGCTGCGCACAACGCCCGGCTTCGTGTTCGTGTTTGACGTGATCAAGAATGAGATCACCTATGCAAGTCAGCCAGAGTGGTCATTCTTCGGCTTTGACGAACAAACGTGGAAGGACGCCGATTCCTTCCGCACGTTTGATTTCATCGTCGAAGAAGATCGCTGGAAGGTTATCAACTCGCTTGAACAGCTCACTGAGGGCGCAGAGTCCGCATCGTTCGAGGCGCGCTCATACGATGCGGAGGGGAATCAGCGCTGGTTCCAAGCCGAGGTCGTCCCGTTCCATGTGGAAGGCGGTACGCTCGCGCAAATCCTCGGCACCGTGACAGACGTCACCGAACTCAAGATGGCGTATGCCGAGCGCGAACAGCAGGCACGCCTGCTTGAGCAGGTGACGTTTGCCGCGCCAGAGATCATCTATCTGCTCGATACCCGCACGCTTCGGAAGATATACCGGAATATCGACATCCGTGAACTGCTCGGCTATCCGAAAGACGAGTGGAGCGCCTACGACCCCGACCCGTTCGATCATCTCATCCATCCAGCCGACATTCCACGCCAGCAGGCGCATCTTGCGCGGCTGCGCACGTTAGGCGACAACGCGGTGCTCGAACTCGAGTTCAGAATGCGTGCTGCGGATGGGACGTGGCGGACGATGCGCTCGGCCGACCGCGTGTTCAGCCGGAACGCGTTGGGAGAGGTCGAGACTCATGTCGGCGTGCTTCACGATATCACCGACTGGCGCGAGGCCGAGAGGCGTGCTTTTGAGCTGCGCCTCGAACGGGAGCGCATGCGGATCAACGCCGAGTTCATCGCCAACAGCAGCCATGAACTGCGCACGCCGCTGACCGTCGTCAGCAGCGCGGCGTATATCATGTCGCGCGCGGAAGATCCGGCGGTGCGACAGAGCCGGCTGATGGAGATCGAACAGCAGATCGTACATCTCTCCAAACTCGTCGACGACTTGCAAACGCTCGCCTCACTGGATGCCGGGCCGATGCACGCGCTGACCGAAATCGACCTCAACAGCGTGATCCACGACGCGCTGATTGTGGCTGGCGCGGCGGAGTTTCAGGCTCCTCCCCTGCTCGATCTCGCCTCCGACATGCCGTCCATCGTGGGAGATCGGCACCTGCTGATCCAAGCCTGCCGCCACGTCATTCAGAACGCGTCCCTATTCTCGCCGGCCGACCAACCCATCGAAATCCGCACCGAGGCGACCTCGACGCAGGTCACGATCAGCGTGACCGACCACGGATCCGGCATTCCGCTCGAAGATATCCCCCACGTCTTCGACCGCTTTTATAAGGCCGACAAGGCGCGCAGCGGAGGCGGTACCGGGCTGGGGCTGGCGATGGTCAAGAAGATCGTTGAAATCCACGGCGGCACGGTCGATGTGCAGTCATCTCCGCAAGGCAGCACGTTTATGTTGATGTTCGCCGTCCATACCGGGCAGAGTGTGGAGCGCGCCACGCCTGAGCTTGCAGATCGGTTGAGCTAACGTAAGAAGCTCAAGGTGGCGAGCGATAAGAAAGCGCCAACGCTCTCACCCGGCGGGTGTCGCGAGTCGGACAGTCTGATCCAGCGCCCTCCGGTAATCTACATAAGCCGTTGTTCGGAGGTCGAGAGATTTCGTGTCCTATGACGCAGGGTTCATTGAGCGATACCGCGTCGTATTACCTCATCACCCAGCACTCGGCGCTTTCAGCTACTCGCTTAGACGTCCGGCCCCAGCTTCGGCGCATGCTGCAAAGCGTCTCCGATCGGAGTTATCGGGCTGGGCCGCGCAGGGAGCAGCAGCAGAAACGTGCTGCCTTTCCCTTGCTCGCTCGATACGTCGACCAACCCGTGATGAAGTTCAGCGATCTTGCGGACGATGGCGAGGCCGAGGCCCGCACCGATCGACGAGCGCGCGGGCGATGCCTTCGAGAACCGGTCAAAAACGTGCGGCAGCTCGTCTGGGGGGATGCCCGCCCCGTTGTCGGAGACGGCGATCACCGCTGACTCGCCGACGACACTTGCAAGCACCCGGATCGTGCCGCCGTTCGGCGTGTACTGCGCCGCATTCTCGATCAGTTGATGCACCGCGCTGCGCACCAGCTCGAGGTCGGCCTTGATATACGCGTGATCGCAGTCCACGATCAACGTGTGGCCGCGCGCCTGAATCAGCCCGGCGAGTTCGTCGGGCAGGGGTTCGACGGCGCTCTGCAGCGAGATACTAGACATGCGGATCGTCTGCATGGCGTCGAGCCGGGTCATCAACTGCAGCGACTCGATGATCCGGTTGACTCGGTGGATCTGTACGCTGACCTCGGCGAACTTCTCGCTGCGCTTAGCTGGATCGGTCGTGCGTTCTGCGATGTAGAGCGCGGTGTCCATGATCGTCAGCGGGGTGCGCAGATCGTGGCTGGTGTCGCCGATGAAGCGTTCCAGCATGCGCACCTTCTCCTGCTCCAATCGCAGCTCCATACTGCGCTGGCTGGCGACAGCCCGCTGCGTGATGTCGCGCAGAACCATGAGCGTGCCCTGTGATCGGCCTGAAACCGTGATAGGGGAGATGCGCACGTCGAATGTGATCGGATAGCCGGCCCGTGGGATTTCGATCTCGAACGTCGGCTCGTTATGCTGCGCAAGCTGAGCGAAGACATTCCCCGGCACATCGCGCAGCTTGACGCCAATCAGCGTGTCCCGCTCCACGCCGGCGAGCCGATGTGCCGCCGGGTTCGCCGCGGTGATCCGTTCGTCCCGATTAATTACCAGCAGCGGGTCTTCCATGCTGTTGAACGCCGCGTCGAGCGCCATCGGCACGAGACTCGAGACGACGTGGCGATAGAGCGCGTAACCGACAAACGCATCGGCGACGACGAAGCTAACCGGTACCAGCATCGGTATGCGATAGTCGCTGTACGAGATACTGCCGGGGATATTGAAGACGATGAGCGTCAGCGTCGTGACGAGCATGAGCGTGTGTTCGATGGTGCGCGTCTCGTCGCTGCGCAGCAGCCCACGCACCGAAAACACGAGCACGAGCAGGGTCATCGCGTAGCTGTAGCCGGCGTGGAGATGCCAAGCCGGGCCGTGTTCGATGATCTCGGTCATGTATGCGCCAATAGGAAGGCGTTCCCAAGCCCGGAAGAACAACTCGTGGCGGTCATTTGTCCATAAGGCGGTTATCGCGATGACCGGTACGACCGCGAGCATTCCGAACCACCAGCGATGTTTGCGGATCGACACGCCATCGATTTGCAGCACGATCACCGGAAACAGCACGGCGATGAACGCATGGCTCGTGAAGCGAACCCGTGTGGCGATGAACGCCAGCTCGGTCGAAGGTGTCGACCAGACGACGCAGTACATCAGGCTGGCGAGCGCGGTGCCTGCCGACAGCAGCGCATACGTCCCCATCATCGGTGCGTCATGGCGATGACGCCAGCCGAAGTACGCGAGTCCGGTGCTGAAAAACACCCCGGCAAGGGTGAAGGTATAGACGATGGCGTATAGGTCTGACATGCAATCACTGCGGACTGTGCGTGATTCAACATCCGTATTGTATGCTGGGACGACCGTACGGTGTATGCAGGTTCGCGTGACGTCTGATAGGGGGATGGTGAAGCAATCTCATTCGCGGGTGTAACCGACAACCTCTATGCGATGCTAACCCGTAAGCAGGATCGTCCTGTCATACGAGTCGATCATGACGGCGCGTTTAGCTAATACACCGCCGTACTTGGTTGTTGGTCAATCACGCAATATGGGCTATCGGATCGTCGAATCGTGCTGCTGTCAAAGAGATAGAGGTTAATACTGAAACTGATTAGCTGGATGATCTGGACTTGACGCAGAGAGGGACATCTCCGACTATGTCCCTCTCTTGGAGCCCGCGTTACACTAAAGTGAACGTCACCCGTACAACCTCACTCAGTGCACTGTACGTAGATGTTGTAGCTGGCGCGTTCCGTCATATCCCAGCTTAGACGACTGCTCGCGCCATTGTACTCGATGTCGATCTGGTAAACGCCAAGCGGCCAGCCAATCGAGAAACCATAATACTGCTGCACGTATGGTTCACCGGTGTCGATGAACGTCTTGTCCAATTGACCTTGTACGCGAAGGGGCACGGTTTCATTGGGACGGGTTATGTCAACCTTTACATCGCGGCTCGAATCCCCCGCGAGTATGAACTGTAGGTCGGCACTCCCCCTGCGCACATCGAATACGACTGCGCAACCAGTCCGGGTATCAAGATAAGGCTCGTCGGTGCTGATAACCGAATCGGGGCCGCGTGACACAACGCGCGCCGCGACAAATGCACTTCCGTCATCGACTCGAACTTGATACCAGTCACCGTCAGAGGCCGTTTCGACCGCTTCTACCGCAAAGAGTTCGCCCGCGCGCGATTGGCGTACAACGGCACAGGTCGTTGAAGCACAGTCACGAAGGTTGACAGAGTTGGGTGTGATGATGTTGAAAAGTGATGTTGATGTGCTTGGCTCAGTTTCCGCAACAAGCTCAAAACCTTCGCATGTTGCGATTGCTGTCGCTAGGAACTCATCAGGTTTGACCTCATCAGAATTCTGATGTGCAATCTGAACCGCGTATGATAAAAATTCGCCCACGGTAATCACATCTGTTCCAGAGCGAATTAATTGGAGGCTAGCGACCGTCCGCATATCGTCTAGATCGCCATCTAATGCTTCGACCAGTGAGTTCACACTTACGCAGTTGTATTCAAGCGAGTCCTCCTCGTCAGGAACCCACGGGTCGGTTTGGGCGAAAGTGTTCACAGTTGGTTGCAATAGAAGGACTGCTCCTACAACCACAGTGGCCAGATACCGAGACAGGTGATAGGGGAAGTGCATTGAATTTCCTTTGCTATATGTATGATGCACATTGTAACTATAGCTCGCCTAACTGGTAAGAAGCATTAAGGTGTCTTGCAGTTGAACTACCCGGTGAGAGAATTGCGACGGACTGTAAGTCACACGGGGATTGCACGCAGGAGATCAGGGCTGGTATAGCGTCCCACAACAAGGACTCACGAAATATCCTGTGTCTGACATTTCCTATGCACGCCGTTATAGGAACTCGTTGGTATTCGGTGATTCTGATCGTGCATGAGTTCGCTAGGCATGACCTGTGGATCGGCTGTGATGAACTGCGATCAGCCCATAGCAAACCGCCTCGCAGCCAGCGGCATACTGCGCGGTGCTAGGGGCGCATCACGGCAGCGGACATCTGGAAACCGTCGGGATCAAGCGGCGGATTGGCCGTGACTTCCTCCCAACTGAACGTGATACCCGTTATCAACGCAGAGTGCGACGACGTAGTGTGGGATCAACATACCGCTGACGAGCCGGTAAGTTGTGGGTCGGGGGGCGAGGCGCGGCGATGATTGCCCGTGCGCCAGCGCCGCCGAACGCGCGTTTCAGCACGGGGATCGGCGGGGAGGATACGGGATGGGTTGACGGCGATCTGATGGATTACCATAATACGTAGGACACCAAATCAATGTGAGAAACCTACCCGGATATGAGCAGCAAGCGCGTTTTCATTTTGGTCGTTGTGCTCTCCGTGAATCTGTTGGTGGCCTGCGGCTCAAGGCAGACATCGGTGGCGCTCATCCCGGTCGAAACTGAACAGATTCCCACCACCACGCCGACACCTACTCCGATCCCGACATCTACTCCGATCCCGACAGCGATACCGGATGTTCTGGGCGCGATGCCGACGGTGTTTGAACCCTCTGATGTCTCAGCAGTTTCGGGGCAAATCGTTTTCCAAATCACCGGTGCAGATGTCTTGAAGGCAATTGGCGAGATCGCCGCCGCCGATCAGCGGCAGTTTCTTGTGTTCTACGGGAATATCTATAACTATGGCGATACTGAGATCACCATTCATGACGTGGACATTAAGCTCACTATCGGCCAAAGCGTGAATACGGACGTCGTGCTGCCAAGTGTTGATCTGATGAATGCTTTCCGTTCAGCGAACAACCTTGATATCTCGTTCCCTGACCGCAATCTGCCGTTCTATCCCGATTTCAAAGTGCCTGCTCACAAGGCACAGGCGACCGTGTTGGTCTACGATGTTCCGGCGGATGCGACGCTGTTTAAGATTCAGTTCTTTTCGGAGACGCCGAATCTCAGCATCTTCGTATGGTTTGAAACACAACCGGTCACCGTGCATAAGATCGCACAGTTAGCATTGAGTTCGTTTTCGACGAGGTCGAGGATCACATCTCAGAAGTCTTGGATACCGAGATCGTTGAGGTCGACAACTGCTTTGGGACGGCGGATATCTCGCGCGAGTTCAATTTCTCGCGCGAATCGACCGTAAGAATCATCACCGATCACATACAAGGGGTCAGGCTGAGATCGCTGATCGAGCTGCCGATTATTGGGGATATCCTCCGTCTTGAAATCTTGGATCGCTTTCAGCGTGAGGAAATGCAGCGGCTAGTCGAATCTCGCACCGAGATTCTAAGCGCGAGACCGGGTACAAAACCGCAGTGGCAGCTGACGTGGTACCTTGAGACGATCAGCGTTGGCGCAGTGATGAATATCGGCGACCGCCACTACGACTTTACCGTCAAAGTAACGGATCGGCTGAGATCAGAGCTAAAGTCGCTCGCTGCCGAACCCTGTGACAGCTAGCGACTTGAACCCGATCCCGTCAATACTCAGCGCGTCCCTCATGCGCTGCGCTGACAACATCTCCTATCTCATTAAGGGAGATGATCGATCGGTGTGTGTGCAAGCCGGGACGTCGTACTGTCGTACAAGACTCGCTGCGGGTGTCTGTGCGCCGTCTGCGTGTTACATTCAACCGACACACTGACACGTCGAGCACATAGGGAGCCACCGTAATGAACATCCTTCTCATCATCAACGATGCGCCGTATGGATCCGAAAAGGCGTATAACGCGCTGCGGCTTGCGTTGACGTTGACGAAAGAACACGAGTCCGCATCGGTGCGCATCTTTCTCATGGCCGACGCCGTGACGTGCGCTCTGACCGGACAGAAGACCCCGGACGGGTTCTATAACATCGAGCGGATGCTGAAGGGCTTGTGCAGCAAAGGCGTGATGGTCAAGGCGTGCGGGACGTGCGTCGACGCACGCGGTCTGCGCCAGCTTGCGCTCATCGACGGCGTCGAAATCAGCACGATGGCGCAGCTGGCGCAGTGGGTCGTCGAGGCCGACAAGGTTCTGACGTTTTAAGCGCCCTGTCCTCTGTCGTCAGTCTCCAGTGCGGCGTTACGGATGTGCGAAAATGCTGCGTCCTGACTGTTAACTGCCAACTGTCAACTGCCAACTGGTAACTGCCAACCGCCAACTGCCAACTGCCAACTGCCAACTGCCAACCGCCAACTGCCAACTGATAACTGCCAACTGCCAACCGCCAACTGCCAACTGATAACTGCCAACTGCCAACTGCCAACTGATAACTGTCAACTGGTAACTCAGCGTTTGACGCGCTCGCTGCCGACCGCGTTTTCGGCGGGCTTTCCGGCGGCGAACAGCGCGATGTTGTGCATCGTCGTTTCGGCGATGTTCTGCAGCGCATTACGTGTGAAAAACGCCTGATGGCTGGTGATCAGCACGTTCGGGAACGTCATCAGCCGCGCCAGCGTGTCGTCTTTGAGGATTTGGCTGGATAGGTCTTCGAAGAAGATGTCGGCCTCTTCCTCGTAGACATCCAAGCCCAGATACCCGATCCGGCCGGACTTGAGCGCCTCGACCACATCGTGCGCGTCGATCAGCGCGCCGCGGCTTGTGTTGACGATCATCACCCCGTCCTTGCAGGACGCCAGCGTTTCGGCGTCGATCAGGTGGCGGGTCTCCGGCGTCAGCGGGCAGTGCAGCGTGATGATGTCGCTGTGCGTGAGCAGGTCGTCCAGCGCGACGTAGGAGCCGCCGAGCCGTTCGACCTCCGGATTGGGGTAGGGGTCGTATGCCAGCACGCTGCAGCCGAATCCGGCCATGATGCGGACGACGACCTGCCCGATTTGGCCGGTTCCGATAACGCCGACGGTCTGGCCGTGCAGGTCGAACCCCAGCAGGCCGTCGAGCGAGAAATTGCCCTCGCGGATGCGGTTGTGGGCGCGGTGAATCTTGCGGTTGAGCGACAGCATCATAGCGACTGTATGCTCGGCCACGGCGTAGGGCGAGTACGCCGGCACGCGCACGACCGTCATGCCGTGTTCGTCGGCGGCGTGCAGATCGACGTTGTTGAAGCCGGCGCAGCGCAGCGCGATCAGCTTCACGCCTTCGGCAGACAGCCGTTCGATCACCTCGGCATTGAGTACGTCGTTGACGAACACGCACACGCCGTCATAGCCAGTGGCGACCTGTACGGTCTCACTGGTCAGGCGCGCCTCGATGTACTTGAGTTTGAAGTTGTGGAATCCATTGGCCGCTTCAAGGAACTGGCGGTCATACGGTTTGGTGCTGAATACGGCGATTCGCATAGCGCTCCCCTCGCTATCTTCCGACGGTGTTGATTGAGATGAATATGCTCCTTAGCCAGTACGCCCCGTGTCTGGCCCAACCGGCATGATGATGATGAACTCAGTGCCTTCGCCCGGCCGGCTGTAGAACTCGATACGCCCCTGCAAGCGCTCGACCAACTGTTTCACGGTGTACAACCCCGCGCCGATCCCCGGAACGTTGGGCAGGTTATAGGCGCGGAAGAAACGCTCGAAGATGTACGGCTGCGCGTCTTCCGGGATTCCGATGCCGTGATCGCGCACGGTGATCGCCAATAGACGCGGGTCACTGCCCGTGCCTGATCCGCGCAGCGCCAGCTTGAACGTAACGACCGTGCCGGTGGTGCTGAACTTGAGCGCGTTCGAGAGCAGATTTTCGACGATCATACCCAGCGCGACGGCATCGGTACGGACGGGCGGCATATCCGGCGGCGCGTCGACGTGGATGATGCGCCCCTCGAATTCCTCGTGCATGCGCGCGGAGATCTCGTGCGCGAACTCCGGCAGTGACACCTTCTGAATCGACGGGATCAAGTCGGCGGCGGGGTCTTCGAGCATCTGCACGCCGCGGTCGAGCACGCTGGAGATGTGCCGGACGGACGCACGCATGCGCTGATAATGTTCAATCGGATCGGCCCGCGCGCCATGCCGCTGCAGCATCTCCAGCGACGACAGCACGATCGACAGCGGTGTGCGGAACTCGTGCGACATGGTGGTGATGAAGCGCTGCTGCAGGGCGGTCACGGCCTTCTCGCGCTCCAGCGACCGCAGCACAGCTTGTTCGTTGTCACGCAGCGCGGTAATGTCCCGCGCGACCACGCTCCAACTCTCTTTCGCGCTCGCGACCGGGATGTGTACGTTGACCGTGACCGACATGGGGATTTCGGCCCCGTCATGGCGGCGCAAATACAGGTCGCCGCTCCACTCGCCGCCGCGTGACGCGTCCGGCACGGCGACCGACTTGAAGAACTCGAACACTTCACGATCGAGGAAGCTGGCGCAGTTGACTGTACCGCGATACGCAAGCGGATCCACGCCGAAATACGCGGCCGCGGCGGGGTTGAGGTACAGCAGGTCGCCATTGGAGTCGGCCACCCAAACGATGTCGGAGGTCGAGGTCAGCGTGGCGATCAACGGCTCGGCAATCTGCGCAAGGCGTTGATAGAGCAAGGCTCTGGTCGCGCCGTTGGCATCCAGTGCGCGGATGTCGGTCGTGCGTTCGATCAACGGGGCGGTGTCGAGCACCGGCTCTTCGCCCGAGTCGGCATAGATGGCGGCGCGCAGGTGGATCTCGGTGACAGCGCATTCGGCGATGTCGCTGACGACCCGCAAGTCCTCTTCCGACCAGCGCCGCGGCCGGCGATCTGCGACCGCGAGCGCCGCCAGCGTAAAGCCGTCGACGGTGGTCAGCGGAACGCCGAGATAGGCAGTGAACCCCGGATTGCGCACCGCGTCGCAGTCGCGCACCAGCGCGCTCTTGCGGGCGTCGTCGATCACCAGCGGCTCGCGCGTGGCGATGACGTGCGGGCAGTATGAATGCGACAGCCCCCAGATCGCGCGGCCGGGCCACCTGTCCGTCAGCCCGTGCGCCCCGACGAATGTCATACGGTCGATGTCGACCAGCGTCACGATGCCGATCGGCGCCTTGACCAGCCGCGCGGCCAGCGATGCTAGGCGGTCGAAGGCAGGCTCGGTTGCGCCGCGCGCGGGAAACAACGTGCGCAGAACATTCAGGCGTTCGGGGTCGGCCAACAGCTCCGGATCGGCGTTGGGCATGCACCGTTTCTTTCGGTCGGACAAGCGATTGCGCGGAAGGCACGGGGTGCGGTGCGATGTGCCGCGCTCGGTGAACGGGTGGAGTCTACCAAAATCTAACCGTCTTGCCACGTTCGGCGCGATTGGTACGCCGCGTGATTGCGGCGTCGCTCGCGGCTGGCTATTATCGGGCTGGACGGCCAGCCTGCGTATTCGGCTGGTGGAGGATGGTAGCGAAGGAGAGGATGGTGGCTGAACCTAACCGAGAGTCCCCGAAGGGGAAGACCGTCAGCCTGTTCGTGACGTGCATCGTGGACATGATGTATCCGCAAACGGGCATGTCGGTCGTGACGATCCTTGAGCGTCTTGGTGTAAAGGTCATATTCCCGATGGCGCAGACGTGCTGTGGCCAACCGGCGTTCAACGGTGGCAACCGGCGCGAAGCGGCGCGGGTCGCTAAACAGTTCCTACGCGCGTTCGATGGCGCCGAAGTGATCATCACGCCGTCCGGCTCGTGCGCCGCGATGGTGCGCCACGAGTTCCCGACGCTGTTCGCCGGTGATTCGTTCTGGGGGCCGCGCGCCGAGCGGGCCGCGTCGATCACGTGGGAGTTCAGCGAGTATCTGGTTGATGGGCTGGGCGTCACCGACCTCGGCGGGCGGCTAGATACGCCGCGCAAGGTCGGCCTGCACGACGCCTGTCACGGCCTGCGCCTGCTCAAGCTGGGACGTCAGGCGCGCGCGTTGATCGGCGGGATCGAAAACGCGGAAGTCTCGGAAGTGCCCGACTGTGATGTCTGCTGCGGCTTCGGCGGGCTGTTCGCGGTGAAGATGCCGGATGTCAGCGGGTCGATGCTGCAAGACAAGGTCAACAGTATCACCGGCTCGGAGGCGGACGTGGTCGTGACCGGCGATGCGAGCTGTCTCACGCAGATCAACGGCGGGCTGGCACGCAGTGAATCAGCGGTGCGATGCGTACATCTGGCTGACCTGCTGGCCGAGTCGCTCGAAGGTCAGGAGGCTCCCAAATGAAGGTCGAGTCCAACAACTTCATCGAGCTGGCGTCGATTGCGATTCAAAATACCGAGCAGCAGGCGGCCGTCCGGCGCGGCACACGCAATGGCTATCTGAACCGGCTGGCGGCGTTCACACAGTTCGGTTATGAACACGGTCAACATCTGCGCATGCAGGCCGCCGCCGCGAAACGGCGCGCGCTCAAGTCGCTGCCCGACTTGCTCGAAGAAGCCGAAGCGCGCATGACCGAGAACGGGATCACCGTGCTGTGGGCGGAGGACGCCGCAGAAGCACGCCATCATGTTCAGGAGATCGCTGCGCGGCATCACGTCAAGCGGATCGTCAAGTCGAAGTCGATGCTGACCGAGGAGATCGAACTCAATGACGTGTTGCAAGGGGCGGGCCTCGATGTCGTCGAGACCGACCTCGGCGAGTACATCGTGCAGATCGGCGGCGAGCATCCGTCTCACATCGTTGCACCGATCATCCACAAGAGCAAGGAGAGCATCCGCGACCTGATGGTCGAGAAGCTCGGCATGCCGTTCACCGACAGCTCCGGCGAGATGGTCGCCTTTGCGCGCCAACGTCTGCGCCCGATCTATCTTGACGCCGACATGGGCATCAGCGGCGGTAACTTCGTCGTCGCGGAAACGGGCACCATCGGGCTTGTGACCAATGAGGGCAATGGACGCCTGTGTACGTCGGCCCCGCGCGTGCATGTCGTGTTGGTCGGCATCGAGAAGGTGGTCGAGTCGGTCGAGGACTACGCACTGCTCACACAGGTGCTGCCGCGCGCGGGCACCGGACAGCACATGACGGTCTACACGTCGATGATTAACGGCCCGCGCCGTCCCGACGATCCGGACGGGCCGGAAGCGGTGTACGTTGTGCTGGTGGATAACGGGCGCAGCGCGATTTACGCGACCAAATACGCCGAAGTGCTGACGTGCGTGCGCTGCGGCGCGTGTCAGAACGCATGCCCGGTCTATCGCTCGACCGGCGGCGGCGCCTACGGTTGGGTGTACGGCGGCCCGATCGGCGCTGTGCTGACGCCGCTGTACGTCGGTCTCGAAAACGCCAAGCCGCTGCCGTATGCGTCGAGCCTGTGCGGGGCGTGCAAGCAGGTCTGTCCGGTGGATATCGACCTGCCGCGTATGCTGCTCGATCTCCGCTACGACATGGAAGTGCGCGGCTATGGCAGCCGGGTCTATGGCGTAGGCCTATGGGTGTGGTCGTTCACGCAGCGCTGGCCGTGGAGCTACCGGCTTGCGGCGTGGGCGGCGCGCGTCGGCCAACGGATCATGGGCCGCTGGCATCCGGGGCCGATTGGGGCGTGGGCCAAATACCGCGATGTCCCGACCTTCGCGCCCAAGACGTTCCATCAGCTCTGGGCGGAGAGAGAAAAAGTGATGAGTCGTAAGTGATGAGTGATGAGGGAAGGGAATAGGGGGCAGTGGCCGGTTAATAGTTGTCAGTGGCCAGTATTCAGTTGTCAGTGGCCAGTATTCAGTTGTCAGTGGCCAGTTTTCAGGGATCAGTGGCCGGTATTCAGTGGTCAGTGACCAGTTTTCAGGGATCAGTGGCCGGTATTCAGTTGTCAGTGGCCAGTATTCAGTTGTCAGTTGCCAGTTTTCAGGGATCAGTGGCCGGTATTCAGTGGTCAGTGACCGGTTTTCAGGGATTAGGGATTGCCGGTGGGTGGGTTCGTGAGGGCGATCCGGTGGATTGCCCGCCAGTCGATACGTAGCGAGCTGTGTTCGCCCGTGCGCAGCCGACGATCAACACACTGAAATTTCTCTCTCCGTGACGACCGGACGGAGCACCGGGGTCAGGGGAGAGGCTAGGGGGTGAAGGTTAACCATGTCAAGCAGAGAATCCATCCTTAAACGCCTGCGCGCCGTCGAAGACCCGGCGCTGAATATCCCCGACATCCCCGATCCGGTGCGGGTCGTGCCGATGGCGGATACGTCGCCGGCGGCGCTGCGAGAGGCATTCTCCAAAACAGCCGCGCGCGTGGGGGTGACGCTGTGGTCGTGCGCCGGCGATGCCTCCGCGCTTGAACAGGTGCTGGCGCTGATCGGCGACGACAAGCAGATCATCGCGTGGGACGCCGAACACATCCCGCTGGAAGGGCTTGCCGAGGCGCTCGATCAACGCGGGATCACGCGGGCTGACGTGCGCGATTCGTCGGTGCGGGTCGGATTGACCGGCGTCGAGGCGGCGCTGGCCGGAACAGGCAGCCTTGTGGTGTCAAGCGGGCCGGGCAAGCCGCGTTCGGCTTCGCTGCTGCCGCCCGTGCATATCGCGGTCGTCCGCACAGAGCAGATCATGCCGGATGTCGAGGCGTGGTTCGCGCAGATGGCCGATGCCGGGCTATCTCACTTCCGCCAGAGCGCAAATCATGTGTTCATCACCGGCGGAAGCCGCACAGCGGACATCGCGCAGGAGTTGATCTTAGGCGCGCACGGCCCGGTTGAGGTTCACGTCGTGCTGGTCGGGTAATGTAGATTGGGTGATAACTCACAATAATTGTCGTCTTCATAGGACTACAGTACTGTATACTTTGAATTACTGTATCTTCCACATGGAGACGTGTTAATGAAGCGTTGCATTGTCGTGGTCATGGTAGTTCTGGTGACTTCCTTGGCTATCACGGTCCCCCTATCGGCTCAAGGTGACTCAGAAGACGGTTGCGGCCCTGAGACTCTTGCCCAAGTAGCGCAGACTGCAATTGATCGCTACGATCCCGACTCGGTCTCTGAATCCTCGGAGCAGGCACTCGCCCGTCTCCAGACGCTCCGCGATACCATCGGGGAACTGATCTCTAGCTGTGAGAGCACGGGTGATCAGCCGGGCGATGGTTCATCGGGTACCGGCACATTCGCCGATCCGTTCAAGTTCGGTGTTGCGGGTGACACTGGGCAAGGGTTGAGCATAAAAGTGATCGGGGTTGTAAGACCTGCCGATACCCTGATTCGCAGCTTTAATAGATTCAATGATCGCCCCGGTCCCGGACAAGAGTACATCAGGCTAACGATTGAAGTGTCCTGTAATGAGGGCGGAAGCGAGGCGTGTGATACGAACTACTTCGACTTCAACCTCACAGGAAGTAAGGGAGTTGTATACGACTTCGCATCCGTAGTCAACGATGATGATCTTGACGTGACGGTGTTTCCGGGTGCAAGCGGGACGGGCACGGTGGTTTTCCTGATTGATGCTGCGGATACGGACCTTCGCTTAATCTACAATGAGGGTTTTGGCAGTGTGAGTGACGGCGTGTTCTATGAGGCGGAGCCGTCCAAAGATTCCGGCCTCGAAATTCGTGCAGATTCAAATGTGAATATCCGTAGCGGCCCGTCGACGAATGCTGGTGTTGTCGATAGCTTGGCGTCGGGCAGTACCGTGATTGCGTTTGGTCGGAACCAAGACGGTTCATGGGTTCAAATTGCCAATGGTTGGGTGTTCGCCAGTCTCGTGACGACAGATGGCGACATCATGCAGCTGCCAATCACCGCCCAGTAATCTAAGAGGCGTAACTCGCCAATCGTGTATATCGAGGCGGGCGTGTTTAACTCCCAAACAGTGCGATAAGCGAACGCGCACGTCGGGGCTAGAACACGCCCGCTGGTGTTGTCCGCTGCGAACGTAGGCTAGTCCGCCAGCATCACCGTCATCGAGAAGATGCCGCTGCGCATTTCTCCCGGCGCGAGGATGAACACGCCCGACCCCTCGACTCCGGCATCGACGAGGTTGAAGCCGTCATTGACGTTGGTCATCGGCTCCAGCGCAATAAATGGCTGGTCTTCCGGCGCATACAGCAGCCAATGCGCGAACACCGGGTCGGCGTCGAGCGTGAGGATCACGTCCAGCTCGTCCCAGCTAATGCGCGCCTGTCCGCCGGGGACGCGGCCGGTCAGCACGTCATCATAAAC
>JAANMX010000569.1_pt1 | contig 48612 bp, 49 predicted proteins | sample 7279681 | NCBI WGS metagenome assembly JAANMX01 (sample SAMN14094542, study PRJNA606508) | bioreactor metagenome | isolation source: A lab-scale SPAN reactor treating ammonium-rich wastewater day 351 | place: Ireland: Galway | collected 2018-01-01
GCGGCGATTCCCAGCCTCGCGTGTGCGCACGAAGGAGGCGGGGAGGGGCGCGGTACGAAAAACGGTATCCGACACCGTTTCGTGGCCCGACACCGTTTCGTGGCCGACACCGTTTCTGCCCCCGAAAGAGGCGGGGCCTTGTCGCGCCTGGAACCGCGAGGGTTTGTACAGAGCATCCCTGACGACTTCGTTGTGGGTCCTTTATTGGGGCCTGTCGCGCGCGGGGCCAGAGATTTCCGCGTGCCGAGGGCAGGTGACGAGGTGGTCGTTGACCATCCCCGTCGCCTGCATGTGCGCGTAGATCACCGTCGGGCCGACGAAGCGGAAGCCGCGGCGCTTCAGATCCTTCGACAGCGCAACGGCGGTCGGCGTGTGGACGGGAATCTGGTCGAATCGCTTCCAGCGATTAACCACCGGCCGGCCATCGACGAACCGCCAGAACAGATCATCGAGGCTGCCGTCGGCTTCGTACAGAGCGAGCGTGGCTCGCGCATTGTCGATGGCGGCGGCGATCTTGAGACGGTTGCGCACGATGCCGGCGTCGTCGAGCAGGCGCGCGACGTCCTTGTCTTCGTAGCGCGCGATTTTTTGCGGATCGAAGCCGTCAAACGCGCGGCGGTAGTTTTCGCGCTTCCTGAGGATCGTGATCCATGATAGGCCGGCCTGCGCCCCCTCCAGGATCAGGAATTCGAACAGCGTGCGTTCGTCGTGGCAGGGCACTGCCCATTCCTTGTCGTGATAGGCGACGTAGAGGGGGTCGTCTCCGCACCAGGAACAGCGCTCTTTTTTCATGGATCGTGATCTTCTTCGACTGATAGCTGACAGGGAATTCGATTCCTCATGGCGGCGCCCGTGTGGGCGAGCGGAAGCGGGGCGCAAAAAATCATCCTGACATGCTCTGTAGAAACCCATAAATCCCCTGGCTTCAACACAACCACTTATACGCTGACGTCCGAGGATTTCTCATCATTCCCCTTGCCCGCAAGTGCTCGTCGCGGTGCCAACTGCCAGCTTTTCTACAGACGGTGGATTCAATTCCGAAGCGCAACGCGGGGTAAGGCGTTGAGGACCTCGGCGGGTGTGCGGTAGTCGAGGCACTTGCGGGGTCGATTGTTGAGCATGCGCTGGACATGTGCAACCTGGGTGGGGGTGATGGTGGTCCGGCGGGCGGCTTGAAGTACCCCGTGTGGCGGCATGTCGAACCCCTGCTGAGCCGCGATGCGGACGGCGGTGGGATGACGACGCCGTCAGAACGGACGTGTTGCTGTGCTCTCAGCGGATGAGCGGGATGGGGGGAAGGCATTGTGGGGCGGGTTTCGTCGGGTGACGCGTGAACGGTTTCGTGTTGCGGTGGACGGGCGCGCCGGCCGTGGCCCTCTACGCGAGGGGATCAACCTGGATGCGGCCGAGCGTGACGTCGCAGTGCAGGGCGATGAGGAGGATGGAGCCTGTGGGAGCTTCGCCCTCGGTGCCTTCGGCGGTGAGATCACAGAAGGGTTGATCGGGGTGGTGTGCTGGGGCGGCGGTGAAGTGGTAGACGCTGGTGCGGCCGGGGCGTGAACGGACGGAGAAGTCCAAGAGCACCGCTTGGCCGGGCGGCAGGTCGCACGGCGGGCTGGAGACTTTGGCCCGATCTTCGAGAACGGCGTCGCTGATGTTGAACTCGCGCAGCGTGGAGCCATGCTCCCAGTTGGTGCGATACCAGGCGATCGCGCCGTTGGGCCGCCACTCGCGGTGAGGCTGATGGGCGTCGTGGTGGTGGCCGGTCCAGCGCACGAGGATGCCCAGGCCGCCGCGCAGGCGGTCGGGATGCTTGATGTTGGGTTCGAAGCCATGAATGGCGGCGTGGACGCGGACGCGGTAATCGGCCCAGGTCATGTCGCCCAGAGCGACGAGGCGATCATAGGCGGCGAGAGCCGGGCGGATGCCGCCGCCGTCGCGGCGCCAGCGGCCGTCGACAATCCACACGCGGTCCGTGATGGCGGCGGGGCGCCCGGGGCAAGGATGAGCGGGCCAGTCGATGGCGCAAGGCAGGGGCCATGTGTTGCCAGGCCGCCAGTGGATGACCGCGTCGGTATGCGTGGAGCAGCCGTCGGCATCGAGCGCTTCGAGGCGGATGGCATTGTCGCCCGGGCGCAGGCGATCGACGGGGATCTCGGCATTGAAGTCACCGGGCTCGCGCAGCCGCAGGCCGTCGGGTCCGAGGCTGAGGGGCTGGGGCGGGTCGTCGTTGATCCGGCAGGTGAGAAGCGTGGCTGGGCCTTGGACGCAGCCGAGGACGTTGACCCATCGCTGGGGGATGCCGGGGACGCCGAAAATCTGGCGGGATCCATACCAGAGGGTGATGCCCAGCGGCAGGGCGGTTTCTGAACGATGATCGTGTCCGGCGGGATCGGTGCTTGCCATCGGCAGTGCAGTGTAGACGTGGCAGGCGCGGGGTGATTTTCCACAGGCAAGCAAAATCAAAAGTTTTTATAGTGCGATGAATCATTGGCGCGACGATCACGATGAGGATCCATAAGTGGTTTTCTTGACGGATTTTGCGACTGTTGTGGTGCGATCGATGGGCCGCGTGCCGGATGTCGGAGGAGGCTCGTCGGCTCATTGTTTAGAAAAATTCTCGTCTTGTGGCTTGAATCCGTACTTGTTCGGTACTATTTATATGTCCCGCGGCGTGGTGTTGAGACGGAGTTTCATTGGCGATGCTGAGCCTGACGCGCAAGACCGATTACGCCCTGGTGGCGCTGGCTCGGCTGGCGGGTGCGTCGGCCGACGATGCGGCCGATCCGGTCAGCGCGCGTGACATCGCCGAGCAGTTTGACCTGCCTCTGCCGTTGACGATGAACGTGCTCAAGCGGCTGCATCGGGCGGGTCTGGTGGAGTCGATGCGTGGGGCCAAGGGTGGGTACTACCTGGCCCGCGAGGCGGGCGCGGTGCGGCTGACGGAAGTGATCGAGGCGATCGAGGGTCCGGTGCGTGTGACCGCGTGCTGCGGCGGCGCGTCGGAGGCCGGCAGCCGCGAGGGTGCGGCGGGGGGCGTGGACGCGATCGGCTGCGGGGTGCGGGAGGCGTGTCCGATCACCCACGCGGTGCGGGATTTGAACGAACGGATTTACGCCTTCATCCACCAGTACACGCTGGCGGACCTGGTGGGGATCAAGGCCAATGGTGATCCGGGATGGGTGCCTTTGGAGCACGTGACTGCGGCCGGGCCGCGCGACGCTTAGCCCGCGCCGGCTGATCAATACGGGATTTTGAACCGACCGTCACAGACGGGTATGACACTGCGAGAGAAATCGACGATGTCATCAGCCACCAGACCTTCAGCGATTGAGCCTTCGAAAGCCACGGCTTCGTCCGCGTCCGCGGTCGAGGAACTGGCGAACCGTCAATACAAGTACGGGTTCGTGACGGACATTGAGGCGGACCAGTTTCCGCCGGGCCTGAACGAGGACGTGATCCGGGCCCTGTCGGCCAAGAAGCAGGAGCCGGCCTGGCTCACCGAGTGGCGGCTGAAGGCGTACCGCGGCTGGCTGAAGATGGTCGAGCCGGACTGGCCGTTCCTGCCCTACGGCTGGGGGCCGATCGACTACCAGGCGATCAGCTATTACTCGGCGCCGAAGAAGAAGGAAGGGCCCGCCAGCCTCGACGAGGTGGACCCGCAGCTTCTGGAGACGTATGAGAAGCTGGGCATTCCGCTGGTGGAGCAGAAGCGGCTGCAGGGCATCGCCGTGGATGCCGTGTTCGACAGCGTATCGGTGGCGACCACCTTCAAGGAGGCGCTGGGCGAACTGGGCATCATCTTCTGCTCGATGTCGGAGGCGGTGCGTGAGCATCCGGAGCTGGTGCGTCAGTACCTGGGTTCGGTGGTGCCGATCACGGACAACTACTTCGCGGCCCTGAACAGCGCGGTGTTCAGCGACGGCTCGTTCTGCTACATCCCGCGGGGCGTGGAGTGCCCGATGGAGCTGAGCACGTATTTCCGCATCAACGCGTCGGCGACGGGGCAGTTCGAGCGGACGCTGGTGGTGGCGGACAAGGGCGCCAAGGTCAGCTACCTCGAGGGCTGCACCGCGCCGATGCGTGATGAGAACCAGCTTCATGCGGCCGTGGTGGAACTGGTGGCGCTGGACGACGCGACGATCAAGTATTCGACGATCCAGAACTGGTATCCCGGCAACGAAGAGGGCAGAGGCGGGATCTACAACTTCGTGACCAAGCGCGGCAAGGCGATGGACCGGGCCCGCATCAGCTGGACGCAGGTGGAGACCGGGTCGGCGATCACCTGGAAATATCCGAGCTGCATCCTGCAGGGCGACGACAGCGTGGGCGAGTTTTACTCGGTGGCGGTGACCATGAACCGCCAGCAGGCCGACACAGGCACGAAGATGATCCACATCGGCAGGAACACGCGCAGCAACATCGTGAGCAAGGGGATCAGCGGCGGGCGGGCGCACAACACCTACCGCGGCATGGTGAAGGTGCTCAAGGGCGCGACCAACGCCCGCAACTACACGCAGTGCGACTCGATGCTGATCGGCGACCAGTGCGGGGCCCACACGTTCCCGTACATTGAAGTGAAGAACACCACCAGCCAGGTGGAGCACGAGGCCTCGACGAGCAAGATCGGTGAGGACCAGATTTTCTACTGCAAGCAGCGCGGCATCGACGCGGAGAACGCGGTGTCGCTGATCGTCAACGGCTTCTGCAAGGAAGTGCTCAAGGAGCTTCCGATGGAGTTTGCCGTGGAGGCGGACAAGCTGCTGGGCATCAGCCTGGAAGGCAGCGTGGGCTGATTTCGCGGACGGCGGCGATGGAATAAGACGATTTCGCCGGCCCGGATGCGGGCGGCGCGACGAGAACGAGGCAAACCAGGAGTCCTACAGCGATGGCCATGCTTGAGATACAGAATCTGCACGCGAGCGTCGAGGGCAAGGAGATCCTCCGTGGCGTGAACCTGACGATCAATGCCGGCGAGACGCACTCGATCATGGGCCCCAACGGCTCGGGCAAGAGCACGCTCGCTTCGGTGCTGGCGGGCAAGGAAGAGTATGACGTGACCGACGGGCGGATTCTATTCGAGGGCCAGGATCTGCTGGAGATGGAGGCTGACGAGCGGGCCTGCGCGGGGCTGTTCCTGGCGTTCCAGTATCCGGTGGAGATTCCCGGCGTGAGCACGACGCAGTTTCTGCGGGCATCGCTCAACGCGGTGCGCGAGGCCCGCGGCGACGACGAGCTTGACGCCGTGGACTTCCTGAAGGTTGTGCGCGAGAAGATGAAGCTGCTGAAGATGGACGATTCGCTGCTGAAACGTTCGGTGAACGAGGGGTTTTCCGGCGGCGAGAAGAAACGCTTCGAGATTTTTCAGATGGCGCTGCTGGATCCGAAGCTGGGGATTCTGGATGAGACGGACAGCGGGCTGGACATCGACGCGCTGAAGATTGTGGCCGACGGCGTGAACCTGCTGCGCGACGCGAACCGCGGGTTTCTGGTGATCACGCATTACCAGCGTCTGCTGGACTACATCGTGCCGGACTTCGTGCACGTGCTGGTGGAAGGACGGATCGTCAAGAGCGGCGGCAAGGAACTGGCGCTGCACCTCGAGGAGCACGGTTACGGCTGGATCACGCAGGACGAGCCGGCGCCGGCGGGCGCGTGAGCGGCGGACTGCGTGACGCGATGGTTGCCGCGAAGCATGGGAACAGGAAGGCGCGAGAAGCAAGCCGAACAGGAAAATGGAATATGGGTGTGGCCACGCAAACTCAGAATGCATTTGACGCCCAGCTCGCCGGCCTGGAGTCTTTGGCCGCGTGTGAGCCGGGTTGGATGACCGCGATCCGGTCGCGTGCGGCGGCTGCGTTCGCCGAACAGGGGCTGCCCACGCCGAAGCACGAGTCATGGAAGTTCACGCGGGTGGACCCGATCCGCGAGACGCCATGGTCGCCGGCGGCGGGCCGCCCGGCCGCGGTGACGGCGGCGCAGGTGGATGCGGCGGCGATCGCGGGCGTGACGGGTCCGCGCGTAGTTTTCATTGACGGCCGCTACGCGCCGCAGCATTCCCGGCTGGACGGCGCGGGCGAAGGCGTCGCGGTGCGGTCGCTGGCGGCGGCGGTCGCCGACGCGGATCCGATCACGCAGGAGCATCTGGCCCGTTATGCGAGGCTGGAGGGCGATGCGTTCGCCGCGTTGAACACGGCCCTGATGCGCGACGGCGCGGTGGTGCATGTGGCCGCGGGCGTCGAGCTGGCCCAGCCGATCACGCTGCTGTACGTGTCGACCTCGTCGGGCGAGCCGACGATGTGCCATCCGCGCAACCTGGTGGTGATCGAGGCGGGGGCCAGGGCGCAGGTGATTGAGGATTATGTTTCCCTGGCCCAGGAGGCGCACTTCTCGAACGTGGTGACGGAAGTGGTGGTGGGCGAGGGCGCGCACGTCGAGCATTACCTGCTGGAGCGCGAGTCGCACCGTGCCATGAATGTGTCGCTGCTGCGTATCGAGCAGGGCAAAGACAGCTATTTCGCGTCGCACTCGGTGCTGACCGGCGGGGCGCTGGTGCGCAACAACGTGCATCCGGTGCTGCGGGGCGAGGGTTGTCACTCGCTGCTCAACGGCCTGTACATCGTGGACGATGAGCGGCACGTGGACAATCAGATGTTTGTCGAGCACGCAGCCGTCCACTGCGAGAGCCGCCAGTACTACAAGGGCATCCTCAGCGACCGGGGGAAGGCGGTGTTCGCCGGGCGCATCAAGGTGCACAAGGGCGCGCAGAAGACCGATGCGGTGCAGAGCAATCGCAACCTGCTGCTCAGCGACGACGCGCAGGTGAACACGATGCCGCAGCTTGAGATTTACGCCGACGACGTGAAGTGCACGCACGGAGCGACGATCGGGCAGCTCGATCAGGAGGCGGTGTTCTACCTGCAGGCGCGGGGGCTGAGCAAGGCGGCGGCGACGGCGATGCTGGTGCGGTCGTTCGCGGGCGAGAGCCTGGAGCGGATGCACCTGACGGCCATGCGCGAGGCGATCGAGAAGCAACTGGAGATTCTGCTGCCGCACGAGGATCTGGACATGGTCGGCCGCGACTGAGCCGGCGGCAGGTGCGGGGATCGGCCCGGCGGGACGGACCATGAGTCGTCTGGATGACATCGCGGCCGCATTCACCAGCGTCGAGACGTCGACGCGGATGGAGCTTCTGCTGGACTACGCGCGGAAGCTGCCCGCGCTGCCCGCCCGCCTGCGTGGCGAGCGTGACGCGGGGCGGCACCGGGTGCCCGAATGCATGACGCCGGTGCATCTGTGGCTTGAGGAAGAGGACGGCCGGCTGCGGATGTATGTGGACGTGGCGGCTGAAGCGCCGACGGTGGCGGGCATTCTGGCGATTCTGGTGGCCGCATATGACGGGGCTCCGCTGGCGGACGCGGCCCACGCGCCGGCGGATCTGCTGGAGCGGCTGGGGTTGGCGGGCGTGATGCGGATGAACCGCGTCGTGGGTCTGAGTGCGATTCTCGGGCGCATCCGCCAGGGGGCGGTGAGGCTTGGCGCGGCGGCAGCCGCGACGCGCCATTGAACGACCGGCCGGTTGCCTTGGCGCACGGGATCGACGATGCTTGCCGACACGGGCCGGTGCGCAGGAGTCTGGGAGTGTGAGAGGTGTCATGACTGTGAGTAGCGTGGTCAATTCGTCGTCGCCGGCGGGAGCACCCTTCGATGTCGAGGCGGTGCGCGGGGATTTCCCCATTCTCGAACGTCGGGTGCATGACCAGCCGCTGGTCTACCTGGACAACGCGGCGACGACGCACAAGCCGCGCGCGGTGATCGACGCGGTGCGGCGGGTGTATGAGCATACGAATGCGAACATCCACCGCGGCGTGCATACGCTCAGCCAGGAGTCGACCGAGCTTTACGAGCAGGCCCGCCAGCGGATTCAGCGGTTTCTGGGCGCGCGGCGGACCGAGGAGGTCATTTTCACGCGCGGCACGACCGAAGCGATCAACCTGGCGGCGCAGTCATACGCCAGGCCGCGGCTGAAGGCGGGCGACGAAGTGCTCATCACGCACATGGAGCACCACTCGAACATCGTGCCGTGGCAGATGGTGTGCGCGGCGACGGGCGCGACGCTGAAGGTGACGCCGATCGACGACGACGGCGCACTGGACATGGAGGCCTTCGAGCGGTTGCTGGGCGAGCGGACGAAGATCGTCGCGGTGACGCAGGTGTCCAACGCCCTGGGCAGCGTGAACCCGATCCAGACGATCGTCGCCAGGGCCCACGACGCGGGGGCGGTGGTGCTGGTGGATGGGGCGCAGAGCACGCCGCACATGGCTGTGGACGTGGCGGCGTTGGACTGCGACTTTTTCACGTTCAGCGGGCATAAGGTTTACGGCCCGACGGGCATCGGGGTGTTGTACGGCAAGCGGCAGCTGCTGGAGGCGATGGAGCCATACCAGGGCGGGGGCGACATGATCGCGTCGGTGACGTTCGAGAAGACCACGTATGCCGACCTGCCCGCCAAGTTCGAGGCGGGGACGCCGAACATCGCCGGCGGCATCGGGCTGGGGGCGGCGATCGCGTATGTCGAGCAGTTCGATATGGCGGCGATCGCGGCCCACGAGCACGCGCTGCTGGGCTATCTGACGCAGGCGGTGGGATCGCTGGAAGGCATTCGACTGATCGGGACGGCGAAGGACAAGGCCGGCGTGCTTTCTTTCACCGTGGGTGATATTCATCCGCACGACGTGGGCACGATTCTCGATCAGCAGGGCATTGCCGTGCGGACCGGTCACCACTGCGCCCAACCGGTGATGGACCGCTTTGGCGTGCCGGCGACGGTGCGTGCCTCGCTGGGCATGTACAACACGACCGACGAGATCGACGCTCTGGTGCGCGGTCTGCGGGAAACGATCGCGGTGTTCCAATGAGCCTGGACGATCTGGCGGGGTTGTATCAGCAGTTGATCCTGGACCACAGCAAGCGGCCGCGCCATTTCGGCCAGCTTGCGGGGGCGACCCACGACGCGGAGGGCTACAACCCGCTGTGCGGCGACAGGATCCATATGTATCTGAAGTTGGCGAACGGACGGGTGACAGACCTAGGCTTTACGGGCAAGGCCTGCGCCATCTGCACCGCCAGCGCGTCGATGCTGACCGACGCTCTCAAGGACTTGAGCGAGGCGGAGGCGACCGAGCAGTTCGGGCGTTTTCGCCGCATGCTGACAGGCGAGGCGAGCGATGCGGACCGTGAGGCGCTGGGCAAGCTGGCGGCGCTGGCGGGCGTGCAGCGGTTTCCGATGCGGGTCAAGTGCGCGACGCTGCCGTGGCACACGTTCAAGGCGGCGCTGGGCCACGAGCGGCAGCCGGTGAGTACGGAGTAGGCGCCCAGGCGCCGCGGCAGCGATGGAAGATGCTATGCAGTCCAACGAGCCCCACGTGAATGGCGAACCCGAGGCCGACGTCGAGGCGCAGGCGGCCCTGGCCGGTGTGGACGCAGGCCAGGACAGCGGCCCGCTGGCCGATCCGCCGCGGCGCGAGCAGGTGAAGCAGAAGATCATCGAAGCGATCCGCACCGTGCATGACCCGGAGATACCGGTCAACATCTACGAACTGGGGCTGATCTACGACATCGACGTCAAGGCGTCGGGCGATGTGAACATCCGCATGACGCTGACAAGTCCGGCCTGTCCGGCGGCGCAGGAATTGCCCGTGCAGGTCAAGTCGGTGACGTCGCGCATCGCCGAGGTTCGCGAGGTGGACGTGAAGGTGGTGTTCGATCCGCCGTGGAAACCTTCGCTGATGACCGAGGACGCCCGGCTGCTGCTGGGGATTTTCTAAGGGCGTTTCACCCGACCTTCATCATCGTCAGCAGGAAGCGGCAGGGTTCGAGGGCTTCGAGGTCATGTGGCGCGTCGGGGGGCATGGCCACCCAGCCGTGCGGGCCCAGGTCGTGGGGCTGGCCGGCGACGGTCAGGCGCAGTCTTCCTGTGAGCACATGCACGGTCGCCAGCACAGGCGAGCGATGCTCGGTGATGATCTGTCCGCCATCCATGGCGAAGAGGATCAGGCGCAGGCCGCCGTCGGCCAGCAGCGGCTTGCTGACGGTGCCGCCCTCGGGCACATCGATCAGGGCGCCAAGGTCAGCGACGGCTGGCTGGTCCATGTTGAACAGTGCTTTGGCCATGGTGGGGGCTCGTCGGTGGCAGCGGCGATGTCTGCATTGTAGGGCCGCAGGCGATCACTCGGGCGTGGGCAGATCGCGGCAGAATTGTGCCAGTTCTTCCAGGCTGGCGCTGCGGGCCTGGCGGACGTAGAAGCCGCTGGCGGCGGCACCGGCGCAGAGGGCGGCTTCAAGGTCGAGATCCGCCAGCCAGGCGGTGCAGAAGCCGGCGTTGAAATTGTCCCCGGCGCCGGTCGACAGCCGCGGCCGCTCGATGAAAGGACCGGTGAACCAGGCCGACTGCACCTGGCCGTCGGCGTCAAGCCGTGCCCCGGCGGCGCCCTGGCGCGGATGCACGACCACGGTGGGAACCGACAGGCGTTGGCGGATGCGCAGCGTCAGGTTCACCACGGCGCGGGTGTCGGCGTGATCGGTCACGGCGGGCAGGCCGAGCACGTCGGCGACCTGGTTGGCCTCCTTGAGGTTCAGACCGACGATGACCGGGCAGCAGCGGGCGAACTGGCCGGTGAGGACCAGGGCCTGCTGGATATCGGCGGTGGTGCGTTTTTCGGGGTCGGCCAGATCGAGGAAGACGGCGGGCCGCTGCGCGGCGGGGCGCGGGTCGTCGGCCAGCAGAGCGACCAGGGCCTGCCAGATTTCATTCATGTGCGGAGTCATGGTCCAGTTGACCATGCTGATGAGCCGCGCGTCCAGGAAGGTCTGGCGCAGTGTGTCGCGGCCGACGATCCTTTCGAAGCGCTCCCAGCGGATGTCGTCCAGGGACTGCATCTTGCCGAGCATGAGTTTGCCGTCGTCGAATTCGAGGGCGTCGGTGCGGGCGGGGTCGGTGACGGACAGGCACTGGGCGCGGCGGGCGAGTTCCTCGAAGACGGGGTGAAGTCGCGGGTGGCCGAGCGCGCCGAGGTAGGTGACGCGGTGGCCCTGGCAGGCGAGGGCGTTGGCCATGATCGGGCCATTGCCGCCTAGCTTTTCCTGCTTGACGACCAGTTCGTAGTTGCTGCTCATGCCGGCGGCGGCGGTGATCTTGCGGCCGAACTGCTCGATGGTGCGGACCGGATCGTAGCGCCCCGGGCCGTGGCGCTTGTCGACGACGGCGATGATGGCGTCGACAAAGCCGTCAAAGCCGACGACCACGGGCATGGGCTGCTCGCGGCTGACGAGCTGGGCCAATCCGTCGGCGGCCCGGCGCTGGACGTCGAGGCGGCGGCGAGCGGCCGAGTCAGGGCGTGTCATGGCGTGCGGTCCTGGGTGCGGGTGTCGGGTTGCGGACGCGGGTTGGCGGGTTCGGTTCGCGGGTGGCCACGACGGCGGGCCGAAAATCGCGGCGAAGTGTAGCAGATCACCGCGTCCAGGCGCGGGATCGGTCGGCTCGCCGCATACCCGGGGTGGCGGAGCCTGCGACGATTGCCGCTGTGGTGGGTCGACTTTACACTGACGTTCATGAACATGCGAAGGCTCCTGACGCACGTGCTTCATGCCGACATGGCTGCTGTTGTGATGCTGCTGGGTTCGTGGGTTGCGCTGGTCGGCTGCGGCGTCGCGCCGGCGCCGACGGGTCGGCTGGCGCGGATGGCGGGCACGGACCCGCAAGCGGCGTCGAGCGCGGCGATCGCCGAGGCTGCGCCCGCGACGGTGGTGCAACTGCCCCCGGTTGAATCGGACGCCGTGGCGGATGACAAGGCCGGCGCCGGTCCAGTCGCCAGCGACGCGGCGCCGACGACGCAGCCGGCGCCGAGTGGACGCACGTATACCGTGGACGCGATGGTCGGCCAGGTGAACGGGGAGTCGGTGTATGCCGGCGAGGTGCTCAACCCGATCGACGCCCAATTGCGGGCGCTGCGCCGCAGCGTGGGCGCGCGTGAATTCATGGAGCAGGCGGCGCGTCTGGTACGCGGCCAGCTTGACCAAGTGGTGCTGGACCGGCTGATCCTGGCCGAGGCCGAGAGCAAACTCAACGAGGAAGAGCGTTACCGGCTGCGCATGATCATGGCCGACATCCGCGCGGAACTGGTGCGCCGGCATGGCCAGGGCTCGGAGCAGTTGGCCAGTGCGGTGCTGGCGGAGAAGACCGGCTTCGATCTGCAGCAGACGCTGCGGCGCGAGCGGCAGCGGCTGCTGATCGGTACGTACCAGCAGCGCTATCTGCTGCCGAAGATCGACGTGAGCCGGATGGACGTCGAGCGTGAATATCAGACGAACGCGGCGGTGTATCGTCCGCGGCCGACAAGAACGCTGCGCATGATCGTGGTGGACGAGCCGGCCGCCGCGGAGACGGTGTCGCGTCGCCTGGCGGAGGGTGAGCCGTTCACCGATGTAGCGTCGGACGCGGCGCTCAACGGCTACAAGCCGGCGGACGCGGGTTTGTTCGCCCAGGCTCTGGTCGACACCGAGGTGTTCGGCGAGGCGCAGCTCAATGCGGCGGTGGCGGCGCTGGGCGAAGGCGAGTCGGCGGGGCCGCTGACGCTGGCCGACGGCCGGCAGGCCTGGTTGTTTGTCGAAGCGCTTGCGCAAGGTGAAGCACGGTCGCTGCAGGACGTGCAGATCGACATCGAGCGAAAACTGCGTGATCGCCAGGTTCAGGTTCTCACCATGCAGGAGCGTCGGCGTCTGCTGGCCGAAGGCAGCTACGACCCGATCGCGCGGATGCAGTCGCAGGTGATGGAGGTCGCGCGCGACCGGTACCTGGCGCCGCGGTGACGGGCGCTTCGATGCGCGGCCAGGGCCAGGGGAAGGGGCTTTCATGAAGCACGTGTTCGCCTGGTTCCGCGGCCTGCGGGCTCGGGGGACGGCGGCGGGCGCGGCGCACCTGGCGACAGGCCGCCTCGGCGAGCGTCAGGCGGCCCGACACCTGCGGCGGGCGGGGTATCAACTGCTGGGGCGCAATCTCAGCAGCCCGCTGGGGGAGATCGATCTTCTGGCGGTGGACCCGGACGGGCGGACGGTGGTGGTTGTCGAGGTGAAGTCGCGGCGTCTGGACGACGCCGGGCGGGGGGCGGACGCGTTACGGCCGGAGGTGCATGTCAACCAGGCCAAGCGGCACAAGCTCGCTGCCCTGGCGGTCGGCGAGTTGCGTCGTCGCAAGCTGACGGATCGGCCGGTGCGGTTTGACGTGATCGGCGTCGATCTGCCGCCGGGCGGCCGGGGTCGGGCGGTGGTGCGGCATCATGTGGGTGCATTCGCCTCGCCGGTCTGAGGCGGGCGTGGGGCGCGGCCGGACATGGGCATGAGCCGTCGAGACCGGGTCACTTGAGCGGAACGATGAAGGACGCTGCGCCCAGCGTGTTGCGGGCGCTCAAGGCGCTGGCGTAGCTGGAGAACTGGCCGACCTGCACGAGGTAGCCGCTGCGTCCCTGGGCGTCGGTGGCGGGAACCAGTCGCGGCGGGCCCAGGCGGCTGGCGACGGCTCGGGCGCTGACCTGCTGGGCGGCGCGCTGGGCGTTGGCGGCGTCGGTGAAGAAGCCGATCTGGAGGGTGAAGCCGGTGGTCGCCAGTTCGTCGTTGACGCGTTGCTTGAGCGTGTTGTCGCCGCTGTGGTTGCGGGCGAGGGTGAAGTTGGAGCGTGCCTGGCTGGTGTGGCCGAGCTTTTGGCGTGCGGCGCCGGCATGGAAATAGGCGTTGGCGCGCGCTTCGCCGACAAGCTGTGGGGCGGCCTGTTCGAAGGCGTCGGCGGCCTGCTGGTAGCGGCCGGCGGCGGCATAGAGCAGGCCGAGTTCGGCCAGGGCGTCGGCGGCCATGGCGCGGTCGCCGCTGCGTGCGGCGCGTCGCAGGTACTGCTCGGCAGACTGGAGGCGGCCGAGGCGCGCGGCGCTGAGGCCGGCCATATACGCGGCCTCATCGCGGGTGCCGGCCGGCGGGCCGTCGGCCAGGCTATGGGCGGTGCGATAAGCGGCCGCGTAGTCGGCGCGCTCGTAGGCGGCGTAGACTTCGGCCATGCGGCCCGACGCGCGGGGGCTCGAGGCGCAGGCCGCCAGACCCACGCAGACGGCGATCAGCGCGGTCAGCGTGACGGCGCGGCGGGCGATGGTTCGAGCGCGCGTCCGCTGCCGCGCCGCGTTGGGGTATCGGCGGCCGATTCTGCTTTGCCACATCGCCTGCCTCACTCGCTGTTGAAGGGTTGTTGCGATAGCCTAATGTAACTTTCGTCGCGGGCGGCCGGCGGTCGGGCCGCGCCTGGGAGCATCTTCGCCGCCAGTCCGGCCCCTGTGCAAGGAGACCCCCGTGAGCGCAAGTGCTTTGTCGATGATCCTGCGCCAGGCCCTGCGCCACCCGACCCAGGTGGCGACCATCGACGACCGCCAGCAACTGACTTACGGCAAGCTCGTGGGCGGGGCGTTTTTCCTGGCCGAGGCGATCGAAAACCGAACCGAGCAGCGGCACGTGGGCATCATGCTGCCGACCAGCGGCGCCTTTCCGTTGGCGTTGCTGGCCTGCTGGTTGGCGCGGCGGACCGCGGTGCCGCTGAACTACCTGTTGGCGCCCGATGAACTGCGGTACGTGATCCGCGACAGCGGGATTGACACCATCATCACGGTCGGACCGATGGTCGAATTCATCGGTGGGGCGTCGGTGCTGCCGGCCGAGGTGCGGCTGCTTTCGCTGGAGGAGGCGGACTTCAGCGGGTTTGCGCCGCTGCGCTGGCCGCCGCGATTTGAGCCGGACGACCTGGCGGCGCTGCTCTACACGTCGGGCACGTCGGGCCGGCCCAAAGGCGTGATGCTCACCCACGGCAACTTCGCGGCCAACATCGAGGACTGCGCAGCGCATGCCCAGCTTGCCCGCGGCGACACGTTCCTGGGCGTGCTGCCGCAGTTTCACAGCTTCGGCCTGACGGTGCTGACGCTGATTCCTCTGGCAGTGGGGGCGCGGGTGGTGTACACAGCCCGGTTCCTGCCGCGCAGGATCGTTGATCTGGTGCGGGAGTATCGGCCGGACATGTTCGTGGCGATTCCGTCGATGTACGGCGCTCTACTGTCGGTGAAAGACGCGACGGCCGACGACTTCCGCTCGATCCGGCGGGCGGTGTCGGGCGGCGAGCCGCTGCCCGACGCGGTGTTCGAGGCGTTTCAGGAGCGTTACGGCGTGCAGGTGCTGGAGGGTTACGGCCTGACGGAGACCGCGCCGGTGACGCACTGGTCGACGCCGGAACATTACCGGCGTCACGCGGTGGGACGCTCGTTGCCGCGGGTGGCGACGGTGGTCGTCGATGATCGCGACCAGCCCGTCGGGCCGGATGTAGACGGGGAGATTCTGCTGGCCGGGCCGAACATCATGGCCGGCTACTACCACCTGCCGCAGGAGACGCAGGCGGCGATGCTCCGGATGCCCGAGGCGTTGCTGTCGCGCGGCGGGTATCGAACGACACGGGCGTTTCGTACAGGCGACATCGGCCATGTCGACGCGGACGGCTACCTCTACATCACCGGCCGCAAGAAGGAAATGCTCATCGTGGGCGGCGAGAACGTCTTTCCGCGAGAGATTGAAGAAGTGCTGAGCATGCATCCGTCGGTGAAGGCGGCGGCGGTGATCGGCAAGCAGGACGGCATGCGTGGCGAAGTGCCGGTGGCGTTCATCGAGCTCAACGAAGGGGCGCAGCTCGACGAGGCAGGCCTGCGGTCCTGGTGCCGCGAGCGGCTGGCGGGGTACAAGGCTCCGCGTGAAATCCGCGTCATGGACGCCCTGCCGCGCAGCGCCACGGGCAAGCTGCTGCGCCGCAAGCTGCGGGCCGACTGAGACGAAACTCGATTCCAGACCATGCTGCGCCACAAAAACCTGTCTGCATGGACGAACCGTCAGCGGGCTGAGTGTGTACGTAGCCGCAGAGTTCCTTTCCTGCGCCGGTCGATTCGCATGACGGTGTGAGTTTGACATATCCTGGAGAAACCGGAGGCCCGGTCCATGAACGACCTTATAAGCCGGCTGGTGAACTGGCTACAGAGTTCTTATACCTTGCGTCTTCTCGTCCTGGGCGTTCTGGCCCTGCTGCTCCTGATTCCCATCGCGATGATTGACGGGCTGGTGTCCGATCGGCTCAGTCGGCGCGGCCGGGCTGTCGCCGAGGTTTGCGGCAAGTGGGGCGGTCCTCAGACGCTCACGGGTCCGGCTCTGGTGGTGCCTTACACGCATCAGTCGGAGGATACGCTGCCCGACGGCCGCCACACGATCCGTGCTGAAACGCGTCATGCGGTGTTCCTGCCGCAACGGCTGAATGTCGATGCCGCCATCGCCTGCCAGACGCGTTATCGGGGTATCTTCTCCGTGCCCGTCTACAACCTGACGGCCACGCTCGAAGGTGAGTTTGAGCGGCCGAACGTCGTGGAACTCGGCGTCGATCCAGCGTCTGTGGACTGGGATCGGGTCCACCTGGTGATGGGCGTCTCCGATGTCCGAGGCATTCAGGATGAGGCCGTGCTCACCTGGAATGAGCAGCCGGTCTCGTTCGTGCCCGGCACGGGCGAGTTCATGGATCGTTCAGCCGGCATTCACGCGCCGGTTCAGCTCGATGAGGCGCGGCACTTCACCTTTTCGCTGCCGTTGTCGGTGCATGGGAGCGTCGAGCTGTACTTCGTCCCATTCGGGAAAAACACGGCCGTCACGCTCAGTGCCGACTCCGGCGACCCGAGCTTCCAGGGCAACTGGCTGCCTGCGGAGCGGACGATCGGCCCCGCCGGCTTCTCCGCTCGGTGGTCCATCCCGTTTCTCGGTCGCGACTATCCACAATCATGGACGTCCACCACGGCGATGCGTCGTCCGGTCGAGCAGTCGCGCTTCGGCGTGCAGTTGGTCAATCCGGTGGATCACTATCGCATGGCCGAACGCAGCGTGAAGTATGCCTTCCTCTTCATCCTTCTGACCTTCACCGTCGTCTGGCTCATCGAACTGCAAGCCCATCTGCGCGTGCATCCTGTGCAGTGCCTGCTGCTCGGCGCGGCGCTGTGTATCTTCTATCTGCTCGAGTTGTCGCTTTCCGAGCATCTGGGCTTCATGCTCGCGTATGGGATCGCCAGTGCGGCCGTGGTGGTGCTCATCACCGCGTACAGCGTCGCAGCCTTTCAAAGGCTGTCCCGCGCGCTGCTTCTAGCCGGCGGCCTGATTCTGCTCTACGCGTATCTTTACATGCTGCTGATGAACGAGGACTACGCCCTGCTGGCCGGTTCCATCGGCCTCTTCGCCGTGCTGGCCCTCGTCATGTTCACCACCCGCCGCATCGACTGGTACGCCGCCGGATCAAGCCGCACCCCTACATCCCCGTCGACATGACAGCCCGTCTTTGACATGTCGACGGTTCACGGCTCTGTCCAGTACTGCTTTCGGACCCACAACGGCAGCAGCTATCGCCAGTGGTTTTTCGGCGCTCTGCCAGCCTGCAGAGCACGATGGGTGCCCGGGGCAAAGCGAAGCGCTGCCCTGGAAGGTGCGTCAGTGTGGCGCCCTGCGCTGCGGCGCTGAGGCGTTGGTCTGTGGCGGCGCTGCGCTCTGCCACGGCACACGCGTCGGCCCAGACGCCCGACCACGATGAGTCGCGATGCCCAACACACCACTCGCTCACGCTCGCGGCTCGGCGCGGACCCGCCGTGCCTTTCCCGCGGGCTTTGCGATCTTGGCGGTGAATCTACGGGCCCTTTACCCCAGCGGCTCGACGCGCAGGGTCGCGGTCATTTCGTGCTCGGCGCCCGGGGGCAGGGTGATCGCGTGCTCGGCCGCGTTGGCGGTCTCGACGCACAGCATCGTCCGCCAGCCATCCTCGTGGTCTTCATCGTCCAGGTCGGCCATCGCCGCCGCCCGCTGCTGCCAGGGGTTCCATACCACCGTCGCGTCCGAGCCGGTCTTGTCGATCACGATCCGCCGGCCCAGCGCGGGATCGTCGACCACGCACGTCGCCCGCGTGTGCAGGTAGACGCGATCGGTCTCGCCGGTGAATGTCACGGGCTGTTGGTCCTGGGTGCAGCGGGCGAAGTCGAGGGTCTTGTCCAGGTACTCGGTTCCCTCCAGGCCGCGCAGCGTCGCGCGATGGATGTCGCCGACGCGCAGGTAGGTGTGCAGCGCCTCGCTGAACCGCAGTGGTGTGCGGCCGGTGTTGCGCATGCGCAGGGCCATGTGCAGCATTGGACCGACGCGGACGGTGAAGCGGGCTTCGTAGTCATGCGGGTAGAACCGCCGGCCCTGCTCATCAGCGGTCAGCACGAACGTCGCCGCGACGGTGTGGGCGTCGAGGGGTTCGACTGCCGCCACCTCCCACGCGCGGGTGCGCACCAGGCCATGCATCGGCGCCTGCGGGTCGGTGTGTTCGCCGCCGAACCACGGCAGGCAGATGGGCACGCCGCCGCGCACCGGTTTGCCCGGCTCGTACGGGCTGCTGTGGCTGACAAAGAGCACCGGCTGGTGGCCGGCGGGCTGGTATTGCAGGACATGCGCCCCATGCAGCAGCATCCGCAGGCTGGCGGTGGGCGGGGTCAGGTGGAGGCAAGTCAGGCCGCCGGGGCCGATGTCGAAATGCGCGACGCCCGGGCGGCCGAAGCGGCCGTTGAGGTCATGAACCAGGTCGGCGTTCGATGCGGCCGGCGCGGGATTGTTGGTCTTGTGCATGGGCACGATCGTAGTGTTTCCGGGGGGTCTGACCAAGGCGCGTACGGGCGAGCGCCAGGCCGGGCACGGGGCTGGGGACGGTGATACAGTGAACAGGTTACGTACCTGACCATGTACGAATTGATCTGCCCCTATTGCGGTCACGTTCGTCGCTCGCCCTTCGTCCGGGTGCATGCGGTAACACGTTGCGGGGGATGTCGGCGCACGTTCCAAGTGGAACAGAGCCAGATTCGCCGGCGTGTGGGCGCAGCGGCGGAGATGGACAGAGACGCATTGGCGGACGCGGCGGCGGACGCCAGCGGCAGCGCGGTGGGGTTGCGGGCGCTGAGCATGGACGAGTCGGTCGACGAGGATCCCTCGGCGCGCAGCGGGGCCCATGAGTTGCTCGATCTTCCGGGCCACGCGGCCCATGCGGCGGACACGGCCCGCAGGGGGCTGGGGGCCCTGGTCCACCGCGCCCGGACGTGGTCGGCGCCTCAATGGGCGGGTGTGCTGGCGGTGCTGGTGGTTCTGGCCGGTCTGTCGCGGCTGCTGCCCGGCGGGGCGTGGCGCGATCCTGGAGAAGTCGAGGAGCAGTCGGACCAGGCTCCGCTGCGCCCACAGATCGACGAACCGGCCCAGCCGAGCGTGGTGCTGGGCGAGGCTGTGCCGGTGGTCGCGGCGGTGTGGCAGCCGGCGGCGGCGGAGTTCACCGCGCCGCAGTCGTCAGGGGCGTTGACTTTCGATGCCCTGGGGTGGCGGACGGACGCGGGCGGGCGCCTGGCGCTGCGGGCGGTGCTGGTGCGGTCGGACGCGGCGATCCGCACGGGGGCGACGCTGCATGTGATGGTGTCCGCGGGCGTGGGGCGGCATCGCTTGATGCGCAGCAGCGTGGCGGTGCCGTTGCTGTTGCCGGACACGCCCGTGGAAGTGTCGTTGCCAGCCCCGGTGGGCATGATGGGCGAGCCGGAGCCGACGGTCTGGCTGGAGCCGGGGCAGGTGGTGCCCGACGCGCTGCCGCTGGTGGTCAGCCAGGTGCGGGTCGAGTCGGCGCGGGGGCTGGACTCGGTGCGTGTGAGCGCGGTGAACCCGACGCGGCGGTACCTGAGGCCGACGCGTTTTGTCGTGACGGCCACGGACGCCAAAGGGATTGTGGCGGGGATGTGGACGATCGACTACCGTCCGTTGATCGAGCCGGGGGCCCGGCTGGAGTTGTCGGCGCCGGTGGCGCTGGGCGACGCGCAGTTGGCGCGCTGGGAGGCGACGGGCGTGGCGGTGCCCGCGGGGGGGCTGTCTTCGGATGTGGTGGACTGGGGCCACTGACGTGCCTGGGGCGGCGGGGCGAACCCATCGGCGGCCAAGGCAGTAGGATGAAGGTCGTTGCCGCCGTCACCGGTCAGCCCGTGATCAGGAATCCGCCTTGCTTATCCCCGTCGGCACCGACCGCAGACAGCGTCACACCCCCTGGGTGAACTACACCCTGGTGGGGTTGAACGTGCTGTTCTACCTGCTGACCGCCAGCCAGGTGGGCCAGCCGCTGGACAACATCCGTCTGCTGTTTCTTCAACCGGCCAGTCCGTCGCTGACGCAGTTCTTCAGCTACCAGTTCCTGCATGCTGACGTGATGCACCTGGCGGGAAACATGTTGTTTCTGTACGTGTTCGGCAATGCGGTGGAGGATCGGCTGGGGTCGGTGGGGTACCTGTTTTTCTACCTGGCGGGCGGCGTGCTGGCGGGTCTGGGCCACATCCTCATCGAGTCGTCGCCGGTCATTGGCGCCAGCGGCGCGGTGGCGGCGGTGAGCGGGGCGTACCTGGCTCTGTTTCCACGCAGCAATGTGACGCTGTTCTACTGGTTTTTTCTGTTCGTGGGCTACTTCGAGGTGTCGAGTCTGCTGCTGATCGGGGCGTACATCGTCCTGAATGTGGTGGAGCATCTGTGGGGCGCGGGGCAGGTGGCGCATCTGGCGCACCTGACGGGCTATGCCTACGGTTTCGCGATCGGGATGTTGATGTTGTGGGTGGGCGTGCTCGATCGCGAGCCGTTCGACATGCTGGCGTTGTGGGAGCGGCGGCGTCGGCGGGCGGCATTTGCCCGAATGACCCAGGGCGGTGGTGGGCCGTGGCTGGCGACGGCCGGGGCTGCCAAAGCATCGGCGCCGGAAGGCGACCAGGAGCAGGACGCCCATCGCCGGGAGATTCTCGCGTTGCGGGCGCGGATCGGGGAGGCGATCGACGGCCACAACCTGGGCCAGGCGGCGGAATGGTTCGGGCGGCTGCAGCAGCTTGAACCCGGGGCGGTGCTCAGCCAGCAGCAGCAGTTGGATGTGGCCAACCAGCTCATGTCGGTGGGGCGCTACGAGGCGGCGGCGCAGGCGTACGAGGGGATGCTGGGGACGTACGGCAGCTATCCGCAGCGTGAGCAGGTGGAACTGATCCTGGGGTTGATCTACGCCCGCTACCTGCGGCGGCAGGACCGGGCGAGGCAGCTCCTGGAGCAGGCGCTGGGTCGGCTGCGTGACGAAGACCAGAAGCGGCTGGCGCGGCAGGTGCTGGATGAGCTGGAGGCATGACCGGGGCTTGCCGGCGTCGGCCGAGTCTTTAGAATACCCGCCCGTGCTTTGAAGGCCGCCCCCCGGCCGAGGCACGCCAGCCGGCCGACCCCCTCGGCCCATGGCGCCCCCCCCACGCCTGACAACGATCCCGGAAGTGAGCCCATCCATGAGCGATAGTCTGAACCTGAAAGGCAATGCCGTCATCGGCCAGTCCGGCGGACCGACCGCCGTCATCAACCAGTCGCTGGTCGGCGTGGTCGAGGTGCTGCGCGGCGGGAGCGGTGTCGAGAAGATTCTCGGCGCGCGGCACGGCGTGCGCGGCATCGTGGAGAACCACTTCACCGAGCTTCAGGAGATACCCGAGGACCGGCTCGAGCGCATCGCCCAGACGCCCTCGGCTGCGCTGGGCTCCAGCCGCGACAAACCCGATGAAGCGTATTGCAGGCGCATCTTCGACGTGTTCGAGAAGAACAACGTCCGCTACTTCTTCTACATCGGCGGCAACGACAGCTCGGACACCTGCCGCATCGTCAACGAGCTGGCCAAGCAGGTCGGCTATGAACTGCGGGCTTTTCACGTGCCCAAGACGATCGACAACGACCTGGTGTGCAACGACCACACGCCCGGCTACGGATCGGCGGCGAAGTTCGTGGCCCATGCGTTCATCGGCGACAACGCCGACAACCAGGCGCTGCGCGGCATCAAGATCGACGTCATCATGGGCCGGCACGCCGGTTTTCTGACGGCGGCGAGCGTGCTGGCCAAGGCCCACGTCAACGATGGGCCGCACCTGATCTATGTGCCCGAGGTGGCGTTTGACGTCGACAAGTTCGTGGCGGATGTCGATCGCATCTACACGCAGCGCGGGCGCTGTCTGATTGCCGTGAGCGAGGGCATTCACGACGCGGACGGTACGCCGATCGTCACCAAGCTGGCGCGTGACGTGGAGAAGGACGCGCATGGCAACGTGCAGCTTTCGGGCACGGGCGCCCTGGGCGACTTCCTGAGCCAGTTGCTCAAGAGTCGGCTGGGCGAGAAGCTGCGTGTGCGGGCCGACACCTTCGGCTATCTGCAGCGCAGCTTCGCGGGCCTGGTGTCGCCGGTTGACGCCCAGGAGGCGCGTGAGGTGGGGCGCAAGGCGGCGGAGATGGCGCTGATCGGCAACCTGGACGGCTCGATCGCCATTCAGCGGGTCAGCGATGATCCGTATCGCATGGAATACCGGCTGGTCGATCTGGCGGAGGTGGCGGGCAAGACGCGCACGCTGGATGCGGAGTGGATCGTGGATGGCAACATGATCAGCGACGCGTTCCGGCGGTACGCCCTTCCGCTGGTGGGCAAACTGCCGCAGATCGAAACGCTGCGCGATCGTTAAGATAGGCCGCGTGCGTGCCGCGCGGCGCGCGGTTCCTGGCTGCCAGTCAGCGAGAGGCGAACATGCTCGGCATCGAACCGTGGCTTGACGCCCATGCGGTGTTCTGGCCGCTTTTCATTTTTCTGGCCCGCGTCACCGACGTGTCCATCGGCACGATGCGCACGATCTTCGTGGTGCGCGGCCACCGGATGTTCGCCGCGATGCTCGGCTTCGTCGAGGTCATCATCTGGATCGTCGCGGTGTCCGGCGTGCTGCGCGATGACCTGACGGTGGTGAAGGTGCTGGCGTACGGCGGCGGATTCGCGACGGGCAACCTGGTGGGCGTGTGGGTCGAGCAGAAGCTGGCCATCGGGCTTCAGCGTGTGATCCTGATCTCGCGGGGGCGGCACCATTCGGTGGCATTCGGCCTGCGGCTGGCGGACTTTGCCGTCACGGAAGTGCCGGCCCGCGGCGGCATGGGCGAGGTGGCGATGTGCTTTGTGATCGTCGCCCGACGTCGGGCCCCGGATGTGGTGCGCATCGCCAAGGCGATCGACCCGGACGTCTTTCTGATCGTGGAGGACGTTCGCAGCTCGAGTCTGCGCCGGCGCAGCGACGTCGCGCACGAGGCCACCGGCTGGCGGGCGATCGCAAAGAAGAAGTAGGACGGCAGACCAGGGCTCGATGCGCGGCCGCGGGCTGAAAATCACCCATCAGAATCCAATGGCCTCTCACCGCGGAGCGTGGAACACCTGCACGGGAATGTGCGGCAGACGCTGGCGAAACCATACGCCCAGCCGATCCATGTGGGCGTCATCGAGCGGGGCGACGAAGCGCTCAGCCGTGGCGCGGGCGACGGTGTAAAGCTGCACGGCTTTGATGCGGCAGCCGGCATCGGCCAGCTCGCGCACGCGCTCAAGATAAGCATCGAATTCGTCGTCGGGCAGGGGCTGGCCCCAGGCTTCGAGAAAAAGCGACTGAAGCACGACCGGATGCTGGCGGCCGAAGTTGCGGATGTTGTCCAGCACGCGGCGCAGAGGCATCGCCGCCCGGTCGATCTTGCGGAAGTAGTCCTCGGTGCCCGCGTCCAGCTTGGCCCACACCTCGTCATGCTCGGGGTCGAAGCGATCCAGGGCGGTCCGGACGCGCGGCCGATCGAAGAGGGTCGCATTGGTGATGACGATCAGCTTCACGTCCGGCAGGTCGAGCTCGCGGCGGACCGCCTGGGCCAGTTGCACCGCGTCGTCGAAACGCGCGTAGGCCGTGGGCTCGCCATTGCCGGAGAAGGCGATGTCGTTGATGCGGCGGTACTCGGGGCTGACGGTGTTGAACGGCTCGTATAGCCAGATGCTGGCGTCCCTGGCCCAGGTGAGCAGTTGCCGCAGCTCGCGGGCGATCTGGTCAAGATCGACATCGGTGCGCGGCGGGGGCTGGGTGCGGTCGACGCAGCAGTAGACGCAGTCGAAGTTGCAGGCGGTGTCGGGGTTGAGGTTGATGCCGATCGACAGGCCGTGGCTGCGCCGGCTGACGACGGGGTAAACGTAATCGAAATCACCCCACAGCCGGGGATGCTCGGCGAAGGCGCGGCGGTTGCCGCCGTCGGGTTTTGCCCTCCCGTCTTCCCCGCTCGGGTTGTTGGTTTTCGCGGGCACGTCGGTATTGTACGGGCATGAAGATTTACATCCTCGCGGACATGGAAGGCATCAGCGGCATCCGCAAGATCGAGCAGGTGCAGCCGGGCGGCAATGAATACTGGGCCGAGGGCGTGCCGCTGATGGAGGCGGACATCGAGGCCGCGGTCGCCGGCTGCCGCGACGGCGGGGCGGACGAGGTGGTCGTCGCCGACACGCACGCCGGCGGCGGACAGCTTCGTCTGTCGAAGATGGGCCCGGGTGCGGTGTACGAGACGCCGGGGGCCGACCCCGCGCCGGCCTGCATGATGCCGGCCCTGGACCAGACGTTTGACGGCGTGATTCTGCTGGGGCATCACGGCATGGCGGGCACGCTCAACGGCTTTCTCGACCACTCGTTCGATTCGTCGCGCGTGTTCGAGATGCGGCTGGACGGGCGGCCGATCGGGGAGATCGGCATCGAGGCGGCGTATGCGGGGCACTTCGGCGTGCCGGTCATCATGATCAGCGGCGACGCGACGACGGCCGCGGAGGCGCGTGATTTTCTGGGCGACGTGGAGACGGCGATCGTGAAGTGGGGCGTCGGCCGCAACCGCGCGCGGTGCCTGCCGGTGGACGAGGCGCATGAACTGGTGCGCAACACGGCGAATCGCGCGGTCGAGCGCGCGGCCCGGAAAGGCGCATTCAAGCCGTTCGCCCCGAAGCTGCCGGCCACGCTGGAGGTCACGCACTATCGAAGCGACTATGCCGAGCAGGCGATGTATGAGCGCTGGTGGCAGCGTGTCGATGCACGCACCGTGCGGCGTGAGGTGGAGTCATTGAAGGACATCAAATAGGCGCAGCGATGCACTCACGCGCCGAGTTGATCGAGCAGCACGCGGCGGAAGGTCTGGATGGGGGCGTCGGCGCCGGTCCAGAGGGTGAACTGGGCGGCGGCCTGGCGGATGAACATTTCCGTGCCGGGGATGGTGAGGCAGCCGGCCGCCCGGGCGTCGTGCAGCAGCCTGGTGTTCACCGGGTTGTAGATGGTGTCGAAGACAACGGTGCCCGGACCGCAGTCGCTGATGTCGCGCAGATCGGTCAGCGGGCTGGCGTCGACGTTCGGGTGCATGCCGATGGGCGTGCAGTTGATGACGACCTGGCAGTGGGCGTCGGCCAGGGCGTGCAGCGGCTGGGCGCGGACCGGACCGGCCATGTCGGCGAAGTCGTCGGCGATGGTCTGGGCGCGTTCGAGCGTGCGGTTGTAGATGGTGACGTTGGCCCCGTGTTCGGCGAAGCCGGCGGCGATGGCCCTCGCCGCACCGCCCGCGCCGATGATCGCCACCTGCTGGCCCTTGAGCTCGCGTGCTTCGATGTCGAGGCTGTCGCACACGGCTTCGAGGGCGCCGGCGTAGTCGGTGTTCGAGGCGTAGAGCGCGCCGTCGTCGCCTATGCTGAGCGTGTTGGCGGCGCCGATGCGTGCGGCCAGCGGTTCGATCACGCCGCCCCGCTCGGTGACGAAGCGAAGCAGGTTTTCCTTGTGGGGGATGGTCACCGACGCGCCGCGGAAGTGCAGATCCCGGGCGTCGAGCATCGCGCCGACGGTGGCCTTGAAGTGTTCGTATTCCGGCGGGATCGGCAGGGGCAGGTAGACGCCGTCGAAGCCCAGGGCCTCGAAGCCGGCGTTGTGGATGGCCGGGCTCATCGAATGGCCGACGGGATAACCGATGACGCCATACACCTCGGTCTTCGGGTTCATCGCGTCCCAGCGGTACAGGCGCTTGAGTTGATGAACGGTGGGCTGGCCGGGGGCGGTGGTGTTGGCGGCGTCGACGACGGCGAAGGTGAGCAGGGCGCCGAACTTGCGGGCGAGGATACGGCTGGGGGCGCCGAAGGGGCCCATGCACAGGGCGATGGAAGGCTTGAGTCGATGGGTCAGAAGCTCGAAGGCCTCGAGGTTGTCGCGCAGCGATCGGGCCTGCCAGACCATCTTGACGACGTTGCAGTGGTCGAACTGGGTCATGGCCTCGACGCGCTGAAGCAGGTCGGGTGGCCGTTGGCTGAAGTCGTGGCTGGACAGGATCAGTCGCGTGTCGTGGCGGAGCATCTGCGCCAGGCGCCCGCGCACCTGTGGATCGCGCTGGTAGCTGGCCAGCTCGAAGTCGAGGTAGGACGGGGCGGTGCGTCCGGCCATGATGCGATCGAGCAGATCGAGGCGCTGGGCGTCGGTGCCGGGGTGATGGCCGCCTTCCCAGGTGGGTCGGCAGGTGACGATGCACGGCAGGCCGCACTGCTCGATGAGTTGGGCGATCTGATCGGCGTCGGCTTCGGTGCGGACGAAGGGATCGACGCGCAGCTCGATGAGGTCGGCGCCGTGTTCAGCCGCCTGGGCCGCGGCCGCGAGGGCCTGGCCGATGTTGTGGATGAGGATGGAGACGGCCAGTCGGGTCATGGTGGAGCTCGCGATGCCGCCTCGTAGGGTAGCGGGACGTGTGGACGACGACCAGACGGCTCGCCGGCTTTGCGCGACTGGCCGGGGACGGCGGCAGTCGGTAGTCTGTGCGCCTTCGCGTGCGGCCGGCCCCCTTGATTCATCGACCCTGCCTGGACCACCCATGCCCAAGATCGAAGCGATTCCGGCGGTCATGTACGCCGCCGCTCTGCAGCCGTCGGCCGACATCTCGGCGCTGGTCGCCCCGCCCTATGACGTGCTGGACGAAGCGGGCAAAGCCCGTCTGCTGGCGGGCAGTGAGCGCAACATCGTGGCCATCGACCTGCCGCACCTGCCCGCCAAGACAGTCGGCCCACCTCAGACCTATGAAGTGGCGGCGGCGATGTACCGAAAGTGGCTGGCGGACGGGATCCTGGTGCGCCGCGATGCGCCAGCCATGTTCGTTTACACGCAGACGTTCACCGTGGACGGCGTGACGCACTGCCGACGGGGTCTGATCGCCGATCTGTCGGTGCAGCCCTTTGGCCCTGCGGCCGACGGGAACGGTGGGATCTTTCCGCACGAGCAGACTTTCAGCGGGCCCAAGGAAGACCGTCTGCGGCTGATGCGGGCGACGCAATGTCAGCTTTCGCCGATCTTCGGGCTTTATCGCGACGAGGCGTCGGGTGTCGGCGATCGTCTGAACAAGGCGATGGCCCGCGGCGGGCCGGACTTCACCGCGACGACCCGCGACGGCACGCGGCACGAGGTGTGGGTGGTGCGCGAGCCGGACGCGATCGCCGGTTTTGCCGCGGCGCTGGCGGGCAAGGATGTGTTCATCGCCGACGGGCACCATCGCTACACCACGGCCCTGAACTATCTCAACGAGCTGCGCGCAAGAGGCGAAACGGTGCCGCGCGCGGCCCAGCGGTGCATGTTCGTGCTCATCGCGATCGAGGATCCGGGGATGATCGTGCTGCCCACGCACCGGGTGCTGGGAGGCATGGCGGGGTTCAGTTTCGAGCGTTTCACAGCTGCGGCGCGGGGCCGGCTGAAAATCGAGCGGTTCCAGGGCGATCTGGCGGCGCTGGAGGCAGCGCTGCCGGGGGCCGGTCCACACGCCATGGGGCTATACGACGCGATGGCCGGGAAGGGTCCGCGGCTGTGGCTGGCGACGACGGTCGAGGCGGATCCGCTTGCGTCGGCATTCCCGCAGGCCAGTGATGCGTGGCGTGGCCTGGATGTGGCGATCGCCCAGCACCTGATCGTCGAGGGCATCTGCGAACCCACGTTCTGTTCGGGCGGGGAATCGGTGGCGTGGCAGTTTCCCCACACGCTGGCGGACCTTGAGGCGGCGGCCGACGGCAAGAAGGGCCAGTTGGGTCTGGTGATGCAGCCGACACCGCTGGAGGCCATCGGCGCGGTCTGTGCCGCCGGTGAACTGATGCCGCAGAAGAGCACGTTCTTCTATCCCAAGCTGGCGACGGGTCTGGTGCTCAACCCGCTGGCGTGAGGTGCCAGCACATGCTATAAGCTCGGCAGGTACAGACGCTTGGAAGACACCACGCCCCTGGCAGAGCTATCCGACGAGCAACTCGTGGAATGTTACCGCGAGGGGCGGCGCGAGGCTTTCGCCCAGCTTGTGCAGCGGTACGAGCGGGATCTGTTTCACTTTCTGGTGCGTTTCGTGCGCCGGGCGGCGGCGGCGGACGATATGTTCCAGGAGACCTTCTTGCAGGTCCATCTGTCCATCGAGCAGTTCGATTCCAGCCGCCGCTTTCGGCCGTGGCTTTTCACGATCGCGGCGAACAAGGCCCGGGACTACCTGCGTAGAAACAAGAACGCCGCGTCCAATGTGCTCACCAACCCCATTGGCGGGGCGTCGGGGGCGGACGATGGCCGGACCATGATCGACCTGCTGGAGGATGAACTGCCGCTTCCTGAGGAGGCGGCGATGGAGGGTGAGACGCAGAAGCTGGTGCAGGAGACGGTCGAACAGTTACCGGACCATCTGAAAGAGATCCTGCTTCTGGCGTATTTTGAGCGGTTCGCCTACAAGGAGATCGCGGAGATGCTGGGCATTCCGGTAGGCACGGTCAAGAGCCGGCTGCACGCGGCCGTGGGGGCCTTCGCGGAGGCCTGGAAATATGGCAAACCCGCGGGCTAGGGCCTGCGTAGTATGGAGCAGCACCCCCAGGCGACGTCGGCCGGGGCGAGCGTCAGTCGACGCGGTTTCGGCCGTCAGCACGCCAGGAGCATGCTGGGGAGCATGGGGGTACAGGAGCATTGGCGCACGGGAGCACCGGCGCACGGGAGAAGGCTTGGTCAGCATGTCGCCCCCGGGCGCGCACGGTCGGTGAGCGGGGTTTTGAAGCTGAGTTATGAATCTGATCGCTTATCCTGACCGTTGACCAGGGCCGTCGGCATCAAAGCCGTCAAGCCCGTGATACGTGACCTGAGAATGAACGCTATGGCGGACGAACCCACGAATTTCCGGATGCCCCGCTCGCTCTCGGCCCAGGATGCCGAGATCGTCGATCGTCTGCTGGCGTCGCTTTCGCAGGCGAATCACGCGGACGGCGGGAGCGTAGAGCCGGTGTGGTCAAGCGATGCGTCGCCGCGCGCTCAGCGGGTGCGGCAGTTGATGAGGCTGATCGACGCATGGCCGGCCGCGGAACCCGCCCACGACCTGGCTCGACGCACCCTGGCGAAGATTGAGGCGGCCCAGCAGCAGGCGCGTTTTGACCGGCAGATTCAGGCGTTGAAACTGGGTGGGCGACCGGTGTCCGGTCCGCGGCGCTTCGGCTGGAACGACCTGGCGGCGGTGGCGGCGATGCTCATTGCGGCGTTTTCGCTGGGGCTGCCCATGCTCTCAACGTCGCGTGGTCAGTCGCGGCAGATCGCCTGTGCGAACAACCTTCGGACAGCGGGCGCGGCGATGACCAGCTACGCCGCTGACAGCCAGGGCCAGATGCCGCGTCTGGGCAACTTTGAGGGCCAGCCCTGGTTCCTGGTCGGCCAGGGTGTCGAGACGCACAACGGTCAGCCCCAGCAGGTTCGATCGAACTCGGCGCACCTGTTCCTGCTGGTGCGCCGCGGCTACATCCACCCCGGCGCCTTGGCGTGTCCGGAAAACGAGCACGCGACCCAGCACCTGGCGGCCGGCGCCTTTGACTGGCCCAACGCCAAGGCCGTCTCATACAGCTATCAGAACCAGTTCACGCGGCGACCGGTGCGGCTGGAGAACGCTCCGGGCATGGCCGTGCTGGCGGACAAGAACCCGCTTTTCATCATCGCCGCCGACGCCCAGGGCAAGCCGGTGCGTCTGAAATTTCGCCATGATCTGGCCCCCACCGCCGTCAGCGAGATGCACCGAGGCGGGCAGAACACCCTGCGGGCCGATGGCGCGGTGTTCTGGACGGTGCGGCCGATGCTGCCCGGAGGCGAAGACAACATGTGGCTGCTGGAAGGCGTGCGCGACTACAGCGGCCGCGAATCGCCCACCCGCTCCGACGATGCCCATCTGATTCCCTGAGTCCGCGTCTCGCGGCTCTATCCGGTTCCTTTTTCCCCAGCCCTGTGACGCTGTTCGTCGTGGCGGCGGGCTTGCAGTATGATCGCGGAGGACCGCATCTCTATTCACGCGAGGAATCCGCGCCATGACCATCGTCAAAATCCTTCTGGCCATTTTCCTGCCGCCGGTCGCCGCGTTCATGCAGGTGGGGCTGAGCCTGCACTTCTGGCTCAACATCCTGCTGACGATCCTGTTCATGTTCCCCGGCTCGGTGCACGCCCTGTGGCTTGTGGCGACCGACAGGAAATCGTGAGGGACGGGCCGCAGCCGCGGCCAGCCGCGGGCACCAGGGCCTGCTTTGGGCACAGAGTTGTGCAAGGCTGCGGTTTGCCACCAGAGCCGCGGAATTTCCTATTTTGCCATTGACCTCGCTTCAGTAGCGGGGATAATCTCTATATGGGTTCCCTCATGCGGTTCTCCCCCGGCCATTGCGGCCGACCCGCGTGAAGGATGGGTGCCCTGCCTTCCGTACGTAGCGTGTCACCGTGCGTCGAGATGACAAACCGGCTTGAAGCCGGCAGTTGTTGCACAGGTCGGCTGACAGGGAGGTGCGCGATGCCGTCGGTGGACCCCATCATGGAGGCGGAAGTTCGAGTTTTGCTGCAGCGAGAGTCGCGGCGTCTGGGTTGGGGTGGGACGGAGCCCCGCGATCCCGTCTGGGCGTCGATTCCCGGGTTGCCGGGACAGTTGGCCGAGTTGGCGGAACGCTGCTGGGACCGTTCGCCCCGCCAACTGGCGCCCATGGTTCGTCGGATGCTGATGGAGCCGCAGTTCTGTGATGCGAGCGGTGACAACGTGGTGGACGACGATCTGTGCCGCCACGTGGAGGAGGAAGTCGCCGCCGCCCTTCGGGTTGTGGAACTGCTGTGGGCCCGGTATGCCGACGAAAGGTCTCGGGGGCATCTGGACGCGGTGGTTCCGATGTGCGGCTGAGGCGTCGCGACTCATTTTAAAGCGTCTGACGGCGGCTTGAACCAGGGGCCGCCGAGGTGGCTGGGCGGACACGATGCGGTTAGGCTCGAGGCATGCGGCACAAGGACCGACGCATGCGGGACGCGAGCCCACGGAAGATGGCCGAAACCACGCAGTTGCAGGACAGACGCAGTCAGACCAGCGCCAGGGGCGTGGGGCCCTTGGCGCTTCTCTTGTGTGCGCCGCTGCTGGGGGTTCTGCTAGGGCCGTTAGTCCTGGGGCGGGTGAATCCACAACTTCATCGACAACTGTGGGTGGGCGGCGTTGTCCAGGAGCGGACGCAGGCGGCTCAGGCGGCGGAGTTTCAGAGCCAACTGTCGCGGCTGGGGAGCACGGGGGTGACCGACGCGGCGGTCGCGGAACTTGTGCAGGCCAACGCCATCCAAGCGGCGGCACTGGCTGACGCGACGCGGGCGCAAGTCGTGCGGCGTGAGGCGCTGCTGGCGCAGATGGCCGGCGGACTGGTGCTGGGGGCGGCCGGCGTGCTGGTGCTGCGAGGACTGCTGGGTGTCTGTGGTGCGTTGGTGCTGGCCGATCGGCTGGACGGGCTGCTGGCTGCGGCGATAGGCGCGTGGATGGTGCTGTGGCTGGGCCGCGGTGCCGCGCCGGGAGCGGCCGGGACGGCGGTGATCGCCGCCACGATGGCGATGAGCCTGACGCTGGTCCTCTGGCCGACGGCCGTATCCAGGGAATCCTGATCCAGTGGCCCTATAGATCGCTGGCGCGGTTGGCCTCGGCCAGCCGGGGGTCCAGCAGGTCGCAGAGGCTGTGATACAGCAGCAGGTGGGCTTCCTGGATGCGCTGGGTGTTGTTCGAAGGCACCGTCAGTTCGATCTCCGCCAGACCCTTGCATGTGCCGCCGTCGCGGCCGAGGAAGGCGATGCGCGTCATCCGCCGGGCCGCGGCGACCTGCAGGGCCAGCCGCACGTTCGCGCTGTTGCCGCTGGTGGAAAAAACGATCAGTACGTCGCCGGCCTGGCCGAGGGCTTGAACCTGGCGGGCGAAAAGCTGTTCAGCCGGGAAGTCATTGATGAGGGCGGTGGTCAGGGCGTTGCAGGCGGTCAGGTCCATCGCGGCGAAGCCGGGGCGATCGAGCTGGTAGCGGCCGGCGATTTCGCAGGTGAGGTGGGCGCTGTCAGCCGCACTGCCGCCGTTGCCGCAGCACAGCACCTTGTGACCGTCGAGCAGGGCGGCGCTGAGGGTGTCGGCCGCCTCCTGCAACGGCTCGGCCAGATGCTCGATGCGCTCATGAAGCCGGCGGGCGGCCGTGAGATTCGCAATCAGGACATCATGGGCGGAAAGGGGGGCGCCTTCGGACATGGGCGGTGGCTCCACGCAGGTCGGCCGGGCGGTCTGGCCGCGGTCGACGGCGGGTCAGAGGTAACGTCTCATCATACGGCGCATGACCATCGCGCTGAGGCTGGGACAGGCGGTGAGCAGGCCGAGCAGGACGCGTGTGACCGGGCTGGGCCAGACCTCGGCCCGCGGACGGCGCAGGGCGGCGACGATCTTTCGCGCGACCTTCTCGACCGGCTGACGCAAGGCGTCGGGCGTGTTGCGTCGCGGCCGATAAACGGTATCCGACACCGTTTCGACGACGGCGCCGAATTCGGTGCGGGTGCCGATGGGGTGGATGCTGGTCAGGTCGACGCCTTCACCGGCCAGTTCGGCACGCATGGCGCAGGCGATGGCGTCCTGAGCCGCCTTGGTCGCCGCATAAAGCCCGTAGTAAGGCGGGGCGATCTCGCTGGCGGCGCTCGAGCAGATCAGGATGTGGCCGCGGCCCTGGCGCCGCATGTGCGGCACGGCCGCTTGGACGACGTGCAGTGTGCCGAAGAAGTTGGTCTCGAAAATGGCCCGCGCCTGGTCGATCGTCGTCTTGTCGACCGGCGCGCCGATGCCGTAGCCCGCATTGGCGAAGACAGCGTCCAGCCGCCCGTGCCGCTGGGCCGCGTCGTCGACGAGGCCGAACATGGCCAGCCGGTCGCACACGTCGGCCACGACGATCTCGCCGCCGCCGCCGCGGGCCCGGCCCGCCTGCGTGCAGGCCGCGGCGACCTGCCGCAATCGCTCCTCGCGCCTGGCGCTGAGCACGACGTGCATGCCCTCGGCGGCGCACGCCACGGCCGCAGCGGCGCCGATGCCGCTGCTGGCGCCGGTGATGACGATCACCTGTTCTCGAAGATCGCGGGATCGAAGCTGCATGGCCGAAAGTCTACCGACCGACATCCGTGTGTGCCCGCGGCCTCATGGGGACGAGGGAGGCCGACCGGCGGCGCGGTCGAAGTGAAGGATTCCACGCAACCGTATACTCTGGCCGTCGGGCGCTTCTTGACGATGGCCGACCTTCACACGGATAACGACATGGATGACAGGACTCTGATCCAGCGCATCTGCGACGCGGCTCTGCTGCGCGGGCAGTTCACGCTTCGCAGCGGTCGCACGAGCAAATATTACCTTGACAAGTATCTTTTCGAGACCCAGCCGGACATCCTGGCCGAACTGGGGCGGCGGTTCGCCGCGCGGGTGGGTGATGAGGTCGATGTCCTGGCCGGCGCGGAGCTGGGCGGCATTCCGCTGGTCGCGGCCGCGTCGATGGCCAGCGGCAAACCGAGCGTGCTGATCCGCAACCAGAAGAAGGACTACGGCACGGCCAAACTGCTCGAGGGGAAGCTGGGCAAGGGGCAGCGCGTGGTGATCGTCGAAGACATCGCCACCACTGGCGGTCAGGTGCTGGAGGCGGCGAAGGTGATCGAGGCAGTCGGGGCGAAGGTGGTGAAGATCATCGCCGTGATCGACCGGCAGGAAGGCGCCCGGGAGAACATCGAGGCGGCCGGCTTCACGTTTGAAAGCCTGCTGACCAAGGGGGATCTGGGCATCGACGAATAGCAGCCGCGGCTTCAGGCTCAGGGCAGGTCGAAGGTCTGCTGCGTTTCGAGCCTGACCCCGGAAGCGGCGTCGGTGAGGGCGAGTACGGCCGTGAGCGTCGACGGCCGCTCGACGGCGGGCAGCGGCACATCGAGGGTGTGGTGCGTGCCCATGAAGCCGCTGCGATAGGCGGCGTCGAACGCGGCGGCGGTGAAGGTCTTTTCGGCCAGGACGCGTGGGGAAGCGTCGGCCTGAAGGGCGACGATCTGCACCGTGACGGTCGCGGCGGTCACCAGGAAGCGGCCTTGGGCGTCGCGGGTCTGGACATAGAGCCGCAGCGCGTCGATGCGCCCGTCATCGTCGGTGTCGACCGGCCCGCTGTAGCGGCCGAGCGTGACCTGACTGAGGACGGGCAGGTCGGCGTCGACGTCGGCCGCGGACGAACTGAGCCGCGATTCGAGAGTCCGCACCTGCTGGTCACGTCGTTCGAGGGCGGTCTCGAGGGCCTGCACTTTGCGATCGAGTTCGAGGTTCTCGCGGCGCAGGCGGTCGTTGTCATTGACAAAGTTTTTCGGACCGCTGGCGCAGCCGCCGGTCAACAGACATACGGCCGTCACGGTCGCCGCGCACGCCACAGGGCCAAGGGCGTGGCGTCGCGGGGCGGATGACGGCGGTGGGGCGGTGAACACGGGCGGCTCCGTTGCGTGCGGTGTCGGCGACGCGATGGCGCTTAGGCGTTGTCGCCGGCGACCGAATCGGGCAGGTGGGTGAGCACGCGGTCGGCGGCGCCGTAAGCGACGGCCTGTTCGGCGTCCAGCCAGTAGTTGCGCTCGCAGTCGCGGGTGATGGTGTCGAGATCCTGGCCGGTGTGGTGCTGCATGATCTGGTACATGCGTTCGCGGATTCGCAGCATTTCCTTGGCCTGAATCTCCAGATCGGTGGCCTGCCCTTCGATGCCGCCGATCAAAGGCTGGTGCAGCATGACCCGGCTGTTGGGCAGCACGAAGCGTTTGCCCGCCTCGCCGGCCATGAGCAGCACGGCGCCCATCGACGCGGCCATGCCCACGCAGTAGGTGCATACCTGGGGGCGGATGAACTGCATGGTGTCATAGATGGCCATGCCCGCGCTGATCGACCCGCCGGGCGAGTTGATGTAGAGGTGGATGTCGGCCTTGGCGTTCTCGTTGGAGAGGAACAGCAACTGGGCGATGATCAGATTGGCCGTGTCGTCGGTCACCTGGTCGCCGAGGAAGACGATGCGGTCCTTGAGCAGCCGCGAGTAGATGTCATAGGCCCGTTCGCCGCGGCCGGACTGCTCGATCACCATGGGAATCAATGGCATGATGGTCCCTCATCTGCTGGCGGGTATCGGCACCGCCGCCTGTGGATCCTTGTGACGCGCGGCCTGGGGCTCGCGGCGGATGGGTTGCGGGACGGATTCTAGCAGCGCCGCCGGCAGGGGCCAACGGGGTCGCGTCGTGCTTCGCCGCGCCGCCGCCGCGCTACGCTGCTAGGATATGGTTCTGGCCTCTGTTGACGCATGCCCGCCTACGCACCCACCCGAGGCTTGATGCCGTGACCCTCGCCAGCCCGCTTGAAGTCCAGACGTCGTCGTCGCGTGGCGCGATGCTCGCAGCCGGTTCGCTGTGGTGGCGCGAAGTGCGGGCGTTTCTGCGCCAGCGGGGGCGGATCATCGGCGTGCTGGCGCCGCCGGTTCTTTTCTGGCTGATGCTCGGCTCGGGGTTCAACCAGGCCATCCGCCTGGATGCGGGCCAGGGCGCGGCGTCCGCGGTTGTCGCCGGCGCGCCCTCGGATCCAGCCGCGCCCGGTCTTGGCTACATGGCCCTGTTCTTCCCGGGGACCGTGGCGATGATCGTGGTCTTCACGACGATCTTCACGGCCTATTCGGTGATCGAGGATCGGCGGGCGGGTTTTCTTCAGGGCGTGCTGGTCTCGCCGGCGCCGCGCCTGGCGATCGCGTTGGGCAAGATAGGCGGCGGGGCGGTGTTGGCGACGCTTCAAGGCATACTGCTGCTGGTGTTCTGGCCGGTGGTTGGGCCTTGGCCCGGATGGCTGGGGCTGGGCGCGGCCACGGGAATGCTGGCGCTGATCGCGGTGATGATGACCAGCATCGGCTTCTGCCTCGCCTGGCCGATGAGCAGCAGCGCAGGCTTTCACGCGGTGCTGAACCTGACGATCTTTCCGATGTGGCTGCTCTCGGGCGCGGTGTTTCCATACGGCAGCGCGGCCGGGTGGCTGAAAGTGCTGATGATTCTCAACCCACTGACGTATGCCCAGGCGGCTTTCGCCGCATCTCTGTATGGGGCCCGCGGCGATTGGCGAGGTCCGCTGCCATCGGCCGGCTGCGCGATCGTGGCGCTGCTGGCGACAGCGGGCCTGTTGTGGCTGGCGGCAGCGATGGTCGGGCGCCGGCGCGTGCAGGCGTAGGGCGCCGCCCGCAGGGTGATGATGAACGAACGACGCTTACAGAACGTGTTGCTGGTGCTGCTGGTGGTGGCGTCGCTGCTGACGACGGCCCTGCTCAGTTTGATGGTGCTGCGCGGGCGACATGGGGCGGCCATCGCGCCGCCGGAGGAGCCGGTCGCGGTCGAGAGCGCGCTCTCTGCATGGCGGCCTCAGTCCAACCCGGCGCAGGCGTTGCCCGTCTTCGCCGCTTTGCCGGACTTCGAGCTCACGGACCAGTCGGGATCGACCGTGCGGCGCGACGACCTGCGGGGCAAGGTCTGGCTGGCTGACTTCATTTTCACCCGATGCAGCGGCCCGTGCCCGATCATGACCCAGCGGATGAGCCTGCTGCAGCACGAACTGTCGCGGTGGCCGACGTGGGACGACATCCGCCTGATCAGCTTCAGCGTGGATCCGACCTACGACACTCCGGAGGTTCTGACGGCTTACGCGCGGCGTTTTGACGCCGATGCGACGCATTGGCGATTCCTGACCGGCTCGCGCGATGCGATCTGGAACCTCTCGCAAAAGGGCTTCCTGCTGGGCGTCGGCGACGATCCGGCCGATCCGGACATGCCGATTTTCCATAGTCAGAAGGTGGCGCTGGTGGACCGGGCAGGCCAGGTGCGCGGCTACTACAACATCATGCAACAGCGTGGGCGCGACGAACTGCTGGGCGACCTGCGGGCCCTGGTGGATGAGCCTGCCGCAGCCGGGTCCGCCACCCGTGAGGAGTGACCGCGCGTGGACCTTTCCTTCCTGCCGGCCGTCAACGCCAGCCTCAACGGCCTCGCGGCTGCGCTGCTGATCGCGGGTTATGGGTTCATCCGCCGTCGACGTGTGGCCGCCCATCGCAACTGCATGTTGGCCGCGTTCGGCGTCTCTTCGCTGTTTCTGGTGACGTATGTCGCCCACCAGGCATGGCGCACGGCCCAGACCGGCGACGTGCACACGGTGTATCACGGCCAGGGGATCGTGCGCGTGGGGTACTACGTGATGCTCATCAGCCACATTCTGCTGGCCATGTGTGTGCCGGTGTTGGCGATCTGGCTGATTCGTCTGGGCTTGACCGGCCGGGTGGAGCGGCATCGCCGGCTGGCATGCGTCGGTTACCCGATCTGGCTATATGTGTCGATCACCGGGGTCTTGATTTACCTGATGCTGTACCATTTCAACCCGCCGCCGTCGGAAGCGGCATCGGTTGTTACGTCGGCATGGGCCGCCATGAATCCCTGAGGGTGCGCATGTCCGCCTTTGATCAGAGCCTGTCCGCGGATGCCGGCCCGACCGGGTTCCGCCCGCCTTCGGCCGACCAGGTCGAACGCCTGTTGCGTCGATGCGAGCCGTCCGCGCCCTCGAAACTGACGGCCTGGCTGCCGGCGGCGGGCCTGATCGTGCTGTTGCTGATTGTGTTTCAGAGTCCGCATGGGGCGGCGCTGGTCGGCGCGTGGCTGCTGTTGCTGGCCTGGTTGGGTTATACGATGCACACGGCCCGGCGCCGGCTGAGCCTCGAGCGACGCGCCGCTGAAATCCACGAGTTGACCTTGCTGCGGCGCTTTCCACAGGCCTTGCGCCGCGCCTGGACGCTGTTGCCGCAGCTATCCACGCGCGGCGATCTGCACGGGCGTGTGGTCGCCGCGATGGGCCACGGGCTGGAGCAGGTGGGCGCGTGCGACGCGGCCCTGCTGGCCTATGACTTTCTGATTCGCCGCGTGCCGGCCGACCATCCGGGCGCCCGGCCGATCCGCATGCAGCGCGTGTTCGCCCTGCTGGCGTCGGATCGCCTGGCCGATGCGGACGACGAATTGCGCCGCCTGCGTGATCTGGCCGACGTTCGTTCGCCCGGCCCGTTGTCGGCGGCCTTCGCCTTCGCCCAGCTCTGGCAGATGGTGGCCACGAACCATTTCGAGGACGCGATGGCGTTGCGCGGCCGGCTGGTGGATCGCCTTCGCCCGCTGGGCGTCGAGGCGGGTTACGCCTACGCCCTGATGGCGCACGCGGTGCACCATGCGCCCTTGGGCGTGACGACCGACGATCAGGACAGATCGATGCAGGCGCAGACGTGGTGGCATCGCGCGACGCTGCTGTTGTCGCCGTCGGCGCTGTTGGGAAGGCTGCCGGTGCTCGAGCCGACGGCGGCGACGCTGGTCCCGACGCCGCTGCCGCCCGAGCTAGCGCCCGCCGACGGCCAGTCCGTGGCGGCGGACCATGTCTGGGAGGGCGGGTCATGAACCGCACGGTTGCGCCATCGCGTTCTTCCTCGCACGACGACACGGCCGGCTCGGATGCGCCACGAACGGACGTGCCGTCCCGGCCGTTCAAGCCCGGACAGCTTCGCCGCATGTTTCTTCTGGACCGCATCGTGTGGTGGGGCCTGATTGGCGTGCTGCTGGTCTTCATCGCGGCGGCCGATCTGCTGCTGCCCGCCGACACGATGGCCGGGCACGTGGGCTTCGTCGTACTGCTGGGGCTGTGGATGTGGATCAACCTGTCGGGGGCGCGGGTGGTGGGGCAACTGCCGGCCATCACCGCGGCGGTGGAGATGGACCCTCGGCGGGCGGAGGCGATGATTCACGGGGCCCTGCGTCGCTGGCCGCTGCAGCGGGCGATCCGGGTGACGCTGTATCACCGTCTGGCGGCGGTGTGGCACCATCGCGGTCGCTTTGCCGACGCGTCACTGGTCTGTCAGGCCCTGCTGGGCCAGCCGCTGGGGCGGGCCAAGGTGCTGCGCGGTCCCTTGCTGCTGCTGCTGGCCGAGTGTCGGCTGCAATGCCACGACGTGTACGGCGCACATGCCGCGCTGGCGGAACTCAGCGGCATCCCTCTGAACGCCATGGAACTGATGCAGAAGGTCGCGCTGCAGATTCGCTATGAGGTGACGGTGCACCACGATGCGGCCGCTCTGGCGGATCTGGCGGGGAAGCTGGCGTTGATCGAACTGATGCCCGGTCCGCAATGCGGGGCGCTACACGCGATGCTGGCGGTGGCGGCGCGGCGCAGTCAGCGGGATGAACTGGCCGGCTGGCTGGGACGGCGTGCGCAGTTGCTGTGCAGCCCGGCCCATCTGGCGGCGATGGGTGTGGCCCCGGCCGCGTGAGGTGGCGGACGTATGCCCGCTTGCCGCCTGGCCCGGTTGCCCCGTTGCTGATGCCCCTTTCGCCAGCGGCGAACACTGCTACACTCACCCGACCTTGGAACACCTGATCCCGCCAGCCTGGTTCGAGTCGCTGCCCACGATCCTGCTGCTGCTGATCGCGACGGCGGCGACCCTCGCGCTGTTCAAGGGGGCCGACGCCCTGGTCGAGGGCGCTTCGGGCATCGCCCAGCGCATGGGCATGTCCAAGGTCATCATCGGCGCGACGATCGTCTCGCTGGGCACGACGAGCCCTGAGGCGGCGGTGAGCGTGATGGCGGCATGGTCGGGTGAGGCGGGGCTGGCGCTGGGCAACGGCGTCGGGTCGATCATCGCGGATACGGGTCTGATCTTCGGGATCGGCTGCCTGATGGCGGTGCTGCCGGCCGACCGGTTCGTGCTGCGTCGCCAGGGCTGGGTGCAGGTCGGCTCGGGACTGCTGCTGGCCGCGCTCTGCTACGGCATGTACCTGGGCCGGCCGTACAACCCTGTGCTCGGGCGGCTGGTCGGTCTGCTGCTCATCACGCTGCTGGTCTGGTACATGCTGATCTCCGTACGCTGGAGTCGGCGGCACCCGCAGGGCGAGCCGTTCCTGAGCGACGAGAAGCTTCGCCCGCAGCCGCCGGCCGCGCGGAGCCTGTCCGCGCTGCTGGTGCGGGGGCTGGTCGGCCTGCTCGTGGTCCTGCTGGCCAGTCATGTGCTGATCGTCTGCGTCTCGATCGTGGCCGAGCGGTGGGGCGTGCCCAAGGTCGTCATCGCCGGCACCATCGTCGCCCTGGGCACGTCGATGCCGGAACTGGTGATCGGCCTGACGTCGGTGCGCAAGGGGCACCCGGAGATTCTGGTGGGCAATGTGATCGGGGCCGACATTCTCAATGTGCTGTTCGTGATCGGTGCGTCGGCGTTGGCCAAGCCTCTGCCGATCCTCGAGCCCGACGCCGCCCGGCCGGCGATTTTCCTCGAGCTTCATCTGCCGGCCATGCTGGCGATCTTGCTGCTTTTCCGCGTCTTCATCGCCCGTTCGGTGGGCCGCGGCCACTTCAAACGCTGGTACGGTCTGCCGCTGCTGGCGATCTATATCGCGTACACCGCGGCGGCCTATCTGCTGGGCTGAGTCGCGGCAGCCGCATCGGCGGCCTGCTTCGCCAGGACGTCCGCGATGCGGATAATGTTTTCGCCACCTGCGCGGTTGTAGGTCACGACTTCCACTCCCGCTTCGCCATCGCGGACGAGGTAGTCGCCCGGCGAGTCGGACTCGCGGATGGGCCGGTTGAAGTATTGATTCGGCCCGATGTCATCAAGGAAGCCGGCTGTTTCGATCTCGCGGCGAACCGTCGCCACGTCCACAGCCCCGGCATCGGTCACGCCGGTGGTCATGGCAAACCGTGACAACGTGAACTCGATCGCCTGTAGGAAAGCACGGTCGTAGATCACTCTCGGACCATCCTGGGGAACCGACACGCCGGGATTCACGATCAGGACGACGCTCGCAGCGACAACCGCGATGACCAGCGCCCACAGGTGCGCCTTGATCACCTTGGCTAGCAGAATATTTTTTGACTGCGGTCGTAGCGTCAGCAGGACGACCACACATAAGCCGACGATGGCAGCGACATCGGCCGCAAACAACCTCTGGTTGGTCGTCGTTCGGACCGTGGTCTCAAGAGGTTCGAACGGCTCCCAAAGGATTTCGATGTCCCGCTGCATCTGTCGCGGGCTCAGCGTGGCTGAGAGCTTGGTCAGGATCGGTGCATTCTCGATCAGCGGCGTCACCTGAGGATGCCCCACGACGCCTGGCCGCTCATGACGGAGGCGATACATCCGAAACGGTGAGCCATCCTGTCGCAGGGCGGGCTCCTTCTCGACCTGATCGCAGTGGACGACACGCATCGGCTCGGCGGCCGCACGCGACGGGCCGAAGACGAACAGATCCAGCTCCAGCGGATGATCGGTGACGCCGGTGAGACGCATCGGATAGACGGGCGTGTCGGTCAGGAAGGTGAAGAGCAGCGGGGCCGGTGCGCTCGGCTCGGTTCCGGCGGCATCGCGCTGCAAACTCACCGTGACAAACACCCACCCGCGAGCGACATAATCGGCGATGATCGGCTGACTGTCGTCCGGCAGCTCAAACCCGTTTGATGCCAGCCACGCGGACAACTCCTCACCACGCTCGGCCGCCAGTACCGTGACGGCCTGCCCGGCGACGTGCTGCCGATCAAGTACACGGATACCGCTGCTTGTGTCTATGCCCAGTCGGGCGCTTCCGAGCGTTGGCATGAGGATCAGGAGGTGGACCGCGAGAACGCAGAACGCGAAGAACACAAGAAACATTCGAGGCTTGGAGTTGCGCCCGAGGTAGCACCACCAGATGGTCAGGAGCAGAAATGCCGTGACGCACCATCCCCCGGCAGTCTCGGTGAACCGCGGGGCCGTCGACAATTGGAGCGTCGCAAAGGCTCCCGGGGTTGTCGACGAAATCTCCGGCCTGGACGGCAACGGCACCACCCAGGCGAAGTCCGTGCCCTCGCCGACGAACGACGTATGGATGGCCAACTTCTCGACGCCGTCGTGCCACGACAGGATCGCCTGCTGATCCGGCATCGTCGGCGGCGCGAGGCCGCGCGAAAACATCTTGCCATCCGCCAGTGCCTCACCGCCAGAAAGAACGAGAAGGCACAGCACACTCACAAGCGCGCACCACACGAGCCATTGACGTTCAGTGGTCTGACCCTGTCGCATGAATACCCCTTTCGCTTGTGGTCGCATGACGCTCAGGCGTCGGGCTGATAATCAAAGTAGTCGAAATCCGCGTGCAGGTGCTGGCCGCTCAAATCGCAGGCGGTCATGCCGATGAAGGCGCCGGTGAAGCGGCCGCGGCGGCCGGCTTCGTCGGACAGGCGCGTGGCGTCGAGATCACCGGCCGCGTCGGTGAAGGCCTTGCCGTCGAGGCTGTAGCTTAAGTGCAGCACCTGATGATCGAACGCGGCCCGCAGATGCACTTTCAAGACGCCGCCGATGTCGATGGGCACATGGCCCGGCTGCATCAACTGGCCGTCGATGACCTTGATGATGCCCAGGGCCGGTCCGAGTTTCTCGTCGGCGTGCAGGTAGATGAAGTAGTAGTCGCAGTCGTCGTAGAACGCCGTGAGACCGGCCATTTGCAGGTGCGTGGTGGGCTTGAACTCGACGCACGTCGTGGCGACAGCCTTGAAATGCTGAAGGCGGCGGGCGACGAGGCTGGTGTGATGGCGGCTGAACAGCGACTCGCGGCCGACGAGGCGCAAGTGTCCTGGCCGGGCGGTCAGCGAGCACCAGCTTTCGTCAGGCGGGGTGCGCAGCGTCGAGAAGTGAACGTTCAGTTCGCGGCCGTCGAAGTCGTCGCGGCCCGGATGCGTGACGTCCTCCTCGAACGGATGCGGCGATAAGTCGGAGCCGGGACACTGAAGCTGGGCGAGGTTCGAGCCGGTCGGTTTGCCCCGGCCGTCGGCCATGCGCAGCCAGCCGTCGGCCGTCCACGCCATCCGCTGAATCGCCGTCTCGCGCCCGAGAATGCAGCGCCGCGGGTCATCGGGCAGTTTGTCCGCCCGGTCCGCCAGCGCCTGCAGCGGCCGGCCGCACAGATGCGCCAGGTACCATTGGCCCGTGGGCGTATCGACGATCGATGCGTGCCCCGAGCGCTGCAGCGGCAGTTCCGGGTGATCGCGGCTGGTGACGATCGGGTTGGTCGGATCGACCTCGTAAGGCCCTTCGATTGTCCGCGAGCGAGCCATGGTCACCGCGTGGCCGTAGCTCGTGCCGCCTTCGGCACACATCAGGTAGTACCAGCCGTCACGCTTGTAGAGGTGCGGCCCTTCGCTCCACATCAGCTCGGTGCCCTGGAAGATGTTGCGGATGGGCCCGACGAGGCGGCGCCGCTTCGGGTCGTACTCCTGAAGGATGATGCCCGCGAAGACGCTGCGCCCCTGGCGATAGTCAAAGAGCATGTTCACGACCCACTTGCGCCCGGTGTCGGGGTCGTGGAACATCGACGGATCGAAGCCGGAGGCGTTGAGATACACGGGGCCTTTGCCCTCGCCTTCCCAGGGCCCGCGGATGTCGGACGCCGTCAGCAGGTAGTTGTGCACGTCCCACGTCCGGTTGCCGCACATCCGCACGTTGGAGTAGACCAGGTGGAAACGATCGCCGTCATGCGTCAGGCACGGCGCCCACACGCCGTCGGAGCTGCGGTCGCCGACCAGGTCCAGATGGGCCGGGTCTTTCACGCCGTGGGTCAGCAGCCGCCAGTGCGCCAGGTCGCGGCTGTGATGAATCTGCACGCCCGGCCACCATTCGAAGGTGGACGTGGCGATGTAGTAATCGTCGCCGACGCGGCAGATGGATGGATCAGGATTGAAGCCCGGCAGGATGGGGTTGGTGATTGTATTCATGGGGATAGTTTAGGATCGTCAGGTATGAACACGCAAAGTTTCTCATGGGGCCAAAAGCATTGTCGGCGTTCGTCCCGATCGCCAGCCTACAATGGCGTCAAGGAAAGGAGCTGCAAAATGTTAACACTTATCGGTAGGATGATGGTGGCCGTGGGCGTGGTGACGATGTGTGCCGTATGGGGCGATGACGCCTGGGCGGCAGACCAGGAGCACGCGCCTGGTGCGCACGATGAGTCGATGCACGCGGAAGCGGACATGCCCGCGCCCGCGCCGTTATCGGCGCTGCTGGAGCCGCTTCGCAACCTGGAGGGTACGTGGGAAGGAGCACTCACCGTGCCCCAGGAGGGCATGCCCGACACATACACCGTCAACTATCGCACGACCAGCGGCGGCAGCGCCGTGGTGGAGACGATATTCCCGGGCACGGACCACGAGATGGTCAGCGTCTACTACGCCGACGGCGACCAGATCGTCATGACGCACTATTGCATGCTGGGCAACCAGCCGACGATGACCGCCGCGCCCGTCGCGGGTTCCGCCACGCTCGAGTTCGTCTGCCAGGGCGGCGGCAACCTCGCCGACGAGAACGTCCCGCACATGCACGGCGCGACATACCGATTCATCGACGGCGATCATATGCAGGTGGACGGCACGTTGAGCAGCGGCGGGAAAGTCACATCGTGCGGCACGGTGGATTACCATCGCGTGAAGCCAGCCGAGGCCGCGGCGGGCGGGTCATAAAAGTGCGGAGTGATGGGGGAGTCGGGGCGGGGTCGAATCGCGGCAGAATCGGCGGGGTGATGGTGGGCATGGTCTGCCGCGAACCGTTCTGACGAGCCGCGAGCGTGAGCGAGCGGTTTTCCGGTGTATTCTCAAGGCAACCGCTCCCTGACGGTCGCGGCTCGTGGCGGCGCGTTGGCGGGGCGCGTTGTCACTCGGCGAGAAAAAGGCTCGCGTTGTTGTCGTCAAAGTTGATCTTCAGGCCCATATGCTCGGCCGCGGCGTGGGTGAGCTGTCGGCCGCGGCGGGTGCGGGCCAGGAAGCCGATCTGAAGCAGGTATGGCTCGACGACGTCTTCGAGCGTGCCCGCGTCCTCGTTGAGCGTCGCCGCCACCGCCTCGACACCCACCGGCCCGCCGCGGTACGTCTCGCCCAGCACACGCAGATACTTGCGGTCCAGCTCGTCGAGTCCCAGGGCGTCGATGCCTTCGAGCTTCAGCGCCACGTCCACCACGTCGCCGTCGAGCACGCCATTACCGCGCACCTGCGCGAAGTCGCGCACGCGGCGCAGCAGGCGGTTGGCGATGCGCGGCGTGCCGCGGCTGCGGGCGGCGATCATCGTCAGGGCGGCCTCCAGATGCCGGCCGTCGCCCGGCACGTTCATGATCGCGGCGCTGCGCCGCAGGATCGCCAGCAACTCGTCGCGGCCATAGAAATCGAGATTGTGCGCGATGCCGAAGCGCGACCGCAGCGGCCCGGACACCATGCCCGCCCGCGTCGTCGCGCCGATCAGCGTGAACGGCTGCAGCGGCAGCGTAATCGTCTTGGCGTGCATGCCCGAGTCGATGGTCACGTCGATCCTGAAATCCTCGATCGCCGGGTACATGTACTCCTCGACGGCCGGCGAGAGGCGATGAATCTCGTCGATCAGCAGCACGTCGTGTGGCTGCAGCTTCGTGAGCGTGCCGACCAGGTCGCTGGCCTTGGTCAGGGCCGGGCCGCTGGTCACGGTCAGGTGTGTGCCCATCTCGACGGCGATGATGTGCGCCAGCGTGGTCTTGCCCAGCCCCGGCGGGCCGTGCAGCAGCACATGCTCCATCGGCTCGCCGCGCTGCCGCACCGCTTCGAGCGTGATGCGCAGCTTCTCGACGAGGTTGGGCTGCCCGACGTATTCGTCGAGCTTTCGCGGGCGCAGCGACAGATGAAGCTGCTCCTCGGCCGGCCCCTGCGCTTCGCTGGAGATGATCCGCTCTTTGGCCATGCGGCGAGTTTAACCGCGCACCGCGGGGTTGGCGATCGCCCGTGGGTGGTGAGCGGTCACAGCGGCTGAGGCTGGATCTCCGGCCCGACAAGATCGTCGTAGGTTTCGCGGCGGCGGATGAGCGTGGCGTCGGCGCCGTCGATGAGCACCTCGGCCGGACGGACCATCGCGTTGTAGTTGCTGGCCATGACCATGCCGTAGGCCCCTGCGGTGAAGACCGCCAGCAGGTCGCCGCGGGCCACGGGCGGGAGCATGCGGTCGGCCGCCAAGCGGTCGGCCGTTTCGCAGATCGGCCCGACCACGTCCGTCTTCTCCAGGCCGGGCATGTCGAGATTCGCTTCGCGGCGTCGGGGTTCGTGGGACGGCGCGAGATTGGTCGGCCAGATGAAGTGAAAGGAGTCGTACATCGCCGGCCTAATCAGGTGGTGCATGCCGGTGTCGACGATGACGAATTTCCTGGCCCCGCCGGTCTTGACGTACTGCACGCGCGTCAGCAGCAGGCCGGCGTTGGCGCTGATGGTGCGGCCGGGCTCGAGGATGATCTGTCCGCCGGCGTCGTGAAACGGCTGAAGCAACGGCACAATCTGCTGGGCGTATTGCTCGTAGGCCGGCGTCTGATCGGTCAGGTAATTGGCCCCGAAGCCGCCGCCGATGTCGAGGGTGTCGACGTTGTGGCCCTGGGCTTTGAGCTCGTCGACGAGCGCCAAGGCCTTGGTGATCGCCTGGACATAGGGCTCGACGGTATAGACCGGCGAGCCGATGTGCAGGTGGATCGCGCACAGGTCCAGGTGCATGTCTTCGCCGTAGCGTTCAAAGAAGCGGCGGGCCCGATCGATATCCACGCCGAACTTGGTTTCCTTCTTGCCGGTGGTGGTCTTGGCGTGAGTCTTGGGATCGACGTCGGGGTTGACGCGCAGGGCCGCCCGTGCGGTGCGGCCCATGGCTGCGGCGATGAGTGAGATGTTCTCGAACTCGGCTTCGGACTCGATGTTGAAGTAACCGATGCTCGCCTCGATGGCCTGACGGATCTCCTCGTCGGTCTTGCCCACGCCGGCGTAGACGACTTTGGCCATGTCGGCTCCGGCGAGCCTGGCGCGATGCAGCTCGCCGCCGCTGACCACATCCATGCCCGCGCCGCGCTCGGCCAGCAACCGGCAGATGTGCAGGTTGCCGCAGCTCTTGATCGAGTAACAGATCACCGGATGCAGCGACGCGAAGGCCGCGGCGAGCCGATCATAGTGCTCGCGCAGGGTGTGGGCGGAGTAAACGTACAGCGGCGTGCCGGTGCGGGCCGCCAGCTCATCGAGGTTGACCTGCTCGCAGTAAAGCTGGCCGTTGCGATAGACAAAGTCATCCATGTCGTGCTCCCATGCCCCCGGCATGCCCGCCCGGCGGACCAAGGCGCGGCCGGCGGGACGAATCGGCCATGATAAGCGTTCGGTCGACGGGGTTCACACGGCCGGGCGGACGATTCAGGCCCGCCCTCCCAGGCGGCCGGGATCGAGGCGAAGCAGTTCGCGCGTCGGCGCGTCGAGGGGCAGGATGTCGCGCTGGATCTGCGCGATGGCGGCCCGGTGACCGGGCCAGAGAAACAGCGCGTCAACCTGCTGGGGCGCGACCCAGCGGTGCACGTCGTGGGATGGGTCGAGCAGGGGTTGCACGGCGGTGTCGACCTCGGCGGCGAAGCCGGGGCTGAGCATCACACAATCGTGTGCAGCCAGAAAGTAGGCGTTGACCGACTCGAGTTGCCAGAAGCCCGCCAGACCGTGGTCAGATGTGTAGCCCGTCTCCTCCGCCAGCTCGCGCAGGGCGGCGGTCGAGGCTGATTCGCCTGGTTCGACGTGGCCCATCACCGGCTGCCAGGTGCCCGCCAGCGGCGAGGTTGCGCGGCGAAGCTGAAGAAACATCGGGCCAGCCGGCGTGCGCCGAAAGACCAGCACGTCCACGATGTCGGTGCGCAGGCGGGGGCCGGGCATGGGCACAGCGTACCGCGGGGTGCCGCTGGCCGCGACGCGAAAACCGTGAGGACGGGCCGTGGCGGTTCCTACAATGGCGGCGTGGACGTGATTTATCTGGACAACAATGCGACCACCCGTCCCGCCGCCGCCGTCGTCGAGGCGATGAACGTCATGTTGCGCGAGCAGTGGGCCAACCCATCGAGCGTGCATCGATTCGGTCAGGCGGCCAGACGACGCGTCGAGCTGGCGCGGGCGGCGGTGGCCCGGCTCATCGGGGCGCGGGACCGCGAGATCGTCTTCACCTCCGGCGCCACGGAGTCGGACCACCTGGCGATGCACGGCGTACTGGGGCTGGCCCGGGGCCAGCAGTCGCCGCTGCTGATCACCACCCGTGTGGAGCACTCGGCAGTGCGCGAGCCGGCCGCCATGCTGGCGCGGGATTCTCGGTGGCCGGTCGAAGTGGTCTACCTGCCCGTGGACCACGCGGGGCGTGTGTCCCCCGCCGACCTGGCGACGGCGCTGGCCGAGCACGACGCGATCCGGCGCACGGTG
>JAANMX010000570.1_pt1 | contig 48535 bp, 56 predicted proteins | sample 7279681 | NCBI WGS metagenome assembly JAANMX01 (sample SAMN14094542, study PRJNA606508) | bioreactor metagenome | isolation source: A lab-scale SPAN reactor treating ammonium-rich wastewater day 351 | place: Ireland: Galway | collected 2018-01-01
TTGATCACCCCGATCGCGATGAACGAAGGTCTGCGCTTCGCGATCCGCGAAGGCGGAAGAACCGTCGGCGCAGGCGTCGTCTCCAAAATCATCGAGTAAGGCACGCGAAAGGTAGAGGTTCAAAAAAATGGACACGCAAACGATACGCATTACCCTGAAGGCTTTTGACCATCGTATCCTTGATACGGCGTCTTCGGAAATCGTGCATACGGCAAAAAGAACGGGCGCGCGGGTTCGCGGGCCGGTTCCTCTGCCCAACCGCATCAAGCGTTTTACGGTCATCCGTTCTCCTCACGTGGACAAGCGTTCGCAGGAGCAGTTCGAGATGCGCACGCACAAGCGCCTGATGGATATCGAAGACCCGACCCCCCAGACGATCGACGCGCTGATGAAGCTCGATCTGCCGGCGGGCGTGGACGTCGAGATCAAGATCGGTCAGGCGGCGTAAGGCAAAGCTGAACAGTCAAGGATTTGGAACAATGGCACTGATAAGATTCAAGGACGGACAGATGATCAGCCCCGATCGTATTACGGGCTTGATCAAATTTGACCGCTACCCGGACAACATTCCGGTGGTCCAGATTCTCGGCATGGACGGCCACGTGACGTTCGAATGCGGAAGCCCGGCAGAGCAGGACGAACTCCTGCACACGTTGAGCAAGCAGCTCGAAAGATACCTGAACCCCGTGGATCTGATCGACCTCGATCTGAACATGGGCAACAAGATTAATTAAAGGAAGACTGTTATGAGAACAGGATTGATAGCCAGAAAAGAAGGAATGAGCCGCATCTTCGATGAGGATGGGCGCCACGTCCCTGTAACCGTTCTGAAAGTAGACGACTGTCAGGTCGTCTCCGTTCGCACGGAAGAGAAGGACGGCTACGTCGCCCTCCAGATCGGCGCGGGCAAGGCGAAGGTCAAGCGGACCAGCAAGTCCAATCGCGGCCACTTCGCGAAGGCGAAAGTGGAGCCGAAGAAAAAGATGGCCGAATTCCGCGTCAGCAACGAGAACGTTCTGGACGTAGGAGCCGAGCTGGGCGTGAACCATTTCGTCGCCGGCCAGTTCGTGGACGTCACGGGCACGACGATCGGTAAGGGCTTCGCAGGGGGCATGAAGCGCCACAACTTTGGTGGTCTGCGTGCTTCCCACGGCGTATCCGTATCTCACCGTTCTCACGGTTCGACGGGCCAGCGTCAGGATCCCGGTCGGGTTTTCAAAGGCAAGAGAATGGCCGGTCACATGGGTGACGTCCGTGCGACGTCCCAGAACCTGCTCGTTGTCGGCGTAGACACCGAAGAAGGTATTATTCTTGTCAAGGGCGCCGTCCCCGGCTCTGATAACGGTTGGGTCCTGATCCGCGATGCGGTCAAGAAACCCCTGCCGGACAACGCCCCGAAACCTGCCGGCCTGAAACAGGACGCCAAGGCGAAAGCCGAAGCCGCGCCCGCTCAGGAAGACAGCGCGGCCCCGGCCGAAAACGAAAATTCCGGTGAGGCAAAGGAATAAGCCATGAAACTCGAAGTCAAAAATCTTGAGAACAAGAACGTCGGGGAAATTACCCTTGATGAAACCATCTTCGGCGTAGAGGTCCGTCAGGACATCCTGCACCGCATGGTGAATTACCAGTTGGCGAAACGCCGCGCGGGGACCCACAAGGTCCAGATGCGTTCCGAAGTCACCGGAACCGGCGCGAAGCCATGGAAGCAAAAGGGCACCGGCCGCGCACGTGCGGGCGACCTGAAAAGACCGCAGGACCGCGGCGGCGGCGTCGTGTTCGGACCCCATGTCCGTTCCCACGCGTTCGACCTGCCCAAAAAGGTCCGCAAGCTGGCGCTGAAGATCGCCCTGTCCGCTAAGGCGGCCCAAGGAAAGATCATCATTCTCGATGACGTGACGGCCAAGGAACACAAGACCAAGCCCATGGCCGCCGCACTGGCGAAACTGGGTCTGGACTCCGCGCTGATCGTCGGCGGCAAGGAAATCGATGCGAATTTCGCGCGTGCAACCGCGAATATTCCGCGCATCGACGTTCTGACCTCTCAGGGCGCGAACGTATACGACATTCTGCGCCGGGACGTTCTGGTCCTGACGAAGGAAGCGGTAAACGACCTGACCGAAAAACTCAAAAGCGCGTAAGCGGATTTGGAAAAAGGATAAAGACTATGGCTAAGGCAGCAAAGAAAACGGAAGCAGCGGAATGGATGTACGAAATCATCCGCGCGCCCCACGTCACGGAAAAGGCCACGATGGGCAGCGCAAACGCGCAAGTCACGTTCCGCGTGCCCCTCGACGCGACCAAGCCGAAAATCAAGGAGGCCGTTGAGGTTCTCTTCGGCGTGAAGGTCAAGGCCGTGAACACCCTGATTCAAAAGGGCAAGACCAAGCGTTTCCGGGGCTTCAAGGGCCGCCGCTCTGACTTCAAAAAGGCGGTTGTAACCCTCGAGTCCGGTCAGACCATCGACACGGGAACCGGAATTTAAAGGCTAAGGCCCTCAGGTTTTATAAACTATGGTGATCCGCCGATAAGGGATAAAAGTAAGGAAGAAGACTATGGCACTGAAAAAATATAACCCCGTAACCCCCAGCCAGCGTCAGCTGGTTCAGGTGGACCGTAAGGACCTCTGGAAGGGCGGGCCTGAAAAAACACTCACCGAGGGCAAGAAAAAGTCCGGCGGACGCAACAACCATGGCCACACGACGACCCGTCACATTGGCGGCGGTCACAAGCAGCGCTACCGCGTTATCGACTGGAAGCGCGACAAGTGGGATGTCGAAGGAACCGTTCTGCGTCTGGAATACGATCCGAACCGCACGGCGTTCATCGCCCTGATTGAATACCCCGATGGCGAAAAGCGCTACATCATCGCGCCCCAGCGCCTGACCGTTGGCGCGAAGATCATCGCCGGCGAAAAGGTGGACATCAAGCCCGGTAACGCGATGCCCCTCAAAAACATGCCCGTAGGGACGATCATCCACAACATCGAGATGAAGCCCGGCAAGGGCGCACAGATGGTCCGCTCCGCCGGAACCTTCGCCCAGCTCGTGGGCCGTGATCAGGGCTACGCCCAGATCCGTCTGGCCTCCGGCGAACTGCGCGTTGTGCGCGGCGAATGCATGGCGACTGTCGGCGCGGTTTCTAACCCCGATCACATGAACACCAACGATGGTAAGGCAGGACGCACCCGCTGGAAGGGCCGCCGCCCGACCGTTCGCGGCGTGGCCATGAACCCGGTCGATCACCCGCACGGAGGGGGCGAAGGCCGCACCTCCGGAGGCCGTCACCCGGTCTCCCCGTGGGGCAAACCGACCAAGGGCTACAAGACCCGTAAAAAGGCGAAATGGACCAACAAGTCCATCATCCGCCGCCGTAAGAAGAAATAAGATAGAATTTAAGGAGCACGAAAGACATGTCACGTAGCGTTTGGAAAGGTCCGTTCATCGAGAGAAGCCTCCTCAAGAAAATTGAGGAAGCCCGCACGAGCGGCAAAAACACGGTGATCAAAACCTGGTCGCGCCGCTCGACGATCCTGCCGAACATGGTCGGCCTGACGTTCGGTGTGCATAATGGCCGCAAATTCATCCCCGTCCTGGTGACGGATCAGATGATCGGCCATAAACTCGGCGAATTTGCGCCCACCCGTACCTACACCGGCCACGGCGCGGACAAGAAAGCCAAAAAGGCTTGATGGACGCGATAGGGTCATAAAGTAAAAGGAAGAAGACAATGGGAAAACCGGCAAATCCGAAAAGGATCAAGGAAAACGAGGCGAAGGCGTCCGCGAAATACATCCGTATCAGCCCGCAAAAGCTGAATCTGGTGGCGCAGACCATCCGCGGCAAAAGCGCGGCAACGGCTCTGATCGACCTTGAGTTCTCTAAAAAACGCGTTTCTGAAAGCGTGCGCAAGCTGCTCCAGGCCGCTGTCGCCAACGCGGTGAACAACCACAATCTGGATGCGGACCGTCTGGTCGTGGCCGAAGCCCACGTCGGCAAGTCCGTGATCATGAAGCGTTTCCGCGCCCGCGCAAAGGGCCGGGGAACCCGCATCCTGAAACCGATCAGCAACATGACCATCATTCTCAAAGAAGCAGACGAGGCATAATTCATGGGACAGAAAGTTAATCCGATAGGCCTGCGGGTCGGCATCAACCGCACATGGGACTCCCGCTGGTACGCAGGACGCGACTATGCGGACAAGCTGATCGAAGACCTCAAGCTTCGCGAATACATCCTTGAGCACCTCAAGCCCGCGGGCGTGAGCAAGGTCATTATTGAACGCGCCGCCAAGCTCACGAAGGTGACCGTCCACACGGCCCGTCCCGGCGTGATCATCGGCAAAAAAGGCGCTGACATCGAAAAACTGCGCCGCAACCTGTCCCGCCGTGCGGGTGGGGATGTCTCCCTCAACATCGTTGAAATCCGCAAGCCGGAAATCGACTCCCAGCTGGTCGCCGAAGGTGTGGCGCAGCAGCTCGAACGCCGCGTATCCTTCCGCCGCGCCATGAAGCGCGCCGTTCAGAACGCGCTACGTTTCGGCGCTCTGGGCATCCGTATTAACGTCTCGGGCCGCCTCGGCGGCGCGGACATCGCTCGTATGGAATGGTACCGCGAGGGCCGCGTGCCCCTGCACACCCTCCGTGCGGATATCGACTACGGCACGGCCGAGGCGCTGACGACCTACGGGATCATCGGCATCAAGGTCTGGATCTACAAGGGCGACATCATGGATCACGATCCGCTCGCCCGCGACAAGAGATCCGGGGACAGCAAGGCCGGGGAGATCTAAGTCAGGCGTAACGGCCCTCCCGGCCCCTTTAAAAAATTCTGCACAAAATGCTGGATTTTGATTGGGAAATGGGATAAGGTGCCGCCGGATTTGCTAAGGCAGCCGGAAAAACGAGAACATGTGGAAACTACGGTTCTAAGAACCAAAAGTCCATGTGGCCAATGTTTTTTTGTGCCGCCGGATGGCCTGAAAGTGACAGGCAGACAGTTTTTTAGGTGTGAACCAAGGTTTTAAAAGTAAAGCAAGGCAGAGAAGCAAGATATGTTAAGCCCCAAGAAGTTTAAGTACCGCAAGCAGTTTAAAGGTCGTATCCATGGCAACGCCAAGGGCGGCGCAACGCTCGCTTTTGGTGAATACGGCCTGAAGGCCCTGCAGCCCGATCGCATCACCTCCCGTCAGATTGAGGCCGCGCGCCGCGCGATCACCCGTCACCTGAAACGTCAGGGCAAGCTCTGGATCCGGATTTTCCCCGATGTCCCGGTCTCCAAAAAGCCCCTCGAAGTGCGTCAGGGTAAGGGTAAAGGCCCGGTTGAATTCTGGGCGTGCCGCGTAAAACCCGGCCGGATCATGTTCGAGCTCGACGGCGTTCCCCAGGAGCTTGCCCGCGAAGCGCTTGACCTGGCGGCTGCGAAGCTCCCGATTAAGACCAAATTTGTCGCCCGCATTGGCGCAGAGGAGACCAAGTAATGAATGCAGAAGAAATCCGCACCAAAACGGAAGACGAGCTGAAAAAGCTTCTTCTGGACCTTCGTAAGGCCCAGCTGAACGCCCGCTTCCAGAAAACCCAGGGCACGTTGGAAAACACTGCGCAAGTGCGCGTGACACGCCGCGCCATCGCACGGGTGAAAACCGAATTGGGCGCCAGAAAAGGCGGCGAAGCCGCGCCAAAGGCAAAGGCCCCTGCTAAAAAGGCTGCCAAGGCCCCCGCGAAAAAGACCAAGGCCAAGAAGGCCGCATAAGAGGAGCAACGAAAAATGCCACGCCGCATACTCGAAGGAAATGTGATCAGCACGAAGACCGAAAAGACCGTTACGGTTCTGGTCGAGCGCAAGTACATGCACCCCGTTTACAAGAAATACATCAAGAGCACGCAAAAATTCACCGCGCACGATGAACTCAGCTCCTGCAAGGAAGGCGAACGCGTTCAGATTATCGAATGCCGTCCGCTCTCCAAGACGAAGCGTTGGGCCGTTCTGCGCGATGGTCAGGCTCTGGTCCCGCCGACCAACAATGAAAAAGCCAAACTGAGATCCGGCCAGGCGCCGGCCGCTCAAAAGGCGGACGTGAAGGCTGCCAAAAAGGCCGCAGCGCCGAAAAAGCCGGCGGCTGAAAAGAAATCCAAAGCGAAAAAGGACGCCTAATCATGATTCAGATGCAATCCCGTCTGGCCGTGGCCGACAACAGCGGAGCTCGTGAAGTCCAGTGCATCAAGGTTCTGGGTGGTTCTCACCGTCGGACCGCGAACATCGGCGACGTCATCGTCGTCTCCATCAAGGATGCGATCCCCCGGGGCCGCGTTAAAAAGGGCGAAGTCCGCCGCGCGGTCATCGTCCGCACGAAATTCGGCCTGAAGCGCGGCTACGGCGAGCAAATCCGTTTCGATGGGAACGCCTGCGTTCTGATCAATAACAACGGCGAGCCGATCGGAACCCGTATCTTTGGCCCCGTGACCCGCGAACTACGCGCGTCCGGTTACATGAAAATTATTTCACTGGCTTCGGAGGTGCTCTGAACATGGGCAAATCGGCAAAAAAAATCAAAAAAGGCGACAAGGTCGTCGTTCTCACCGGCAAGGACCGCGGCGCTAAGGGCGAAGTCCTGAAGGTTCTGACCGAGGAAAATCGCGTGATCGTGCAGGGCGTGAATATGGTGACCCGTCACCGCAAGCCCTCGCAGCTTTCCGGTGGAGGCATTGAAAAGAAAGAGGCCTCCATCCACGTGTCCAACGTGGCTGTGGCGGACCCCAAATCCGGCGAGGCAACCCGCGTCGGCTTCAAGGTCCTGAAGGATGGTAAAAAGGTTCGTTACGCCAAAAAATCCGGCGAAACGGTAGAATAAGATAGAAAAGCGAGAAGACCATGAAACCGCGCTATAAAGAACTGTACGAAAAAGAGATCGTTCCCGCGCTGGACAAGAAATTCGGGTACAAAAACCCGCATCAGCGTCCGCGTCTGGACAAGATCGTCATTAACATGGGCGTAGGAGAAGCCACGCAGGACCGCAAGTTCATCGAGCAGGCCGTGACCGACCTTTCCCTGATCTCCGGCCAAAAGCCGCTGATCTGTAAGGCGAAAAAGTCCAACGCGTCCTTCAAGATCCGCGAAGGCCAGTCCATCGGCGTGAAGGTCACCCTCCGCGGCAACCGCATGTACGAATTCCTAGACCGTCTGGTCACCATCGCTCTGCCTCGCGTCCGCGACTTCCGCGGCGTGAACGGGCGCAGCTTCGACGGGCGCGGCAACTACGCGCTGGGCGTGAAGGAACAAATCATCTTCCCGGAGATCACCTATGACAAGGTGGACAAAATCCGTGGAATGGACATCGTGGTCTGTACGACCGCCAAGAGCGACGAAGAGGCGAAAGAACTCCTCCGTGCGTTCAAGATGCCCTTCAGGAACTGAGAATTGAAAGTAATTAGAGACCGGATAACAAAAACAGAGAGACGTGGAAAATGGCAAAACTCTGCATGATTGAAAGAGACAAGAAACGCAGGAAGCTGGTCAAAAAACTGTCCAGCAAGCGCGCGAAACTGAAGGCGGCTGTGCGCAACCTTGACCTGCCGGTCGAGGAGCGTTTCGAGGCGATGCTGAAGCTGGCCGAAATGCCGCGCAACTCGTCGAAAATTCGCATCCGTAACCGCTGCCAGCTCTCCGGGCGTCCGCGCGGTCACTTCCGCAAGTTCAACCTGTCTCGTATCGCCCTGCGCGATCTGGCCTCCAAGGGCCAGCTCCCCGGCGTAACGAAGTCAAGCTGGTAAGAAGGAGGATTGAAAAATGAGCATGAATGATCCCCTTGGCGATATGCTGACCCGTATCCGGAACGCCCAGAAGGCCAAACGCAAGATCGTGGAGTGCCCGCACTCCCGCCTGCACGAAAGCGTCTGCAACGTTCTGCGCGACGAAGGTTACATTCGCGGCTACACCGTTGAAACGGCTGAAAACAACAAGAAGTTTATGGAAATCCAGCTGAAATATGCCGAAGGCGAAGGCGTGATCCGCGAGATCGACCGCATTTCGACCCCCGGCCGCCGGGTTTACACGAGCGTCAAGGACATGCCCCGCTTCTATAATGGTTTGGGTATCCTGGTCGTCTCCACGCCGCACGGCGTTCTCCCGGATTACAAAGCCCGGGCGGCGAATGTTGGCGGTGAAATTCTGTGCCGGGTCTTCTAAGAGAAGTCTGGCGGAAACTGAAGTTTGAACGAGGAACATTGAAATGTCTCGAATTGGTAAAAACCCGGTCGTAATTCCTGAGGGCGTGGATGTCCAGCTCCAGGGGCAGGCCGTGCGCGTAAAAGGCAAGCTCGGTGAGCTGAAGCTGAATTTGCACGAGGAGATCGACGCCTCCATTGAGGACGCCGAGAACGAGGAAGGCAAAAAAGGCAAGGTTGTGCGCTTGGCTCCCCGTACGGAGACCGTCATGGCCAAGCAAATCTGGCCGACGATGCGTACGCTGGTCAACAACATGGTTGTCGGCGTAACCGAGGGCTACAAGAAAAAGCTTGAAATCCACGGCGTCGGTTACCGGGCAAACCTTCAGGGCCAGACCATCGTTATGACTCTGGGGTTCTCGCACGAGGTCCGCTACAACGTGCCTGCGGGGATTAAGGTTGAAATCGAAAAACAGACCGAAATTACCATCAGCGGCATCGACAAGCATCTGGTCGGACAGGTTTCTGCGGAAATCCGCGAATTCAAGAAACCCGAACCGTACAAGGGCAAGGGCATCCGTTACGCCGGTGAATACATCGCGTACAAAGAAGGCAAGAAGAAATAGGAAAACTGGTTATGGCCAAAGCAGCATCGAAAAAACTCACCCCGCTGGATCGTCGCACCTACAGAACGCGCAACAAGATCCGTCGCGTCAATATCGAGCAGAACAGCAAGCGCGAAGTTCGTCCGCGTCTTTCTGTCTACCGCTCCGGCAAACAGATCTACGCGCAAATCATCGACGATTTGAAAGGCGTAACGCTGGCTTCCGCCTCCACGGTCGATAAAGAGCTGAAGGAAAAACTCAAGAGCGGCGCGAACATGGACGCGGCCACCGAAGTCGGAAAGCTTGTCGCTGCGCGCGCCAAAAAGGCGGGCGTCAGCAAGGTCGTCTTCGACCGCGGGCCCTATCTCTATCATGGCCGGGTCAAGGCCCTGGCGGATGCCGCGCGCGAAGGCGGACTGGAATTTTAAGAAGGAAAAGGAATAAGCGAAAATGGCACGTGCGTTTGAAAAGCAGCATCAGCAGGAAGAATCGGAGTTCGTAGAGCGCCTCGTCGGCATTAACCGTGTCGCCAAGGTCGTAAAGGGCGGTCGCCGCTTCGCGTTTTCCGCGCTCGTCATCGTCGGCGACGGCAAGGGCCGCGTCGGTCATGGCCACGGCAAGGCGAAAGAGGTTCCCGATGCGATCCGCAAGGCCACTGACGCCGCCCGCAAAAACATGATCCGCGTTCCCCTGCGCGAAGGCCGTACGCTGCACCATGACGTCAGCGGCACCGACGGCGCTGGCAAGGTCCACCTCCGCACCGCTCCTCAGGGGACCGGAATCATTGCGGGCGGACCGATGCGCGCCGTGTTCGAAGCTTTGGGCATTCAGGACGTTGTGGCCAAGGCCATCGGCTCCAACAACCCTTATTGCATGGTAAACGCCACCTTCGCGGCGTTGAAAAAAATGCAGAGCCCCCGTCACGTTGCCGCCCGCCGTAATAAGAAGGTGAGCGAGATCGTCTCCAACCGCGAGACTCACTCCGGCGCGGAAAACACGGACGCTTCTGAAGAATAAAATCTCAGGATTATTGTAAGGATACGAACCATGGCTGAAGAAGAGAAAAAAGCAAAGAAAACGGCGCAAAAGGCAAAGGCGGAAAAAAAGCCTGCAGCTGCTAAACCTGCTGCCAAAAAGGACGCCGCCAAGCCTGCTAAAAAGACGGCTGCGCCCAAGAAAAAAACTCCGGCCGGCAAGGCTCTTCGCGTAACGCAGGTCGGCTCCCCCATCGGGCGCAAGGCATACCAGCGCGCGACACTGATCGGTCTGGGCCTGAACAAGCTGCACCGCTCCCGCGTTCTGGAAGACACCCCTGCTGTTCGGGGTATGATCGCGAAAGTCAGCCACCTTGTTAAGGTCGAAGACGTAGCCTAAACAATAAACCCGTAAAACTAGGGATTAAGACAATGAAACTCAATGATTTGAAACCCCGCGAAGGCTCCAAGGCCGTTCGCACCCGCGTTGGTCGCGGGATCGGCTCCGGCAAGGGCAAGACCTCCGGCAAGGGTCACAAGGGTCAGAAGGCCCGTACCGGCGTGGCCATCAAGGGCTTCGAGGGCGGTCAAATGCCCTTGTACCAACGCATGCCGAAAATCGGTTTCCGTAATACGGCATTCGCGACCAAGCTGACTGAACTCACCCTTGAAAACCTTCAGGCCGCGATCGACAGCAAGAAGCTCGACCCCAAAAAACAGATCGATGAAGAAACCCTCGTTAAGGCGGGCGTAGTCTCGCGCCGCCGCGACGGTATCAAGCTTCTGGCAACGGGCGAGCTGACCGCAAAGGTTGACCTGAAAATCACCAAGGCTTCCAAAGCGGCGCAGGCCGCGGTGGAAAAGGCGGGCGGCAAGATCGAATTGGCCCCCGAAAAGGCTCCGAACCCGAGAAAACTGCCCAAGAAAGAGGGCAAGACCGAGTCCAAACGCGCGGCCAAAAAGCCTAAGAAAAAGGCCAAGTAAGCCCCTTAAATATCGGAAAACAGGCCCTTTTCATCATCGGAAAGGGCTTTTTCTTTTTGACATATTTTGTATCCAAGATTAGTCTGTTCCCAGGCTTTATGATTACACAGGCTTTAACCTAATGCGTACCTTATCCCTCTTTTCCATGATTTTAACGGTTTTGGTTGTTTTTTGCGCAGCGGACGCATACGCGAACTCCTGCCCGCGCTCGAACCCCGTGACGGAAGTAAAGCGGATCACGCTCAAAACCAAATACTACCGCGGCTCCTCCGCCTGGTACCTGACGGCATGGGCTGGCCACTGGGGCAAGGGCGTAATACTGGGGCTGCACACGGGCGCTGGCGGAAAGGGGCCGTTCTGGGCTGACTATAAGGCCAGCTTCGATTTCGCCCCCGTCCGCAATAACAATAGCGTTATGTGCGTCAAGGTCTCCAAAATAACCGTTAGATTCTTCGCCCAGCCTGTGGTCCATATCGCGTCCGAATACCCGCCGGAAAGCTGCGAATTCAAGCAAATCCTCAAGCACGAGAAAAAGCACGTCGCCGTAACCAAGCAATGGCAAAGAGATTACACACCCCTTCTGCGCCGTGAACTGGAAAGCATCGCCCGCAAGCTGCCCGCCTCCCCCCCGGTTGGCGAAAAGCAGGTGGCCGGCGCGCAGGAGGCGCTCGTCAATATCATTCGCGCCCATCTGGATAAGTATATGGAGCAAAAGGCCATTCCCGATTACATTCGTCGCCAGAACAAGGTCGATGACCCGCTCGAATACAGGCTGGTCCCCACCCGCTGCGAGAACTGGCAGAGCTACCACTACTCGGCTTACGAGGAGTAAGTGACCGCAAGGCACGTCAGGCGCGCCTATCGTTCGGGCATGATGGCCTTGGCAATGGCTGCGCTCCTGCTGGCAGGCGAGCCCGCGTGGGCCGCAAAATGCCCTTCATCCCGCCCGCAAACCTCAATGAAATCGTTTATTAAGGGCACGGAAATTGTAAAAACAAAATCCGCCAAGGATATGACCCAATGGCAGATCGGCCACGCGGAGGACCCCGCGAGCGGCGGTCAGATTCTGGGTCTGGGCGGCGGCAAGACGGCCATACAAATCCGCTCGCTTTTCGAAATTATGCCTGCTGGTAAGGGGCATTTCTGTGTAGTGATGCAGGAAGCCCACACCACCTTCATCTCAAGCCCGCAGATTCATGTCGCGAGCAACTTCGAACTGGGCAGCTGTGAATACAGCGAGGTTCTGGCGCATGAGCAAAAACATGTGGAGGCCCTCAAGCTTTTCCATCGCAAAAACGAAAAGAACATGCGCAAGCAGCTTAAAATAGTCGCACGCACGATCCCTGTCATCGAGCCCGTACCTGAAAGCGGGATAGAGGCGGCGCAAAACGGTCTCAATGCCTATGTTCAGAGCCAGATGGATCGCTACTTCAAAAAAATTCTGCAAGACCTTATCAAGACCCAGCAGGAAATCGACAGCCCCGAAGAATACGCCCGCGTGGCCTCTAAGTGCCGGAAATGGGGCGAAAAATTGGCGCCCGGCTACAAAGAATGACGGCGCCTGCCTAAAAGTTAAAACTCTGCGCCCGCAGCCCCATTCCCCACTTGTCTATACGAACTCTTTTCTTTATGACTGATTGACTGTTTTTAAGTAAGCACGGAAAGAGAGCACACGATGGCATCGGCCGCCGAGCAACTCGCGCGTAACGCAAACTGGGGTGCGCTTGCAAAAGCCACGGAGTTGAAGAAAAGAATCTATTTCGTTCTGGGGGCGCTCCTTGTATACCGCCTCGGAACCTACATTCCCGTTCCGGGAATCGACATTCGCGTCTGGAACGAGATTTTCTCGCAAAAAGGCGGCGGCATCCTCGACATGTTCAACATGTTCTCCGGCGGCGCATTGCAGCGTATGACGATCTTCGCGCTGAACATCATGCCCTACATTTCCGCCTCTATTATCATGCAGCTTGCCACCTCCATCTTCAAGAATCTGGAGGAGTTGAAAAAAGACGGCGAAATGGGCCGCATGAAGATCAACCAGTATACCCGCTATCTGACGGTTCTTCTGGCCTCCGTTCAGGCTTACGGTCTTGCGGTCGGCCTCGAAGCGATGCAGGGACAGGGCGGCTCCGCCGTTCTCGACCCCGGCATGTTCTTCCGCATCTCGACGGTCATCACCATCGTGGGCGGCACGGTTTTCCTGATGTGGTTGGGCGAACAGATTACCCAGCGCGGCGTCGGCAACGGAACGTCTCTGATTATCTTTGCAGGGATTGTGGCCGAATTACCGCGGGCGCTGGCCAGCACCCTCGAACTCGGACGTCAGGGAACGATCAGCCCCATCGTGCTGCTGATCCTGTGCCTGATGGTCGTCGGCGTGATCGCCCTGATCGTGTTTGTTGAACGCGCCCAGCGCCGGATCGTGGTGCAATACCCGAAGCGGCAGGTCGGCAACAAGCTCATGGGCGGCGAAACCAACCACATCCCGCTCAAACTCAACACCTCGGGTGTGATTCCCCCGATCTTCGCTTCGTCCTTGCTGCTTCTGCCGCTCACCATTATTAACTTTGCGGGCGTCAGCGGCGGCGACTTCTGGGCGGACGTCCAGCGTTACCTCGCGCACGGCCAGCCCGTCTATATGGCGGTTTATGGCACCTTGATCATGTTTTTCGCCTTCTTCTACACCGCGATCGTCTTCAACCCAGAGGAAAATGCGGAAAGCCTGCGCAAATACGGCGGCTTCGTGCCCGGTATGCGTCCCGGCAAGCACACGGCGGATTATTTCGACTACGTTCTGACCCGCATCACGGTCGTCGGGGCGATATACCTCGTTTTCATTTGTCTCCTGCCTGAATTCATGGTCTCGCAATATAACGTGCCCTTCTATTTCGGCGGAACCAGCCTCCTGATCGTGGTCAGCGTGACCATGGACACGGTGGCGCAAATCCACTCCCACCTGATCGCGCACCAGTACGAGGGCCTCATCAAAAAGGCCAAGCTGCGCGGCGCATCGACGGGCAGACGGCGAAGATAAGCGAAACCATCTCATACGAACGAGGAGACAGGGGATCATGAACATCATCATTTTCGGCCCGCCGGGCGCGGGAAAAGGCACCCAGTCGGCAAGACTGCAGGAAATTTACGGCCTCAAACACCTCTCGACGGGCGACATGCTGCGGGCGGAGGTTGCAAGGCGCTCCGATCTGGGCCTGAAGCTCAAATCCATCATGGACGCGGGCCAGCTCGTCTCCGACGACATCATGATCGAACTCATTGGTAATTGCGTGAGCGAGCCGGACTGCGAGAACGGCTTCGTGCTCGATGGTTTTCCGCGTACCGTGCCGCAGGCACAGGCGCTCGACGACATGCTCCGCCACATGGCCCGCAAGGTCGACCACGTGCTGGTGCTGGAGGTGGACGAAAACGCGCTCGTGGACCGCATCCGCAAACGTGCCGAGGAATCGGGCGGAGCGCGCAGCGACGACAATGCGGAAGTCGCCAAAAAGCGCCTCAGCGAATATCGCGCCAAGACTGCGCCCGTTCTGCCGTATTTCGAAGAAAAGAGCCTTGTGCGCAAGGTGGACGGCATGATGCCTATCGAACAGGTCAGCGCAAAGATCGAATCGATTTTGGGAATCGAACCGCCCAAAAAACACTAAACAAACACTAAAGGCGGATCGCGGATATGAGCGGCGATTTTGTTCTGGCCCTTCACGGCGGCGCGTTTCAGAGCGCCCGCGAGTACACCCTCCACACACAGACCCTCGAAACCATCCTCAAATCCGGCTGGCAAAATCTGGCGAATGGCGCGTCCGCCCTCGACGCGGTGACGCAGGCCGTGATCGCCATGGAGCAGAGCGGCCTCTTCATCGCCGGAAAGGGCGCGGGCCCGAACAGCGAGGGCGAGTATGAGCTTGATGCCTCCATCATGGACGGCCATACAAAAAAGGCCGGGGCCGTCGCTGCCGTGCGGGGCGTTAAAAGCCCCATTCTCGCTGCCCGCGCTGTGATGGAAAAAACCCCGCATGTCCTGCTCGCCGGAACCGGAGCCGACCGCTTCATCGCCGAGTGCGGTCTCGAACGCATCGAAGACCCCCAATCCTACTTTACGCCCTCCCATACCGAATCGCAGGTGCCCGAAGACAAAAATCACGGAACGGTCGGGGCTGTGGCGCTGGATAAAAACGGCCACCTCGCCGCCGCCACCTCGACGGGCGGATTGGTCGGCAAGCGCGCGGGCAGGGTGGGCGATTCGCCCATCATTGGCGCGGCCACGTGGGCCGACCGCGATCTGGCCGTCTCGACCACCGGATACGGTGAATATTTCATCCGTGCCGCCGCAGCACACGACATCCGCGCCCGTTGCGCCTATCTCGGCGAATCCCTCGAAGCCGCCACCGCGAAGGTTCTGGACGGCATAAAATCGGCGGGCGGCTGGGGCGGGGTCATCGCCCTCAATAAAAACGGCGAAATCGCCCTCGATTACCGTTGCGCGGGCATGCACCGGGGCGTCGTCCGGTCCGACGGCAAAATCTGCGCGAAGAGCTTCCCGGACGCCTGAAAGGCCCGGATTCCCGCGAAAAACGGCTAAAACCCCCGAAAAGGCCCGGAAAGCCCATAAATTATGTTGACGCAGGGGCGCGAATTCCTATAATGCGGCATCCCGATGAAAGGGGGCGTACGCCTGCGCGGATCAATCCGCCCACCGTGCGCAACAGGTTTACAAACCGGCGCGGCGAAAGTTTAACGGACGGAGCCGTATACGGTTTGGATTGAGGAGGGGCAGGGTGCCCCGAATCGAAAAAATTTGAAAGGAAATATTATGGCTCGTATTGCTGGGGTAAACGTACCCGACAATAAACGTATTCCCATTGCCCTGACCTACATTCACGGCATTGGTCGCACCTCCGCCTTCAAGATCTGCGAAAAGCTGGGCATCGACGTGCAGCAGCGCATGGGGCAGGCCGATGAGGACACCCTCAACCGGATCCGTTCCGAAATCGAAAAAGGCGGCTACAAGATCGAGGGCGACCTGCGCCGCGAAGTCTCCATGAACATCAAGCGCCTGATGGATATGCGCTGCTACCGTGGCCTGCGCCACCGTGCGGGTCTTCCCGTGCGCGGTCAGCGGACCATCACCAACGCGCGTACCCGCAAGGGCCCGGCGAAACCCATCGCTGGCAAGAAGTCATAAGGAGTCTGAACAATGGCTGCACCAAGAACCAAAAGAAAAGAAAAGAAAAACATCGTATCCGGCGTTGCGCACGTGAACTCCACGTTCAACAACACGATCATCACGATCAGCGATGCGCAAGGCAACGTCGTCTCCTGGTCCTCGTCCGGCACGATGGGCTTCAAAGGCTCTCGTAAATCGACGCCCTACGCGGCGCAGATGGCCGCCGAAGATGCGGGCCGCAAGGCACAAGAACACGGCATGAAAGAACTGGAAGTCCTCGTAAAGGGCCCCGGTTCGGGCCGCGAATCGGCGCTCCGAGCGTTGCAGATGGTCGGCTTCCTGATCAAATCGATCCAGGACGTCACGCCCGTTCCGCACAACGGCTGCCGTCCCCCGAAAAGACGCCGCGTGTAATCGCCCTTCAAACGGCTTTTACACACGTTTTGAATCACTCAGCACTCTAGACGAAAAGAGCAGGACACATGTTGATACAGAAAAACTGGCAAGAGTTGATTAAACCCGGAAAACTCGAAGTTAAGCCGAGCCGCCAGCCCAACACGGGCGTGGTCGTGGCCGAACCGCTGGAACGCGGCTTCGGTCTGACGCTGGGCAACGCTCTGCGCCGTATTCTCCTTTCCTCCCTTCAGGGCGCGGCCGTTACGGCGGTGCAGATCGAAGGCGTACTGCACGAGTTCTCCTCCATCGAGGGCGTTCGCGAGGACGTCACCGACATCATCCTCAACCTCAAGGCGCTCAGCGTGCGTATGCACTCCGAAGGCCCCAAGAGAATGCGCCTGTCTGCCGAAGGTCCGTGCGAAGTTACCGCCGCGCAGATTGAGGCCGGCGCCGACATCGAAATCATGAACCCTGACCTCATCATCTGCACGCTCGACAAGGGCGCGAAGCTGAACATGGACATGACCGTGAACACGGGCAAGGGCTACCGCCCCGCCTCGCTGAACCGTCCCGAAGAAGCCCCCGTCGGCCTCATTCCGATCGACAGCGTGTTCTCGCCCGTCCGCAAGGTCACCTACGAAGTCACCGACACCCGCGTCGGCCAGATCACCGACTACGACAAGCTGACCCTCACCGTTGAAACCAACGGCGTGATCAGCCCCGAAGATTCCGTGGCCTTCGCCGCCCGCATCCTTCAGGACCAGCTTCAGGTGTTCGTCAACTTCGAGGAGCCCCAGGAAATCAAGGAAAAGTCCGAAGAGGAAGAACTGCCCTTCAACCGCAACCTTCTCAAAAAGGTCGAAGAGCTCGAACTCTCGGTCCGCAGCGCTAACTGCCTCAAGAACGACAACATCATCTACATCGGCGACCTCGTTCAGAAGTCCGAGAGCGACATGCTCCGCACCCCGAACTTCGGCCGCAAATCCTTGAACGAAATCAAGGAAGTCTTGGGCATGTTCGGCCTCCACCTCGGTATGCAGGTTGAGGGCTGGCCGCCTGAGAATATCGAAGACCTCGTGCGCAAGATCGACGAGCAGCAGTTCTAAGAAATCTTCGCGGGGCCGTGCCTGATCGGTCCGGCCTTGCGAAAAAGTAAGGACAATGTGTCCGCCCCCTCTGCGAAACGGCCCGTGAAAGGGCAGGTGGCAAAGGGAAATAAAATGGTTCTCGTCCCCGCAAACAAAAAGGGGCACAAGGCCGCAGCAGCCGGATAAACCCGGCAGGAAAAGGAAGACTGAAATGAGACATGGTATTAAACAGCGCAAGCTGAACCGCACCAGCAGCCACCGTAAGGCGATGCTGGCCAATATGGCCGCCGCTCTGATCAAGCATGAGCAGATCGTAACCACCCTGCCGAAGGCGAAGGAACTCAAGCCCTACGTCGAAAAGCTGATCACGCTGGGCAAACAGGCTGCCGCGAACCCGAAAGTGGCTCTCTCTAAGCGCCGTCAGGCGATCGCGACCCTCCGCGACGAGGCGCAGGTCAAGAAACTCTTTGACGTACTGGCCGAACGCTACGAAGACCGCCCCGGCGGCTACACCCGCGTTCTGAAGGCCGGCTTCCGCTACGGCGACGCCGCCCCGATGGCCGTGATCGAACTCGTGGACCGCGACCCCGAGGCCAAAGGCAAGGACTCCGGCCCCAGCCAGTTCGACGATGAAATCATCGAGGACGCAGAGGCGGCCTAATAAGCCGAACCCCTGAAAAAAAATTTAAAAGCGGCCCGTAAGGGCCGTTTTATGTTGTGTTTGAGCATTTTCTACAAATAATAGACGAAAGAACAAAACTGAATCCGGCGTCTCATGTTCGCTTTTCTATTCAAACCCGCGCAAACGCCCTATCCGAAGGATATCAGGAGCCTCACGTCTCTGCGCTTCTTCGCGGCGCTATCGATTGTAATTTTTCATTTCACTTACGAGATCGATGCGCTCCGCGAAGGCCTGCCGGGCCGTTTCTACACAGGCGTAGACTTTTTCTTTATCTTGAGCGGATTCATCCTGACCCACAGCTACATCCGCGCGATCGAGGACGGCACATTCTCGGCCCGCGATTTCTATATCAAACGCTTCGCGCGCATTTACCCCGTGCATATCGTGACCCTGATCCTCTCGGCCCTGACTACGGCGGCGACTCTGACCTTCTGGGGCGTAGGGTTCGACAGCGGAGACAGTTGGAGCTGCCTCACCTCATCCGTCTTAATGCTTCAGGCCTGGGGCATTCACGCGAAGCCCTGCTTCAACAACCCGTCATGGTCCATCAGCGCCGAATGGTTCGCCTACCTTCTGTTCCCGCTTCTGGCCGCTTGGGCGCTCAAAAAAAAGCCGCAGGCCGTGATGCTGCTCTCCTCGGTCGCAATCATTCTGCTCTGCATTTTGTTTCTATACCTCGGAAAACCCTTTACCCACCTTACGGCGCAGGGCTTCATCCGCATCGTACCCGACTTCGTTCTCGGGATCGGCCTCTATCTCTTTGGCCGTAAATATGAACTCAGGAAAGCCAGCGCCGGAACATTCTACGCCGTCGTAGGCTTCATGTTTCTATGCTTCGTTCTGAACATCCCCGACGCCGTGATCGTTCTGATTTATGCGCTCGTGATTTACGTCGCGGCGGAACTGTCACGGCAGCGCGTGGACACAGCGCTGGAAGGTGCAAAACTGGTCTTCTGGGGCGAAGCGTCTTATGCCGTCTATATGCTGCACCATGTGATATGGGAGGCGCTGCCCGTGCCGGTGATGATGCGCGCCCTCGATGGCTCTAAGGTCTTCGACGCGCCGTTTTGGGCCGCCTGCGCGGTCGCGCTGGTGCTAACCTTCATTCTCTCGAAATACACCTATCTCTATCTGGAAAAGCCCGCCCGCGCATGGATTTGCCGGGCCTTTATCCCGCCGGAAAAACCAAAAGATTAAAAGATCGGCACGTTGTCGATCAGGCGTGTCTTGCCTAGCCACGCCGCACCCAGAACCCGGCACCAGCGGACAGCCACGTAATCCACCGAGCGGAACCCTTCGGCCAGAAGCCGCTCAGCCGCGGCGGCGCAGGCTTCTTCTTCGGTTTGACCGCCGCGAATCGCCGCCGCCGTATCGAACAAAACCCGGTTCAGCATCCGTGCGATTGAAAGTTCAGAAGCGGAGAGATAAGCATTGCGGGAAGACAGAGCCAGCCCGTAATCGTCCCGCGCGATAGGCGCGCCGATGATAGTGATGGGAAGGCCCTGCGCCTTGACCATCTCCGCGATCACCTGAAGCTGCTGGAAATCTTTCTCACCAAAAATCGCCGCATCGGGTTTGACCGCCTCAAAAAGCCGGTAAACCACATTGACGACCCCGCCGAAAAAATGCGGCCTAAAATCGCTTTCCAGTCCCTGCGCCGCCGCGCCGGGTTTAACGGCGCTCTCAAAACCGCCCTCATAAAGCTCATCCGCGCGGGGCAGGAATACGAAATCGGCGCCTTCGGCCTCCAGCATCGCAAGATCCCGCGCTTCGTCACGCGGATAGGCGTCGAAATCCTCATGCGGCGCGAATTGCGTGGGGTTGACGAAAATGCTGACGCCGACAAGATCGGCATTTTCCCGCGCCAACCGGACCAGCGAGAGATGCCCCTCGTGCAGCGCCCCCATGGTCGGAACAAAGCCAATCCGCTGCCCCGCCGCGCGGTACGAAGAGAGCAGGGCGTCCAGCTCCGCCCGGCTGCGGGCGATCTTCATGATGCGTCGCTCGCCTTTTTCGCCGCGCCGTTACCATACGTGTGGGCCACATCGGGAAATACGCGGGCGCGCACATCCCGTGCGTAAGCGGCCACGGCCTCATCGACCGTTCCGGCCAGATCGGCATATTGCCTGACGAACTTGGGCGTATGCTCGGTAATCAGGCCCAGCATGTCTTCGGTGACCAGAATCTGCCCATCGCACGCCGCCGACGCGCCGATCCCGATGGTGGGAATGGAAACCGCCTGCGTAATCGCCCGCGCGACCGGCTCCACCGTCCCTTCGATCAAAAGCCCAAAAGCTCCCGCCGCCTGAACGGCCAGCGCATCGCGCATCAGGCTCTCGGCCTCCTCGGGTGTTTTCCCGCGCACCTTATACCCGCCATCCTTGACGACCGATTGCGGCTTAAGCCCGATATGCGCCATCACCGGGATGTTCCGGGCGGTCAGGTAAAGCACCGTCTCCGCCATCTCGGCGCCGCCCTCAATTTTCAGCCCGTCGCAACCCGTCTCGCCCATGATACGCGAGGCCGTCTCGTAGGCCTGCTCCGGTCCGGATTCATAGGTGCCGTAAGGCACATCAATCAGAACGCAGGCCCGCTTCGCGGCCCGCATCACGGCCTTGCCGTGCGCGATGATGATCTCCGGCGTAACGCCCAGCGTATTCTCCATCCCGTACAACGCCATGCCGATCGAATCCCCGACCAACAGCATATCGCAGTGCGCATCCAATATTTTCGCCATCGGGGCCGTATAGGCGGTGAGACAGACCAGCGGCTGCGCACTCCCTTTGCGGGCGCGCAAATCGGCGATGGTGGTTCTCGGGTGTTTTTGAGGTTCGGTCATATGGTCTAAGTCCATGACGCACAAAGATTTTTAACGGCGACCTTGCGCTCGGAAAAAACCTGTTCTATATAGCAACGCTATGCTTAACAGAAAACTTTTCCTCATACCAGCCTTGCTTTCCGTACTTTTGAGCGCAACGCCCGCCCTTGCGGAGGTGGACACACAGGCTGTTCCGCAAAGCCGCGAGCAGATTCAGCTCTCGTTCGCGCCGCTGGTCAAAAAAGTCGCCCCCGCGGTGGTCAATATCTACACCAAACGCATCGTGGCCTCAGCGGTTCAAAATCCGCTCATGGCTGACCCGCTGTTCCGCCAGCTTTTCGGCAACCGCTTAAAAACTCCGATGCGCCAGCATATGGAGGCCTCGCTGGGCTCCGGGGCCATCGTGGAGGCCGGCGGTCTGATCGTCACCAACGCCCACGTGATCGAGGGCGCGGCGGAAATCGTGGTTATCCTCGCCGACGGTCGGGAGTTTCCGGCGCGCATCGCGTTGGTCGATCACGCATCAGACCTGGCCTTGCTGCGCGTCGATCCGGGCGCGGAGCCGTTGCCTTTCCTTAAGCTCAAGCCCAGCGAATCGCTGGAGGTCGGCGATCTGGTTTTGGCCGTGGGCAACCCCTTCGGCGTCGGCCAGACGGTCACCAGCGGCATTGTCTCCGCGCAGGGCCGATCCTCCCTCGATATCAACGATTTTAACTTTTTTATCCAGACCGACGCGGCCATCAACCCCGGCAATTCCGGCGGCCCGCTGGTTGCCCTTGACGGCGGCGTGGTCGGAATTAACACCGCCATTTTCTCCCGCTCCGGCGGCTCTCTGGGGATCGGGTTCGCGATCCCCTCCGAGATGGTTGCCACCGTCATCGCCGCCGAAAGAAACGGTCAAAAAGGCGATCAGGGGGTCATCCGTCCTTGGCTGGGCGTAAATATGCAATCCATCACCCCCGAAATTGCGGGCAGCCTCGGCCTGCCGCGCCCCGGCGGTGCGCTGATCGCGGACTTGCACCCCGCCAGTCCGCTCTTGACCGCGGGCGCAAAGGTCGGTGACGCGGTGGTGGCCGTAAGCGGTTACCCGATTCGCGACGCGGCCGAAATGAAATTCCGCATGGCCACCGTCCCCGTCGGCAAGACCGCCGCCTTCAAAATTCTCCGTGACGGCCAGACACTGGACATCAAAGTCGCGGCCATCGCCCCGCCGGACGATCCGCCGCGCCAGGAAACCCTGCTCAAGGGCCGCCATTTACTGGGCGGAGTCACGATCGCCAACCTCAACCCTGCGGTCGCAACGGAAATCGACTATAACGGGCGGGAGCAGGGCGTCGTGGTGCTGAAAGTGCCGCAAAGCAGCTACATGCACATTCTCTCTCCCGGCGACATTATTCTGGAAATTAACGGCACGGACATCAAAACCGTTTCCGACGTACTGGGCGCCCTTGAGAATATCCCCGCCGGCGCTCGCGGCGTATCCCTGACGATCCTCAGCAACGGGCGGGTCAGCCGTATCATCATGCGGTAGGGCCGGACTGGACTAAGCCCACCTCTACGCGGCTCTGGAAGCCCGTTTAAACCGGACTAAGTCCACCCTTTTTTCTAAACAGGAACGCAGCACCCCCAAACGCGAAAAAGGCGCCGATTTCTCGGACGCCCTTTTCCCCCAACTTCAAAGGCTTGTTTTCGCCTATTGTCTCTTTTTTTTAGTAACCGACTGTTTTCAGTCTTTTTTTTGTAGTCTGACCTTTTCGGCCTTGTATTTTTGTTCCTTGCTCAACTCGCTCGCTTTTATTCTTTACCCGCTACCATCTCAGCCATAATCACGATCACTGTTCAGTTCTTTAATCGCATTACTGAAGTTCAGATAACCACCGCTCCCAAAGCTGACTTTCCCGACCTCCGAAGAGGGCTGAAAGCCGTTCATCGCCTGAGCAACACTCCCGAGAGAGCCTCCCAAACCGCCTGTGGCGCGTCTTCTTACGTCTTGAGGAGCCGCCCGATTAAGTTCTCTGGCAAGGTTGCGACCCGGGGAGTCTTTTGCTCCCGTATTACCCGCTGTTGGGTTCACACCTTCGAAAGAACGAATGTCATCAGACATCTTTAAGCTCCTTATGATTACATCCTATCTAATCGACCATGTCATGTCAAGAAAAAAGCATGTATTTTTTGATAGTCAAATTACTTAAATGCCCCAATAAAAGCCATAGTAACATAAAGTAAGCGGTATTTCGACTTATACTTATTACAGTAAAAATAGCATAAAATACTAGATAGTTTCGATTTTGGCGACGATAGTTCCGATTTTGAAATTTTTTTTGGGCTCGACTCGGAACCGACTCGTTTTTGATCCGGCTTGCTCTCAACCTCTTGTTTCGTGCGGAGTTTCGGTTCATTATGACCCGCGTCGCCCTCCGGCCCTGAACCGGGGATGCGTCCATAAGCAAAGTAATAATGAACGGATTATTTGGTGATGAAAGACATCGTTTCCCTCTGCAAACGTCGCGGTTTTATTTTCGCAGCCTCCGAAATCTACGGCGGCATCAACGGATTCTGGGATTACGGCCCGCTGGGCGTTGAATTAAAGAACAACCTGCGCGACCGCTGGTGGAAGGATATGGTGATCACCCCCCCGATTGGGCCGGATGGAAGCCCCGTGGAGATCGTGGGCGTCGATTCGGCCATCATCCAGAACCCGAAAGCCTGGGTCGCCTCCGGCCATGTCGGCGGATTCTCTGATCCGATGCAGACCTGCCGCAAGTGCAAAAAGCTTCTTAGAGCTGATCACGTGTGGGATATGCTTAAGGAATCAGAATGGGTGCAATCTTTTGCTGATGCATTTGGGGCCTCAAATGTTAATGACAAGCTGGTATTCAAGAGCGAAAACGCTCAAAAATGGGCACAAACAAAAGGAAAAAAACTTGCGCCTGGTTTAGCGCTGGTAAGAAATCCTTCGGTGACTCTTTCATGGCTTGCAGAGGACTCGCAGGGGGCGGCCCAAACTGAACTGACAGTCACACAAATCCTTGAATATATGGCCACGGAACAAAAAGCGGTCACAGGATTGCAAACGCCTTGCCCGCATTGTGGCGGCGATCTAACCGAACCCAAAGCCTTCAACCTGATGTTCCAGACCTATGTCGGCGCGATGCAGAGCGAGGATTCGATCGCCTATCTCCGCCCCGAAACCGCGCAGGGCATCTTCCTCAATTATAAAAACGTCCTTGATTCCTCGCGCGTGCGCGTGCCCTTCGGCATCGCGCAGATCGGCAAGGCCTTCCGCAACGAGGTCAACCCGCGCAACTTCATCTTCCGCTCGCGCGAATTTGAACAGATGGAACTCGAATGGTTTTGCCACAAGGACGAAGCCAAAATGTGGCGCGACTTCTGGTTTGCCGAGCGCCAGCGTTTCTGGAAATCCGTCGGCCTCTCCAGCGCGAACCTTCAGATGCGCGACCACGATTCGGACGAGCTTTCGCACTACGCCAAGGCCGGACTCGGCACGGCGGACATCGAATACCGCTTCCCCTTCACCGCGCCGGGCTTCGGCGAGCTGGAGGGCATCGCCCACCGCTGCGATTTCGACCTGACGCAGCATCAGGAACATTCCGGCGCGAAGCTGGAATACATGGACCCGAACGACAACACCAAGCGTTTCATCCCGCACGTCATCGAACCGGCGGCGGGTCTTTCGCGCGGCGTTCTCGCCCTGATCTGCGAGGCCTATACGGTGGACGAGAAGCGCCCCTCGGGCCTCTACCTCAACTTCCACCCGTCCATGGCCCCGAAAAAGGCGGCGATCCTGCCCTTGACAGCCAAGGACGAGCACGTGCCGCTGGCGCAGAAGCTTTACCTCGACATCCGTGAGGATTTTGCCGTCGATCTGGACATCAAACAGAATATCGGCAAGCGCTACGCGCGGCAGGACGAGATCGGCACGCCCTATTGCTTCACCATCGATAACGACACGGTGAACGATCAGACCGTCACGGTGCGCGAACGCAACACGATGGCGCAGGAGCGCATCCACATGGATAAGGTCAAATCGTTCCTGCATGAGAAAATCAGGGGAAGGGGCGTATAAAAGCCTTATGTCTGAGAACAAAAGCCCCAATTTGGTTGTCGGCAATCGTTTCAGTCAAATTGACGGCCTTAGGGCCGTAGCAGTTATAATGGTCACTTGGGCTCACGCTGCCGAAATCGCATCATCTATATCGATCAAAGCAGCAGCAGCGGATTATTATACAGACATTGCGCGCTTTGGTGCTTCGGGCGTAACCCTTTTCTTTGTGATCTCGGGTTTTTTAATTACAGGGATTTTGATCGACACTAAAGATAAGCAAAACAGGCTTAAAAATTTTTATATCCGGCGTATGTTAAGAATTATGCCCCTCTATTATTTGGGGATGTTATTTATCTTTTTCGTTATTCAGATCCATGTATTAAACGGAGGGCAGGGCTACCCTTGGCCAGTTTATGCATACCATGCGGCCTTTATTAATAATTGGGTTCAAATTTTTGACAATCAGAATTTTTTAGCCTCTTTTGTCGATCGCGCCTGGATGTCTCATCTCTGGTCGCTTGCTGTGGAGCAGCAATTTTATCTCGTATGGCCGATCTGTTTTTATTTTCTACTCGGGAGAAATGAAAACGCGGCCAAATATGCAATAATACTCGTTATGGGCTTGTCATTTATGGTGAGAGTCTGGCTAACCAGTACGGACTTATGGTTTCTCTCGCATGTCTGGACCCCGGCAAGAGCGGACTCCCTTTTGGCTGGCGCATTTCTTGCCCTAATAGTCAGCCAAAGAAGAGAAGTCGCGGAGGAGGTCAATCAGAAGGCAGGCGTAATAGTGCCGATTCTAGTTGGTTTGCTCGCCCTTTATTACATAACGTCTTCCGGAAAAAATACTCTTCATTTAACGGCCCCAATTTTTTCTATAACTTTGACAACCTGGATCTATTTTTTCTGGTTAAATGCCTCGTTTTTAGGACAAAGAAAAAATATATGGGGTAGAATTTTAGAGATACGCTTTTTTCAATTAACTGGAGAAATAAGCTACGGCATCTATATTTTTAGTGCACCAGTCCAAATAATTATATGCAATATCCTAATAGAGAACAGTTCACAGAATTATATATTCAACCATTTGACTCTATTAATTGCGGGGTTCGCCCTATCCTACATGTTGGCGCTTGCCAGCTACAAATTCATGGAAAAGCCGATTATGCGTTGGAAAAACGTCCTCGCCCCCTACGGCAAGACGGGATCATAACCGAGCGCTCTATCCGCCACTGATGTCAATAAAGACATTTCGGTCACCGTCCTTGATGCAAATCGTCACCCAGCAGGGGGAAAGAGAGCCGATTGGACATGAGCCGCGATTCAGCCACAGATCGCCATGGTAAAAGCATTTAAAACCCGGGATCGTGCTATCCGTTGGGGGACGAAAGCCATTTTTTTGAAGCTTTGTTTCTGTAGCTTCATAGTTTACCGCATCATCAAGCACAATATGCCAATCCCCGTGATCTGATATACCGATCACATCAATAGATTGGCGCTCGATGCGGAAGCTTTTTGCCGCTAAAAACTCGCGGGCGATAACACGAACCGTAAGTTTAAGATCGAAGTATTTAGTGACGCAGGCGCTAAGCGTGGAAAAGACCAAAAATAGCGTAACGCCAAGTAAAACCCTCTTCGCTCTTTTGATCTCCGACATTCCAAACAATCCCTGTTCTTTTAGGCCAACGCCCCGCCATCCCGCAAAATCCTATCCGCCGCCGCCGTATACGCCCCGTCCGCCTCGTGCAGAACGAGGCCGGGGTGAATGACCGCTTGCGTCTTGCGGTTTTTGATCGCGCGAAGGATCACGCGCTTGGCCGGAACCCCCGCGCGCGGCCAGAGGGGAATGATCTCGACCGCGCCGAACCGCTTGCCCAGCGCCTGAACGATCGTATGCGTCTCCGCCGCCATGTGGATGAGGGTCAGAGACCCGCCGTTCTTCAGATTCCTGAACCCCGCATCGATCCAGTCCTTAAGCGAGCAATCCGCCTCGATATGCCCCCGCGCCATCGCCTTGGCGGAGGAGGGAGAAGGCAGATGCTTTCCGGCCTCGGAAAAAGGCGGGTTGCAGATCACGTGATTCTGCAGCGGCCCTTTGTAATGACGGATATCCGCGCAGGTAAAAGCGGCCGGTACGCCGTTCAGCGCGGCATTTTTTTCCGCCAGCGCGACATGATCGGCCTGAATCTCAACCCCCGTTAAATGAATTCCCGGCACCCGCGACGCCAGACACAGCCCCGCGCTGCCCACCCCGCACCCGAGGTCAAGCACGCTTTGCCCAGCCTTCGCCGGGCAGGCGGCGGCCAGCATCACGCTGTCCAGCGAGGTGCGGAAACCCTGCGCGGGCTGATAAAGCGCCACGCGCCTGTTCAGCACATGGATCGGCTCGTTGTGATCGCTCATGAATTAGGTTTTAGCTGTTCAGCCGGAATTTGTCATCCGAAGGCTTCTTGTCCTCGGCGGGCTCCTCGGCCTGCGGTGCGGGCTTGAGGTCGGACTGGCTGAGCAGCATCAGATCGACCGGATTGGTCATCAGGCTGTGAAAGGGTTTCAGCCCCTTGGGCGTGTCCAGAACCGAATTCCGCACGGGCCGCGCCGGGATGGGCGGAAGTTCGGGCAGCTCCGGCAGGGGCGGCACGATATTGGTATTCTGATAAAGCGAACGGAACTCCTCGAAATTATAAACCCGCCCGCCACGCGGCGCCGGATTATTTGAAGCCAGATTGACGGTCTGGTCGGGGGCCGCAGGCCGCACCGCGCCGGGCAGAGGATTCTCGCCCCGCGCCACGGCGAAACTGGCCGGGTCGGGTACGCCGTCCTTGATCTGGAACTTTTTATCGAAGAATTGATAGACCTGCTCAACCGTTCGGGCTTTACCCGTTTTAGCATCGTAAAACACGCCCCGATTCGCCCGCGCCGCCTTGGGGAATAAATCCGCCGCCGGGCTCAGCGGGTTCTCGTCCCGCGCATTGAGGAAAGAGGCCGCTCCGCCCGCGCCGAGGAAATGCGCGAGATAAAGCTCGGTCGCACCGGCTTCGCCGCCCCAGAGCTTATTCAATGTCTTCTCGTTATCCAGCGCGAACTCCGCCGCCATCTGCGCCGAGATGACCGGATCGTTCCTAAGGGCCAGAATCTCCTTCTTAACCTTCGCGTCTTTGACGCGGAAGCGCGAATCGATTTGGTCCGCAAGATCGCCCAGCCCGTATTCATGTCCATGTTCTTTAACCATGCCAAGCCATGTCCGCTCGATAAACTGGTAAAGCCCTGTGGCCGAACTCGTTCCGGCCTTGGCCGTGGGGTTAAAATTACTCTCCGCCTTGGCCTGCTGCAGTAAATAGGCAAAATCAACCCCCGTGCGGTCACTCGCCCGTGCGATCGCCTGCACGACACCCTCCGGCGCCTTGTGGGTGAGGGCCGTTAAATCCTTGTTGTGTATTACATTTGTTAATGCGTTCATGTCATACTCAAGCCAGTGGCCAGTGGTTTTTACGCAATCTCTATGGAAAAGATTTGCAACACCCGTGCCAATTACGAAAAAGAGGGCTGGATATGAGCGATTACACCCCCCCCGTCGATGACATGCTGCTTTTGCTCTTTGACGTTCTGGGCTTCGAGCACCCGGACATCGACCGCGACACGGCTCGATCAGTGTTGGAGGAAGCCGCTAAGCTGGCTTCGGGCGTACTGGCCCCCCTGAACCACCCCGGCGACAAGGCGGGCGCGAAATTCGAAAACGGAACCGTCATGACCGCCCCGGGCTTTAAGGAAGCCTATAAGCAATATTGCGAGGGCGGCTGGAACGCCGTTCCTTTCGACCCCGAATATGGCGGGCAGGGCCTGCCGTGGGCGCTGGCCTTCTGCATCCAGGAAATGTGGCAAGGCGCGAACATGGCCTTCGGCCTGTGCCCGCTCCTCAATCAGGGCGCGGTAGAGGCGATTGCCCTGCACGGCTCGGACGAACAGAAGCAAAAATATCTGCCCAAACTCATTTCCGGCGAATGGACCGGCACCATGAACCTGACCGAGCCGCAGGCCGGCTCAGACCTCGGGCTGATTCGCACCAAGGCCGAAAAACAGGGTGACGGCACCTATAAAATCACCGGGCAGAAAATCTTTATCACCTACGGCGAGCACGACATGGCGGACAACATCGTCCATCTGGTCCTCGCCCGCACGCCGGACGCGCCCGACGACGTGAAGGGTATTTCCCTCTTCATCGTCCCGAAATTTATGGAGGGCGGCGCGCGCAATACGGTGCGCTGCATCGGGCTGGAACATAAGCTTGGCATCCACGCCTCCCCCACCTGCACGATGGAGTTCGACGGCGCGATCGGCACCCTGATCGGGCAGGAAAATATGGGCCTCAAATACATGTTCACCATGATGAACAACGCCCGCCTCTCGGTCGGCTTGCAGGGCGTCGCCATTGCTGAACGCGCTTATCAGAAGGCCGCTGCATATGCCAATGACCGCGTCCAAGGCAAATCCTTCAAGACCGGGCAGCGCGTGGTGATCGCCGAACATGCGGATGTCAAACGGATGCTCCGCACCATGCAGACCAAAATTACGGTGGGCCGCGCCCTGACGCTGGAGGCCGCCGTCGCGCTGGACCGTGCCGCCGCCGGGGATGCGGACGCGCAGAAAAAAGCCGAACTGCTGACCCCCATCGTCAAAAGCTGGTGCACCGATATGGCCTGCGAAGTGACGTCGATGTCCGTGCAGGTCTTCGGCGGCATGGGCTTCATCGAGGAAACGGGAATAGCCCAGCTTTACCGCGACGCGCGGATCCTGCCGATCTATGAAGGCACGAACGGCATCCAGTCCGCCGACCTGACCTTCCGTAAAGTCATCCATGATCAGGGCAAGACCGCGCTGGCCTATATCGAAGCGCTTTCGAGCGAATTGCCGCAGGCCGACCGCGACCGCCTCGCCGCCGCGACAAAAACCCTTCTGGACTGGGCAGCCAAAAACGAGATGGACCGCATCGCCGCAGTTTCGGCCTCGTACCTAGAGGCCTTCGCGCTGATCGCCGGAGCGTCCCTGATTGTCAAAACCCGCAACGCGCGGGGCGTTGCGCATGAACAATTTGATCCCGTGAGCGGTGCCCTGCTGCCACACGCTGCCGCTTGTCTGGCTCCGATTTTAGGAAGATAGAAAGTCCCGATCCTGCGCGTTATTGCGAACCCGGCGCCGCGCCTTGCCCGCTCATGGTGCGCTGCTCATTCTGACATTTCCCCATAACGATCATCGCGATGGCGCCGCGGGTATTGACGTTATTTTCTGCGGTCATGCTTTCGTATTCCTTGGCATAGCCGCTGGCATAACATTCGCAGAATTTCTTGGCGTCCGTCACCACAGGGGGCAGGAATTCAGGCTTGTTAATGCAATCCGTATAAAGATATCCGGCCATCTCAGTGCCATTTTTGCATTCGTGGCGCAGACCGGAAAGGATCTCATCGGCCTTAGGAATGCGCCCGCGCTCTTTGCGCTTTTTCAGAAAGGTGGAAGCCATGCAGCGGCAATCATGATTAAGTCTCATGATCTGATTGCCCAGACACGAGTTATAAACCTCCTGAGCTTCATCCAGCTCAGCATCCGTATACTCTTGCCCCATACCGACCTGTTCGTTGTCGTCACGCTTTGCGTTCGGGTCGATCACGCACGTATGACGCACGGCGGCATAAACCTGTTTGGCGGGAACCGAATCACCCAAAGCCATCCGGTTCGCAAGAAACTCCCCGGCCATGCAGCGGCAATCATGATCCAGACTGAGATCTTCATTTTTGGTGCAGCTTTTGAAAAAACGCTGGGCTTCTTCAATTTGCTGATCGGTCGCCTTGGAGATATCGACCTTTTCGGCGCCGGTCGCGCTCAGCTTTTGATCGCTGGTTTTGGGCTCGACCTTTTTGGCGGCGTCCTGCTCCTCGGGCATGATCGCCGTGCGCGACGGATCGGGCGCAAGGTCCTGTGCCTGCACCTGCATCGACCCGGCCAGACAAACAAAAAGAATCAAAAAAGCGAAAACTGCGCGCATGGAAAAAAGGCTCCCGAAACACTCTACCGCCGTAATTATAACACCCGCGAGGCCGCAGGACCAAACGTTAGTTTAATCAGCAGTTAAAGCAAAATACGAGGCGTGAAAGCTCTGAAAATAAGGGAAAATCTCGGAAACCTCGAGGTCAGGCGCGCTTGGCCTTCTTCCAGAAAAACAAACGGGAAGCGGCTGAGGCCGATTCATCGGCGTTCTGGTTGTCCGGGCTAAGTTTTTTCATAGGCTTAAGGGCACTTTTATTGGTCCCGGCCGCCGCGTTGCGCCGTGCCCGGATTTTTTCATCCATTTCGCGGATATCCGAGCGCAAATCCTCAAGTTGCTTGTGCGTGTGCTGTGTGGTCAGCAGAACCTGGTTGGCCTGATTTTCCCACTTGTCGCGCTGGTCCCTGAGATCTTCGATCTGCTCGTTGGCGTTTTCAAGCCGCAGTTCGAGCAGCTTGATCTCAAGCGTCAGCCGCTCCTTGTCGATATCGAACTCGGCGGGAAAACCGCCCGGTGCGGATGCGCCATTCGCGGAGTTTTGCGCCTGCAAGCTTTCGGGCCGGATGCCGAAGACCCGCTCAAGCTCGGAGACGTCGATGACGCGCCGATCATTCTGGTCGAGGGAGTATGAAAGCTTGCCGCTATTCATCGCACGCTGGATTGTGGATTTGGATTTACCGGTCAGGACAGCAGCTCTCTGCGCACCAACTTTTGCCATGGGAGGACCCTCGATCTTTGACGAAATGCTTGTATATATTCTGGGTACCATGCACGAACGGCGCGATCAACCCGCGCCGTCAAGTCATCCACAGATTCTGAATCTACAAAATGAGAACCCGCAGGTAAGAATCGGAAAGCAAACGTTTTTACGCCGCTTCTTTTTCCAGCCGCTCGTTCAGCAGCGCCGTAAGGCGGTTCCACTGCACGCCCGAGAACAGGTGCGCGTAGACATGGCGCAGCCAGTCCTTCTTGCGCCACTCCAGGAACGTGTGGTCGTCCATCTCCGCGAGCTTGGCCGCGCTGATGATCTTGAAGCCCGAGAAATTAATGACGCGGTTGCCCGGCAGGCGAATCTGTGCCTCACGGTCGATCAGCAAGCCGCTGGCCTGCAAGGCGCGGCTGAATTCCAAGGTCTCTTGCGCGGCGAAGTGATAGGATTTGCAGAACTCAAGGGCGTTTTTAGAGAGTTCGCTCGGCGTTCCGTCAGCGCTGAAGAACGGCTGTTCGTTGCTCTTCTCGATGACGTTATCGACGTTATCGACGCACAGGGTCAACTGGTCCTTCGCGGGCATCTCGGAAAAGATAAAAGGATAACGGCGGATATAGGCGGGTACATAGGAACCGCGCTCCCACTGTCCTTGCGAATCGACGAACAAATTCTCGTTGTCGCGCAGACCCAGAATCGCCACCGGCGTCGCGTTGCCGTCCGGGCTGAACGCGATGGGATAGGAATGACAGACCTGCGGCATTTCCACGAGGTTGATCGGCACCGCGTTGACATCGTGCGTAAAGCCGAATCCGAAATTCTTCCTGAGAGAAAGCCCGGAGTGCTTCTTGACCTCCAGCGGTTCAGGATTGCTGTAAAAGAGGGGCAGACCGGAAGCCTGAGGCTTTCTCTGTCCGGGGTTCTGCGATCCGGCGGCTTTGTCCTTTTTGTCGGATTTTTTATTGTCTGACTGGGCCATGACTGTTCCTTTGGTATGGTTCTTGTATTGCCGATTACGCTTTAAGCTGTGGGATCATAGGCAAAGACCCCTCCGCTTGGCAACGGTTTTGGAAAAAAACAGGGGTATTCCGGCATTAATTTTACGTGAACAGGGGTTAAAAAGCCGTTTAATCCTGCCATTTCTTTGTTTTCTTGGCTTAAGAAATGGTTTAGGTTCGCGTGAATTGAAAAGGCAGCCCCTTGAAATTAAGCGAATAGCAGAAAGGCTAAGGCGTCATGCGCATTGCAATGGTTGGAACGGGATATGTTGGTCTGGTATCGGGCACGTGTTTTGCGGAGTTCGGGCACACGGTCATTTGCGTGGACAAGGACGCCCAGAAAGTCGCAACCCTCAAGCAGGGCAAAATTCCGATTTTCGAGCCGGGCCTCGAAGACCTTCTGGACCGTCAGATCCAGTCGGGCCGGATCGAGTTCACCACCGACATTAAATATGCCGTGAAAGACGCCGAAGCGATCTTTATCGCCGTGGGCACCCCGTCGCGCCGCTATGGCCGCGACGCGGACCTGTCCTACGTTCACGAGGCCGCGCGGGAAATCGCGCGCAACCTGAACGGCTATGCGGTCATCGTCAACAAATCCACCGTCCCCGTCGGCACCGGCGAGGAGGTCGAGCGCATCATCCGAGAGGAACGCCCGGACGCCGCGTTCGACGTCGCCTCCAATCCTGAGTTCCTGCGCGAAGGCGCGGCGATCGAGGACTTCATGCGCCCCGACCGCGTGGTGGTCGGCGTGACCTCTCCGCGTGCGCAGGATGTCATGCGCGAGATCTACCGCCCGCTGAACCTCAATGAAACCCCGATCCTGTTCACCAGCCGCGAAACCGCAGAAGTAATCAAATACGCCGCCAACGCGTTTCTGGCGACCAAGATCACGTTCATCAACGAGATCGCGGACCTGTGCGAAAAGGTCAGCGCGGACGTGCAACAGGTCGCCAAGGGTATCGGCCTTGACGGGCGTATCGGCGGAAAATTCCTTCATGCCGGCCCCGGTTACGGCGGTTCGTGTTTCCCGAAGGATACCGTGGCGCTGGCCCGTACCGGGCAAAAGCACAATGCGCCCCAGCGCATCGTCGAAACCGTCGTGGCCGTCAACGAAGACCGCAAGGCCAAGATGGCCGACAAGGTTATGGCCGCGATCGGCGGCAACGTGCGCGGCAAGAAAATCGGCATTCTCGGCGTAGCCTTCAAGCCCAATACCGACGACATGCGCGATGCGCCGTCCCTGACCATTATCCCGATCCTGCAACAGGCGGGCGCGGATGTGGCCGCCTACGACCCGGAAGCCATGGAGCACGCCAAAACCATGATCGAGGGTGTGGAGTGGGGCAAAAACCCCTACGAGGTGGCAAAAGGCGCCGATGTATTGGTCATTATCACAGAGTGGAACGAGTTCCGTGCGCTGGACCTCAAACGCCTCGGCGAAACCATGAAAAGCCGCTGTATCGTAGACCTCCGGAACATCTACAAAATCCCGGAAATGAAAGAAAATAACTTCCATTACGTCTCGATTGGGCGTAAAGAAGTAGGCCCCGAAGCGCTGGCACCCCTGAAAAAGGCGGCCGGAGCATAATAAACGGCGAATGAGAGAGCCCCCCGGCGAAGTATTGAAGGTGATCTGACGTGTATAAATATTTGGACGAACTCGAAGCCAAGAGCGTTTACATTATCCGCGAAGCTTACAACCGGGTGGACCCGCTCTGCATGCTCTGGTCCATCGGCAAGGACTCGACCGCGTTGCTCTGGCTGGTGCGCAAGGCCTTTCTGGGCCGCGTGCCGTTCCCGATGGTCCTTCTGGACACCGGCATGGAAATGCAGGAAGTTTACGATTTCCGCGACCGCATCATTAAAGAATGGGAACTGAACTGCATCAACCATATGTGCCCGCCGGAAGAAGATATGGACCAGACCCTTCCGCCCGCGACCCGCTCCGCGATGCGCAAGACCGAAGGCCTGAAATCCCTCCTGCGCGAGCACAACTTCAAGGGCGTCATCGCGGGCATCCGCCGCGACGAGCAGGGCCTCCGCGCCAAGGAGCGCGTCTTCTCCCCGCGCACCATCGATGGCAACTGGGACTTCAAGGACCAGCCCCCCGAATTCTGGGACCAGTACAAAACCGAATTCCCGGAAGGCGCGCACCTGCGCATCCACCCGATCCTGCATTGGACGGAACTGGACATCTGGCGGTATACCCAGCGCGAGAATATTCCCTGCTGCGATCTCTACTTCGCGCGCAAGGACCCCAAGACCGGCAAGATGATGCGCTACCGCTCTCTGGGCGAAAAGAACATCACCTTCCCCGTGGAAAGCCCCGCGAAGAATATTGAGGAAGTCCTGCACGAGCTGGAGACGACCAACACCTCCGAACGCGCGGGCCGCTCCATGGACAAGGAGACCGAGGACAGCTTCGAGCGCCTTAGAGCTTCTGGGTATATGTGATTGATGTCTGGCTTTTTCAAAGAAAAAGCCTAGACGAAATCATCCCCGCAAACGCGGGGATCATGTTGAAAAGATTTAAGACTGACGGTTTTTTTAGGTAAGAAAATGAGTGCAGAACACGCGATCAAGATCGTAAAAAGCGAAAAGCCCAAGCTGAAGCAAAGCACGCACCAGCAGCTGCGCGTGGTGATTGTCGGCCACGTCGATCACGGAAAATCCACCCTGATCGGGCGGCTTCTTTACGACACCGACTCCCTGCCCGAGGGCAAGGTCGAGGAGATCGAGGCGATCTGCAAACGCCGGGGCACCGATGTCGTGGAATGGTCTTTCGTGCTCGACGCGTTTCAGGCCGAGCGGGATCAGGCGATCACGATTGATTCGACGCAAATCTGGTTTTCCACCGACCACCGCGACTACGTCATTATCGACGCACCAGGCCACCGCGAATTCCTGAAGAACATGATCTCCGGCGCCGCCGCCGCCGATGCCGCCATCCTCGTTGTGGACGGCTCCGAGGGCGTGCAGGAACAAACCCGCCGCCACGCCTATCTGCTGCACCTTTTGGGTCTCCAGCAGATCGCCGTTGTGGTCAACAAGATGGACATGGTCAATCACGACCCCGAGGCGTTCGAGAACGTCGCGCGCGAAGTCCGCGACTATCTCGGTTCGATGGGCGTCACGCCGCGCTTCATCATCCCCATCTCCGCCCGCCACGGCGACATGATCGCTGGACGCGGCGACTCGATGGACTGGTATTCCGGCAAGACCTTGATCGAGGTGCTCGACAGCTTCGAGCATGCTGCGCCGCCTGTCTCGCGCCCGCTGCGCTTCCCGGTGCAGGACGTCTATCGTTTCCAAGGGCGCCGCATCATCGTGGGCCGCGTCGAAAGCGGCATCCTGCGCAAGGGCGACCGCCTGATGTTCTCCCCCGGCAACGAGGAGGCGACTGTGACCTCCATCGAAGTCTGGCCCGAAGACGACGACAAGGTCGAAGCCCGCCCCGGCGAGGCCATCGGCATTACGCTCGACCAGCGCCTGTTCGTCGAGCGCGGCCATATCGGTTCCCACACCAAAAATCCGCCAATGCTCTCCAACGTCTTCCGCTCCAGCATTTTCTGGCTCTCGCAGAAGCCACTGAAGGTCGGAAACTCCTATAAAATCCGCTACGGCTCCCATGAGGCGATGGTGACCGTTCAATCCATCGACAAGGTCATCGACACACAGGACCTCGCCGATCAGGCCGACAAGAGCGAGGTCAAGCGCAACGCGGTTGCGGAAATCACGCTCCGCGCCCGCGACCTTCTGCCCATCGACCCGTACGTGGACAACGAACGCCTCGGCCGGATCGTGATGTACGAAGGCTACGACATCGCGGGCGGCGGCGTGATCAGCATGGAAGGCTACGCCGACCAGCGCCGCAGACGCGCCCCCAAATCAGAAAACATCCATAAGGTCGATCACCTGCTCAACCACGACGTCCGCGCCCGCCGCGCCGGGCACCGCGGCGGCGTATTCTGGTTTACCGGCCTCTCGGGTTCGGGCAAATCCACGCTCGCGATGGCCGTCGAAAAAGCGTTGTTTGAAAAGGGCTTTTCGACCTACGTTCTGGATGGCGACAATATCCGCCACGGCATCAGCCGCGACCTCGGCTTCTCCCCCAAGGACCGCTCGGAGAATATCCGCAGGATCGGTCATATGACCGCGCTGATGGCCGATGCCGGGCTGGTCGTCATCGCCGCGTTCATCTCGCCCTATCGCGCCGACCGCGAACGCGCCCGCAACAACGCACCCGATCGCTTCAACGAAATCTACATCGCCGCCGATCTCGACACGTGCGAAAAGCGCGACCCCAAAGGCCTCTATAAAAAGGCGCGGGCCGGGGAGATCAAGGACTTCACTGGCATCGACTCGCCCTACGAAAAGCCGGAAAACCCGGAGATGATCGTCGATACCGCGCGTCAGGACGTAGAAACCTGCGTCGAGCAGATTGTGGCCTATATCGAGCGCCAGATCGAACTCGGCGACCTCGCCGAACAGGGCAAGGGCAGGGAACAGGTCCTCGATTATGTCGTCTAAACTCCTGCTCCACCGCGCGGCGCTCTGCAACACGGTGCGCCGGATCGCGCTGGAGGCGGGCGAAATCACCCTCGAATATTTCGACGAGGCCGGATACGAGGGGGCGGACGCAAAAGAAGACGGCTCTCCCGTGACGCTGGCCGATCAGGAAGCCGAAAAACTCATTCAGAAACGCCTTGAGGACATGCTGCCCGGCATCCCGATGATCGGGGAGGAGGCCAGCGCCGCAGGACACAAACCCGACCTTACGGGCCACGATTATTTCTGGCTGGTCGATCCGCTGGACGGCACCAAGGAATTCATATCCGGCAGCGGTGATTACACTGTGAACATCGCCCTGATACATAAAGGCGCCCCGGTTCTGGGTGTCGTGTACGCCCCCGCCGTAGGCGAGCTGTACGCCGGATACACGGAAGAAAACGGCAATACAAAGGCCCTGAGATGGCTTGAAGATACAGGCTCGGAAAAGGATATCCGCGTCCGCCGCCCGCCGAGGGAGGGGCTGACCGTGGTAGCCAGCAAAAGCCACGGCAGCAGCCAACGCCTCGACCAGTATTTAAACGAATATAAGGTCGAAAAGCTGGTCAAGCGCGGCAGCTCCCTCAAAATCTGCATTATCGCCGCCGGAAAGGCCGATCTTTACCCCCGTTTCGGGCCGACCAGCGAATGGGACACCGCCGCCGGAGACGCCGTTTTGCGCGCCGCCGGGGGCATCATCGTCGATTTGCAGGGCAAACCCCTGACCTACGGCGGGTCGGACCCCAAATTCCTCAACCCCGAATTCATCGCCGCCCCGCGCGGTTTTTTTGAATAACCGGGCCGGCAGCCGGGCCAGACGCATTTTTTTTGTTTTCCCCCCTTTTCCCCTGCTATAGTCATAAAGGACCGGATATGCCCGAGCGGCAGGACGGGTCGCTGTAATTAAGGATTCTGAACGCCATGCGGATATTGATTGCTCTCACCTTTCTGACGACTTTTTTGGCCCTGCCTCTGCTTTTCATGCCCCCCGCCCACGCGCAGGGCGTTGAGGGCCTTGAGGAAATCGATGTCGAGGCGTCGATGTTTCCGGCCACCAAACGCGGCTGTGCCAAGCGTGCCCTTTTCCGGGTCGCCATGAGCGAAATGTACAAAAAGAACAAGGATCCGGCTGAACTGGCGGACATGAAGATCATGAAGCCGCTGGTCCAGAATATCTATGAAGAAATCGGCCGAGATGGCATCACCCCGTTTAGCCTCAAAACCTTGAACGATTACCAGGCTTGCGGAAAGGCCGCCAAACCTGAATCCAACACGCAAAGAGAAGCCAAGGCCGCCAACCTGTATAAGGCCTGCAGCGGCATAAACGACGTGACCCTCAAAGCCCTCGACGCAGCCAAACGCAAGAAGGACAAGGACTCTACCGTCAAAAACCTCGGTAAGACGGAGTTGGACGTGAAGGGGACATCTCTGGAGGGAATGGAAGGCCCGGCCGTATATCTGGTCGAGCAAATCTTCAGCAAGAACGAAGAATCGTACGACGCTGCGGTCGATTTTGCCGTTCGTATGGGCATGAACTGTCTCAACCGCAAGGATTAGACAATTCTCAACTGCTGATTCTTGTATTTCGGCGTGTTTTCCGCGATATATTCGGCCTTTTTAATGCATTGCGCTCACCCTGCGTTGCGCGGCCGTTGCGCACTTATGTTTGCATTATTCAAACCAATAAGGTATAAAATAACCACATAAAAAAAACGTATTTTAACGCGAACAGAAACAATCAGGGAAATAGAATTATGTCCGAGAAATCGAAAGCGAGTACTCTGGCGGCGTTGGCATTGGCGGGCGTGGTCGCCATAACGGCCCCCGGCCCGGCGGCATCGCAGGATACAAACCAGACCAACACAACGTCTCAGGCTACCACCCAGTTGACACAGGCAAATACCCAGCAACAGCAGGCCATACGCTATATGGACGTGACGGCTAGAAATGATGGATGGGTGTTGGCGCAAAGCTTGGGAGTCTCGGGGTCAAGCGAGCGCAAAATTGTAATCATTTCATACGCTGACGCGCAAACCACTCGGGCCTTTTACGATACAGCGGTGCAGTTTACGCGGCCACCGCAAAGCCTGCCGATATTTGGGGTGGTCCGCGCACCGCAACATCCAACGCAGCCGAACCGTAATGGGTTCGATATCTACATTAATGGCGTTTCCCTAGGCGAGATCCCTAATCCAGACACGGCCTATTCGAGCACGCAGTTTTTTGCGGCTATCATGGATAATGTCAAAAGAGAGTATTACGCGTCGAGAGCGGCCCAGGCTGATCCGATCGCGACAACGACAACGGCCATGTTAGCCCGGAACACGACGGGCGGAAACCAATCCTCAGGCGGAAGCGCTTCGGGTGGCGGCACTGGTGGTGGTGGTGGCTCCAGCGCCGGAGGTAATTCTTCGGGCGATAGCAGCGCGGGCGGCAAAAACGGCGGAACCGAAGTGGCGGCTATCGTCTTTAACCCCGACCTCTAAATCGACAGCTCTTTAGTATTAACGAGCGACGGGCCCTACGACGGGCCCGTTTGTTTTTCTCGTATGGTTGTGTGCGTGATTTAGGATATCGCTCCAGAGAGCGCAAAATACAGCGGGTCGCCCATGCCTTTATCAGGCCATTGCAACGGGCGCCGAAACCTGCGCCCCGCCTGTGCCAGCAGCCAAACGTCGGCGTTCTGCGTCCAGCGCGACTTCTGCATCCAGCCCAGCAACCTGTTGAGGTGGTGTAGTCTGGGCGTTAACCGCCTGAGAAAACATACCGGATATAGGCTTTATGCCTGTGTCCACAGTATCGAAACCGAGCTCTGCGGCCACGCTGCCAACGCTGCGTTCCGCTCCGGCCGCAGCTGAGGTCTTCAGCCCCTCGGGAATCAGGTCGATGATCCGGATATTTGGTATCTGAATAACATTGCCTCCTTCCGGGGAGGTGCCAAGAGCTGGCGCAAAAAGTTCTGGCAAAGTTTCTGGCAAAACAGCCGCAACCTGATGACTCGGAGCATTGATAGACATCTGCGGATCTGTTCCAGGAAGATCTGCGACCGCGTCCCAGTGATCAACCGAACTCGTGGTTTGCGCAGTAACGATCGCAGCATCTGACTCAAGGCGGTGTCCATCCGGCCCAACTTGCGTAAGGGCTTCAGCCTTCGCCTGAGCATCAAGCGCGGGAACGTTGTTTCGCACAGTATAGATAACACTCTCGGCGCCTTCCTTAGTCGCCGCGAGCCTTTCAAGCTCCGCACGCGCTGCAGGATCACCCGCAGCCTGACGCGTGAGCGTGTCCGATAGGTGAGGATTGTCGCGAAGGGTGCGCTCCTTTTCAAGAGAAAGGGTCCGATACTCATCATACGCCCGGCGCACTTGATCTTCATACGCGCGCTGAATTTCACGGTTTCTTTCCTGATCGCGCAGCCATTTGTCCTGATCAAAGGTGCCATCCGCGCGGAAATACTCATTTTCGTCTATACCAGCCTCACGCAGCGAGCGGCGCATCTGGTTACGTTTGGCGAGTCCAGCCAGAGAATCATCGTTGATGTCGGCATCATCGCCGATCTCAAAAGCACGATCTAAGGCCTCGATTTTGCCTTCGAGGTCCTTAATCTGACGCTCTAATGCGTGCATCCGTGCTTCGATTTCCGCCAGACGCTGCGCAGCCTCATAATGCTCAAGGATAAGATGAAGGCGCTCGTCAGCCTCCTTGCGGCGCTTTTCCGCAATGTCCATATCTTCAGCCGAAAGAGGCGAGAAGTTGCGGTAGCCAATGCTGTTGGCCGTGCCGCCGTCGCCGTCCATACGGTCGCGCATGCTGTAATTGAAAACGGTGTTTCCGGTGTCGGAAAGCTCGGCGGCGTAGTCGTGGCCACGGTCTTCGCCGTCATAATGATGCTTGCCGCCGGAGGCTCCTCCGATGTCGGGGCCCCCGAAATATTCTGCGGGAGACAGGCCGAGAGGCCCGTTATGTTCGATTTCGTTGTCCAGCTCGTCTTCATCGAAAACGGCAAGATTTGCGGCTACACCGGCACTCACATCACTCACTTTAAAACCCACACACGCTAGAAAAACCTATACTAACGGTGAGGGTATCCCCTAAATATTAATATTATGTAAATAAAATAGCCGAGCTATCTTATAACTTTTATTTGGAAATCAATTGGTTATGCCTGAGAGCATCTGTAATGCAGACGATAGGCCCATTGTTTCCCCCCTGTAACATGCTGTTCCGGCTGGTCTTTTAGACTCTTTTGACCGAAGCGCCTACAAAAAGTACGCCTTTTTTTTGTGATTTGCAAACTTTTTTGAAAATTTTTTCACACATCGGTTTTTATATCAAAAACCTTGAATATACTGGCTTTTCAGGGGATTTTTAGGGGCCAATTAAAGCACTGAAAACACAAAAACAATTTCCGTAATGAATAAAAAGAGGCATATCGTACAAAATTTAATCGTATATTAAGTGAGGCTAATATGAGAGAGGGTTAACCCTCCGTGGGAACAGGCGCGTGCAGGCGCATAACGATCCGGCACAGAGCCAGCACATAGATCATCACGCCGAGCCAGTGGCTCTGCCATAAACCATAGGATATGGCGGCAACCAGGAGGGTCGTCAGCAGCATGGCCATGACGGCCTTTCCGGCGATGCCCCCGACCATGAAAACCCGGCGATAAAGATAAGCCAGCGCCGCGCAGGCAGGCAAAACCCCCAGAAGCCCGAAATCGGTCCAGATCTGGAGCGCAAAGTTATGCGGGTGCAGAACCCCGGCCTCCCTGTGGTAAAGCCGCGCATGATCGAACGATTCCACATATCGCGTGGCATCCAGCCCGTGCCCGGTCAGCGGCGCTTGCAGGGCGTATCGGGCGGTCATGTCCCAGATTTCCATGCGGTTGGCCGCATACCCGCTTTTGAGCCAGGCCAGATTTTGCGTCTCGGCGGCCAGATTCGCGAACATCCATTGCGCCAGCCACGGCGACAAAAAAAACAGGGCGCAACTCACCCCGGCCAGAATCATAAACACGATTCCCGGCGCCCGTCCTGCGGGATAAAACGTATAGACAATAAGCCCCGCGACGAAGGCCAGCTGCGCGACCTGTGCCTGTGAAAGGGCCAGCATCAATAAAATCATACACAGAAGCCCCGCAAGGAGAACCATGCGCTGCTTGCGGTTCTCGAAGGCCGCGCCGCCTTGCACGATCGCCAGCGCCGCGAACAGGCATAAAACCGTATTCACCGCCCCCCGGTTGATCACGGCGGTATAAAGCCGCTCGTCCGGGCCGACCCAGTGAACCAGCCGATAGATCGGCATATTCAACGCCAACTCGAACGCGGCAACGGCAGCCGCCGCCAGAAGCAGAACCGGAATCAACCACGCACAGGCCCGTAGCCGTTCGCGGTCCAGATGCTCGGCGGCATAAAGCGTAAAGACCCCGGATAAAAGCAGGAGCGCGGTCAGAAAGCCTTTTTCAAGAACATCGGCGGGAAAATCGGCCCACAACGCGCTCGCGCAAGCCAACAGCCCGGCCCCGCCCGCCACGACCAGGTAAGGCCTACTGAACCCCCGCCGGTCCGCCCCGTTCCGTAACAGATAGAGCGTACCCGCAAGGCCGAGCAGAACCGGCCCGAACGCCATCACCCGTGGGACAAGAACGGAAATCAGCGGCAAGGCCGCAAAGGCCAGCACATAATAAAAGGTGAAATCCCGGCGGGTGGTCATGGAGTAGGGTGATCCCTCATCGTGCGGTGCAGCGCATTGTCGCCAGCCCGGCATAAAAAGACAACCCCGGCGCCCTCATAAATTTTTTCCAAGTTTTCGCCTGTACACATCGTCCTATTGTTATAGGATAGGGGCTTCACACCCTATGGATAGTGGCTTTCGGATGCCGGACGCGCAGGACACAGAGCTGATCAAACGGGCGCAGGCCGGTGACGCCGCTGCGTTCGAGGCGCTGGTAAACGACTATTACGGGATCATGTTCAAAATGGCCTTTAAATGGTGCGGAGACAGAACGGCGGCGGAGGACATCACGCAGGAGGCGTGCATCAAGCTTGCGCGCGGGCTCGATTCCTTCCGGCATGATTCCGCCTTCACCTCATGGCTTTATCGCCTCGTGATTAACACGGCGAAAGACTGGTTCAAGTCGCAGAACCGCCACCCCGGCGCGGGCATAGAACAGGCCGAGCATGTCGCCGCGCAGGAGGCCTCCCCCGACGACATAATCCTGATGAAACAGGTCTGGGCGCAAATCCAAATCCTGCCTGAAGGCGAGAAGGAGGCCCTGATTCTGGTCGTAAGCGAAGGATTGTCACATAAGGAGGCCGCGCTGATTTTAGAGGTGAAGGAAAGCACCGTCTCATGGCGCATCCACGAGGCCCGCAAGAAGCTTGAAAGCCTCTTCGGCAAGGAGAAGAAATATGGATGAGTCCGCGCTGAAGAAAATCATGCAGGAGATCGAGATCCCGCCCGTGGACGAAAACGCGCAAAAACGGGCGGTAAACCTCGCCGTGGCCGAATTTAAAACCCACCAGAAGGAAAAATCTGAAAAATCCGCCCAAGGAACCTCGTTCCTCTCCCGTCTTATCGGCAGATCAACGCCTGAGAGAGGGAAAAACGACATGAAATTCGGAAAAAGAGGATTGGTATTCGCAGGAACCGGAACCGCGCTGGCCGTCGTGCTGGCGGTTGGCTTAATTGCGCAAACAGGGCAGCAGCAAAAGGCTTCAGTCTCTTCCACTGGAATAAATCAATTTAGTAATATTGCTAAAAACCGCACGGTTTCTCCTTTGTCCGGTTTTACGAATCTATTCGGCGGCGGAAAAGACAATGCGGATGAGGCCCTGCCTCTGGCCTCCGAAGTCACCGCCCCGCCGGGAACAACGGAAGCCTCCCCCGCCTACATCGCGGCGATAGAAGAGAAGAACGAAGAGGATTTGGACAGGGCCTTGCGTTCGGGCAGCAGTGCGATCCCCGCACCCGTAGAGGCGCCGGCCGACCGTCTGCAACTCCCGGAAAAAGCGCCGAGCGCCTTTAAACTCGATGATGGCATGGAGGTCGCGCAGAATCAGGTCGAAAGCCGCGCCGCCCCCGAACGCGAGGAAGCCAAGCGCAAGGCCCAAGCCCCCGCGCAGGACAAAATGGCGGGCACAGCCCCCGGCGCGTCTTCGCCCGGTTACGCCGGAGAGGGCGCGGTCTCCTCCAGCGAGGCCACGACGATCTATCCCGAGCCTTACCCTTACCCGCAGCCGATGCCTATGCCGATCTCGCCGCCGGTCGATTACTACCCCCAGCCCCATTATCAGGAGCAGGGCCGTGACCGCTTCCCTGAATACAAGCCCAACAGCTTCAAGGTCGCGCAGGAGGAACCCGTCTCCACCTTCTCCTCCGACGTGGACACCGCAAGCTACAGCTTCGTGCGCCGCGAACTGAACGCGGGCCGCCTTCCGCCCGCGCAGGCCGTGCGCATCGAGGAGATGGTGAACTACTTCGATTACAACTATCCGGTCCCCGAATCGCGGGAGGAGCCGTTCCAGCCGACCGTGACCATCGTGGACTCGCCCTGGTCGCCGGGCCGCAAGCTCATGCATATCGGCATCAAGGGGTATGAGATCACCGGCGAAAAGCCGAGCAGCAACCTCGTCTTCCTGCTGGATGTCTCCGGCTCGATGAACGCGCAGGATAAGCTGCCTCTGCTCAAAAACTCCATGAAACTGCTGCTCGACAGCCTCAAGCCCGACGACACGGTTTCGATCGTCGTCTATGCGGGCGCGGCCGGAACAGTGCTTCCCCCCACCAAAGTGTCCGAGCGCTCGACGATCTACAGCGCACTGGATAATCTTCAGGCCGGAGGCTCGACCGCCGGAGGCGCGGGCATCGAACTCGCCTATCAACTGGCTGAGCAGAACTTTAATAAGGAAGCCGTCAACCGCGTCATCCTCGCCACCGACGGCGACTTCAACGTTGGCATCACCAATCGCGAACAACTGAAGGACTATGTGGCCAAGAAACGCGAGACGGGCGTGTTCCTCTCCGTTCTCGGCTTTGGACAGGGCAATTATAACGACGACCTCATGCAGGCTCTGGCGCAGAACGGCAACGGCACCGCCGCCTATATCGACAGCTTGAGCGAAGCCCGCAAGGTTCTGATGGACGAGGCCAGCTCGACCCTGTTCCCTATCGCCAAGGACGTGAAGTTCCAGATCGAGTTCAACACGGCCCAGATCGCCGAATACCGTCTGGTCGGATACGAAACCCGCCACCTGAACCGCGAGGATTTCAACAACGACAAGGTGGACGCGGGCGATATGGGCGCGGGCCACACCGTCACGGCGATTTATGAATTCGTGCCCGTGGGTGCGCAGTCCGCCCGCACGGTGGACGACCTCCGCTACGCCGCGAAGCCCGCCGCCGAAGCGCAGGCGCCGATCGCGGAATCGAAGGCCGAATCGCCCTTCTCGAACGAATACGCCTTCCTCAAGATCCGCTACAAGCTGCCCAGCGAGGACACGAGCCGCCTGATCACCCGCCCGGTCACGGGACAGGACCAACTCACCTTGCAAAAGGTTGAATGCGGCCCCGCCGAATCCTGCCCTGCCAGCGCCAGCGACGACACACGCTTCGCCACCGCCGTGGCCGGGTTCGGGCAAATCCTGCGCGGCGAGGTGAATATGGTCGAATACAAGCTCGACGATGTGCTCGCCCTCGCGCAGGACGGCAAGGGCGCGGACGAGTTCGGCTACCGCGCGGAGTTCATCAATCTCGTGCGCCTCGCCAAAGCCTTTGAAAACCGCTAAGACGCTATAAAAACACGGTAATTATTGAGGTCCGGCCCCGAAAGCGAAAGCAGGGGGCCGGATTTTTTGTTCCCTGTTCATGTAACGGCAAACCGCCTAGGATCGAAAAGGATAAAAATTGATCGTTCAATTTTTATTTTAGACGTTTTTCATATAAGGAACAGACTGATGACTGACTCTGCAAAAAAATCAAAAGTGAATAAAAGACTCGCGACCGTCGCCCTCGCCGGGATGATGGCTGTCGGCACCTTCTCCGCCTCCCCGGCCTATGCGGGCAGCGGCTCCAACGGCTGCAGCGCAAGCGGCTGCGGCGCGAAAACCACGGGCGGCAATGCTTGCAAATCCGGCTGCAAGAACGCCGACAAACCCACGGACGGCAATAAGTGCTCCACCAAGTCCAGCTGTCAGGCGAAATCCACTTGTCAAGCCGCGGCGCCCGCAGAAAAGGCGAGCTGCCAGGCCAAAGCCGCTTGTGAAAACAAAGCCAAGTGCAGCGGTCACAACGACGACAGCCGTTACAACGATTAAGTTGTAACGCGATGCAGGACAACGCTCCGCATTTTAAACGAATCGGTTTTGGGATGGGCCTGCGCCCGTCCCATTATCCTTTTATTTTCGAGAACAAGCCCGCGCTCGACTGGTTCGAGATCATCTCGGAGAACTACATGGATACCGGCGGCCGCCCGGTGCGGATGCTCGAAAAAATCCTCGAAGATTATCCCGTGGTCATGCACGGCGTCTCGCTCTCCATCGGCACGGTCGATCCGCTCAATTCCGAATATCTGCAAAAGCTGAAAAATCTGGCAAGCTGGGTCAACCCGCCGTGGATTTCCGACCATCTCTGCTGGACGGGCGTGGCGCATAAAAACACCCACGATCTTCTGCCCGTGCCGTATACGGAGGAGGCGCTGAAAAATATCGTCTCCCGCATCAAACAGGTGCAGGACGTGCTGGGCCGCCCCATCGTGCTCGAAAACCCCTCGACCTATCTGGAATTCACAAGCTCCACCATGAGCGAGTGGGAATTCATCGCCCGCATGGCCGAGGAGTCCGGCTGCGGCCTTTTGCTCGACGTGAACAATGTTTATGTGTCCTGCTATAACCATCGCTGGGACCCCAAAACCTATATCGACGCGCTGCCCCTTCATCGCGTGGCGCAGATTCACCTCGCGGGCCACACCAACAAGGGCACGCATATCATCGACACGCACGACGACCACGTGATCGACGAAGTCTGGGCGCTCTACCGGTATGTGATCGCCAAGGCCGGACCAATCAGCACGATGGTGGAATGGGACGATAAAATCCCTGAATTTCCCGTGGTAATGGAGGAGGTGGCCAAGGCCCGCAAATGGGCCGCAGCCTCCGAAGGCCCGGTGCCGCTCCCTTCTTTTCAATCCTTCCGGCACAATATCCGCCCGTCCGAACGCCTCACGCCTCTGTCCGAGGAGATGGACGACATGCAGACCGCGATTCTGCAAGGAAACGGGGAGGTCATGAACCCCGACGAACGCATCGTGCCCAAGCCCGACTTTTCGCCGCAGGAGCAGATTGAATCTTATATCAACGGATACCGTTATCGCCTGTTCGACATCGTGGCGATGGATTATCCCGCGCTGAAATCCGCGCTGGGCCGGGAGAAGTTCAACGCGCTGATCGACGCCTATGTCGAGGCCACGCCCTCCACCCATTTCAACGTCGCGCGCTACACCGCCTGCTTCCCCGATTTCGTAAGGGAGCGGGAGGAGCCGTTCGCCTATGAACTCTCCATCCTCGAAACCGAGCTGGTGCAGATCGCGGACAAACCGGAAACGCTCGCCCTAAGCCCCGAAGACCTTGCGGCGCTCGACCCCGAAAAATTCATGGAATTTAAATTGGCCCCGCGCAAGGCGCTCAAGCTCTTCGCCTTTTCCTACCCGGTGAACGAATATTACGTGGCGTTTTTAAACGGCGAAAACCCGGCGCGGGTCGAAAAACGCCCCAGCTTTCTGGCCATCTACCGCCATAACGACCAGCTCTGGCGCCTCGATCTGGAGGAACGCGAATATATCGTGCTCTCGGCCCTGTTCGCGGGCGTCCCGGTGGGGCAGGCGCTGGGCGCGGCCATCCCCGAGGACGACGACGGCGAAGCCTTCATGGGCAGCGTCCGCCACTGGTTCGGCAAATGGATGAATAACGGGCTGCTCGCGAAAGCGGCTTAGTTTGAATCAGACAAACCTAAAGCCTTAGCGACGACAAACTTCATGCCATAACCTGTGCATAGGCTTGCACGATAATCGTCTTCGCAATCGCCTAATCCTATATGATTGAGCAGCTTAACAAACTGGTTGTATTCAAAGTTATAATCGCCTGATTCAAAAATTTTTAGCAAACCTTTGCGAATATGATGTTTTTGAGTTTCTGATAATACCGCCGCCTTTAAGCGGGCGGCCATACGCGCACGAATATAGCCAGAGTAACAGAACATCACCGGGGTAATAACAAAATCTATGCAAATGGAAATTGCGGCTGC
>JAANMX010000572.1_pt1 | contig 48404 bp, 45 predicted proteins | sample 7279681 | NCBI WGS metagenome assembly JAANMX01 (sample SAMN14094542, study PRJNA606508) | bioreactor metagenome | isolation source: A lab-scale SPAN reactor treating ammonium-rich wastewater day 351 | place: Ireland: Galway | collected 2018-01-01
ATCCGTTCGCCGTGTCGATGACGCGCAAGAGGTCGTTGTCGGGATCGGAGACGTAGAGATGATTCCCAGCCAGCGCCGGCGAGGGCACGGGCAGATCATCGGGTGTCGTGGTGGGCGCTTCCCAGAGTTGGATCGAATAAACAGGTCTGCCGTTGGGGCTGGTCTTCAACAGGCGTCCCGATTCATCGACCGTGTAGATGGCCACTGTTGCCGGCGAGGTGCCGTGTGAGTCGATCTCCACCACCGGAGCATTCCTTACGGGGGCGGCCGTGCTGACAGTGAACATCACATAGGCATCGCTTCGCAAAGCGTGGAGATATCTGTCGCCCCCGCCGAAGATGGCCAGGTTGATGTCCTTAGCCGTGAAAGCTGGCGAGGATTCGATCGAACCGTCCGTCGTGATGGCGAACCGCTGGAAACCATTGGGGCAAACCGCCACGAACTTCCGATCGAAAGATCCGCTGAAGATGGTCCCGTCGATACCGTTCAGTGCCGGCGAGGCGGTCACGATCGAACCGATGGAGAAGGGCCAGTAATCCGGTTGGGAATCACCTTGCGCGTTGACGGCGTGGAGGGTGCCGTCATCGGCCCCGAAAAAGAGGTTTTCGGCTCCAGCCCGCGTCGTTACGAGAGGCGTGCTGCGGACCGGTGCGTCTGCACTGAAGGCAAACTCGGCGATCGGCTCGAGATTCCCGCCCGTGTCGGGATCTGACTCGATGGCGAGAAGCTGGCCGTCCATCAGGCCGAGATAGACACGCCGATCGATTTCGCCGGGGACCGTGCCATTTCCCAGAACGGGAGAATTTCCGATCGGGGCAGGAGCTACGAAGGTGCCGTGAACGGTGGGTTCTGCGGCCAGCGTAACCCCCTGGATGGTTCCTGTGTTTTGCGTGTCGTGGCGGAATTTCGGCCAACTCGATGTCGACAGTACGGCTCCGTCCTTGAATTCACACTTTGGACCGCTTCCGCCGGACTTGCAGGCGGCCAGACCGAGCAACAGAGAGAGCGCAACGAGGATCGACAAACGGTTCATTCTTCTGCCACCCGATAAAGGTTGCCATCGTCGGAACCCACCCAGATCGTTCCGTTGGCGTCAATCGCCACGGAGGAATGAATCGGGCTACCGCTGGCGCAGGGCGGTGCCGGGCACAGCGTGATCGGTGCCCAGGCACTGGTTCCCGTCTTTCCATGAAGGGCGTAGAGCTTCCCCGCGGTCGAGCCGAACACCACATAGCCGTCACTCGAAACCGCGGGGGAGGACAAGACGTTGCCTTCGACTGGTTCTGGGAAGTCGGAGGAGGGCGGGATGAGCTCGCCGGTATGCGAATTCACGATCACCAGATCTCCGGCTTTACTGAGCGCAAACAATGCGCGTCGTGCAGTTGTCGGAGTCGGTGTCGCCGTGGGAGTCTCGAGGGGATCCTCCGGCGGAGCCGCCGATGCCGCGGGCGTCGGGGTGGCTGTGGCGTCCGATTGTGGATTCGGCGGTTGCATCGACAAAGCGAGCGAGCCTGCAAATCCCTGGTCGGTTGCCACAGTGTCCCACAGCAGGATCTTTCCGTCGGTACTGACGGCAACGACCTGTCCGTCCGCCGAATTGACGTAAATTGCCCCGGCGGTGAACACCGGGGACTGGGCCAGCGCCACTTCGCTGTCGCGGAAGGGACTGAAGGTTCGACGCCAGAGAGGAATTCCATTTTCATTGACGGAATGAAGCGAGCCATCATCGCCGGTGATCAGGACGGAGCGCCCCGGACCCAACGCCACCGATGCGGAAAAGCCAGAAGGCCACCCAGCGCCCGGCGGGTATTCCCACTGCATCGTGCCGTTGGGCGCAAGGGCATAAAGCTTGCCGAAGATCTGACCCGGAGCGTTTTTGCGGGTGATGGTGGCGGCAATGTAAACGCTCAGAATATTGCCTGTCACCGAGTGCCAGACCAGCGCCGGAGAGGAAACGAAGCTGGCGCTCGTGATATCGGGATCGGAGGCGCGCGGATCGAAACAGGCCGTACAGACGGCGGAGGAGTCCGTTACCGTAGTTGCGTCCGAAAAGCCGTACACACGGCCAGAGGATGAACCGATGAAAATGCTCGTCTGCTCGTTCACCGTGTGGACGGCAGGTGAGGAGACGAGGGCGCCCAGGGCGATTTCGACTTTGCCCGAGGGCGGTATCTCCGGGCAGACGGCACATGATGTGGCCGACCATTTGCGTGTCCCGTCATTTCGCACGGCGAGCAGGGTTCCTGCCTCACTGCCAACGTAGACGGAGCCGTCGGTATCGATCGAAGGGGAGGAAGTCACGGGACTCAAGGGGGACATCGAGTCTACGGCGATTGCGGCGGGCGTCTGCCGTGCCGTCTCGACGCCGGCCACCCCTGTGCCGGAGTTTGTCGTGTCGGCACGGAAACGCGGCCAGGGAGACCGTGGTATGGGCTTGGAAGACCCTCCACCGCCCGAGCTGCAGCCACAACTCAAAGCCAGTGCCAGGGCGAGCAGAAATCCGGGTCGCATGATTGGCGGGCACTTCTCATAGGCCATTCGAAAACTCAATCTCCGTTGAGCGGTTTACGAGCTGCAAGCTGCGCAAGATAGGCAGGTGGATCGGTGTCGAGCAACCCCTCCCGGTAGGTTTGGATGTCGAAATCGGCAAATGCCGCGCGCAATTCACCGTCTTCGAGAAGAAACTCCGGATGCCGTGTCCGTCCGATCTCCTGTTGCCGCAACAGAAACGTTTCGTACAGGAGGGTCCCTCCCGGGCGCAGAGCGCGGCGAATCTGTCCCAGCAGGGATCTCTGGAGATACCGGACGACGATGATGGCATCATAGGCGCAGGCGGGGAGCCAGTAGGATTCGAGATCCGCCTGGATGGCTTCTACTGCAAGCCGTTGTTCGTTGGCCTGAATCATGGTGTGTCGCAGAGCGGCGAACGAAATGTCGATGACGTGAACGGAGGCCCCGGCGCGGGCCAGGAACAAGGCGTTTCGTCCTGCGCCTCCCGCGATATCGAGGACACGTCCGCCGATCCTGTGGGCGTTTTCCACGATGAAACGCGATGCCTCCTCTGGGGGAGTGCCCGTTCGATAGCGTTGCTCCCAGCGGTCGCGCGCCTCGTTCATGATTCAGTTCAGGAGAGCGCGTGCCAGGGTGAGCACTTCTACGCTCGATGCGCCCGAGTCCAGCAATTCACGGCTACAGACATCCACGGTGGCTCCGGTGGTCATCACGTCATCCACGAGGAGGATCCTGCGATCCCGGATGTGCTTCGGGTCACGTACCGAGAAAGCGCCCCGTACATTCCGCTGCCGTGCCGAGTCGCTCAGCTCGACCTGCGGTGCCGTGTGCCGGATGCGCCGCAGGGCATGCGGTTCGACACGCAGGCGCAACCGCCAGGCGAGTCTTTTGGCCAGGAGAAGCGACTGATTAAAACCTCGCCAGCGAAGTCTGTCCCGGTGCAGTGGGACCGGCACGATCACCTCTGGCGACAATAGAGAAGGAAGGTTGGCGAGGAGAACTCCCGTCAGGGTGGCAGCCAGGGTCACGTCGCGTCCATACTTGAAGCGCTGTAGCGCGACGGCCAGCGGGTTGTCCGTGTCGGTCGTTTTATAGGCAACGCACGAGCGGGCGCGCAAAAAGGCCGGAGGCTGGCGCAAACATCGGCCGCACAGGTGTTCGGGGGACGACCGGGATTCGAACGGAATCCCACATCGCCAGCACCATGGTGGCGAGAGCCGTTCGATGCGTTGCCAGCAACCGGAACACAGCGATTCGGTCAACTTGCCGGCTCTGCCGCAGACCCAGCATGAGGGCGGATACAGAAGATCGAGAAAGGTGGACCAGAGGGAGACCACGGGATCGAATGGTACGCAGCCTCGGCCGGCGAATCAATCGGCGAGATTTCTCGAACGGCGCCCCCTTTGTCCAGTGGATCAGGCAGAGAGATACGCTCTTTGGTGCTTTGACTGGCGCTGGCCGGCGGCCTATCATTGAGCGCGATGAATTCCTTGAAGCGCTTCGTTCTGGGGTTCCTGCTGGGAGTCGGGCTGATGTACTGGTATCTGCACAACACCGAACTGGGCAAGTCGGATACGGTAACGTGGATGTCGGGGGCAGTAACGGATTACCGGGGCGACAAGGAACACGACGCGGCACGGCAGGCCCTCGGCGAGAAGTAAGGAGATGCCGGCGGCGCTGGAAGGGGTCCGGGTGATCGATCTCACCCGGGTCGTGGCGGGGCCCTACGCCACGATGCTTCTCGGCGACATGGGCGCCGAGATCATCAAAATCGAGCTCCCCGGCCGTGGGGATGATGGCCGTTACGGCTATCCGAGCATCGAGGGTGTGCCGCTGGCCTTCGCCGCGCTGAATCGCAACAAAAAAGGGATCACGCTCGACATTCGGAAACCGGAAGGGAAGAACCTTCTGAAAAAGCTTATCGCCCGGGCAGACGTGTTGATCGAGAATTTCTCTGCCGGAACGATGCAACGCTGGGGCCTTGGTTATGAGGATCTGGCATCGATCAATCCGCGGCTGATCTATGCGGCGCTTTCGGGTTTCGGCCATTCGGGCCCATACGCCGAGCGTACTTCCTACGATATCATTGCCCAGGCCATGGGCGGTCTCATGTCTCTTACCGGGTTCCCGGATGGTCCGCCGATTCGGGGTGGCGGTGCATTGGGAGATTTCATCGGGGGGCTTTTTGCCGCGTACGGGGTCTGCTGCGCCTTGCAGTACCGCAATCGTACGGGGCAAGGGCAGTTCGTCGATATCTCCAACATGGATGCGATGCTGAGTATGACCGACAACTGGTTGACGGTGACAGGCATGACCGGACGCTTGCCCGAGAGAATGGGCAACCGGCATCCTTTTACGGTGCCTTACGACTGTTTTCGCGCCAAAGACGGGTGGCTCGTCATCGGAATCGGGAACAGCCAGCTCTTTCGGTCACTCATGACAGCGATCGGGAAGGAAGATCTCGGACGCGATGTACGTTTCAAATCGCCGCCGGCAAGGCTGGAGCGCCATGACGAGGTCAACCGTATGGTCGGTGACTGGGTGCGTGAACATACGGTTGAGGAGGCGATGGCGATCCTTGGGCCGAGTGGCGCCAACATTCCATGCGCTCCCGTCATGACGATCGATGCGTTGTTGCACGATCCACATGTACGGGCGCGGGAAATGATCGTCGAGATGGAGCATCCAACGCTCGGGCCGGTGCCAGTCACCGGCATTCCGGTCAAATTGTCTGCTTCCCCGGGCCGGATCGAGGCGCTCGGACCTGAACTCGGCGAACACAATGAGCAAGTATACGGAACACTTCTCCAACTCACACCGGAGGAGTTGAAGGAATTGCGGGAAAGCGGGGTGATTTGATGGCAGCAGAACTGCCGGTTGTGCAGAAACTCAAAAAAGAACTCGCGGAGCTGCAGCACGAACTGACCCACAAGATTCCCAAGGATCTTCAGGAAGCCGCCAGTCACGGCGATTTGAGCGAAAATGCGGAATATGATGCCGCAAAACACCGCCAGGAATTCGTGCGGGCCCGCATCGGTCAGATCCAATCGCGCATTCGCGATCTTTCTTTATATAACCTCCAGTCGATACCCCACGGAGTCGTTGCGTACGGTAGCCGTGTGACCGTGAGTGATCTCGATGAAGGCGACAGTCAGGCGTATGAAATCGTCTTTCCTGAAGAAGTCAATGCGGCCGCAGGCCTGATTTCGATCAGCTCGCCGATCGGGCGAGCTCTCATGAACCGCTGTGTGGGCGATGAGGTCGAGGTGCAGACGCCGCGTGGCAAGCGGTATTACCAGATCATGGAACTGGTAACGATCCACGAACGCAGGTAACACTCGGATCCTGCGTCGCATTCCTTGCGACAGCAATAGACCGTATGCTAGAGGCCTAGGGCAACCCCAGGCCGAAAATACAGGAGAGGTGGGCTGCTCAGCCCACCTTTTTTTTGAGGAAAGATGAACGAGAGTGTCCGATCGCGAGTTTGGCGGATCGCCGAGCCGCTGGCGGCAAGTGAACGTATGGAAATCGTAGACATCGACTATCGTCGCGAAAGCGGAGGCATGATCCTGCGGCTGTTCCTCGGCGGTCAGGATGACGCACCGGTCGGTCTCGAGGAGCTTTCACGGGTCAGCCGGCAACTGGGAGACCTGTTGGACGTTCACGAGATCGTGCCGGGGGCGTACACTCTGGAAGTCTCATCGCCAGGGATCAACCGCCGGCTGCGCCTTCCGGAGCATTTTCGACGTTTCATTGGCAAAAAAGTGAAGGTCCGATGTGTGACGCCGATCATCGGGCGTCGTACCTTTACCGGGATTCTTCAGGACGTTGGCGCCGACGGGGTGCGGGTAAGCGATGGTGAAGGTGAGCATTTCATTCCATTCGCTGATATTGCCCAGGCCAATTACCAGGCGGAACTCTAGAATTCGAGAGGTAACCGACGATGCATGCCGAACTCAGCCGTGTAATCGAGCAAGTCAGCAAAGAGAAGGGCATCGACCGTGCCATTGTCGTCACGGCAGTCGAACAGGCGATCCTCTCGGCGGCGCGCAAGGCGATGGCTCCGACGATCCAACTAGAGGCCAAGTATAACCCCGAAATCGGTGAAGTGGAACTCTTCAAAATCCTCACCGTGGTGAACAAGGTGTCTGATCCGGAGGTGGAGATTGCCATCGAAGATGCGCATGCCAAGCTCGATCCGGAGGCCCAACTGGGTGACGAACTGCTGGAAAAGCTCGATCAGCGCTATGGTCGCATTGCCGCACAAGCTGCCAAACAAAACCTGATCCAGCGGCTGCGCGATGCGGAGCGCGACATCATCTATAACGAATTCAAGGATCGAAAAGGTGAGCTCACCCACTCGGGGACCGTGCAACGGTTCGAAAAAAAGAACATCATCGTCAATCTGGGCCGAACGGATGCGATTCTTCCCGAGAAGGAGCAGATTCCACGGGAACGTTACCGCCAGGGTGATCGGATTCGTGCCTATATCCACGAAGTCGAACTGAACAGTAAGGGGCCGCAGGTCGTACTATCCCGTACGCATCCCGGTTTTCTCGTCAAACTGTTCGAGCAAGAAGTGCCGGAAATCTATGAGGGAATCGTCGAAATCAAGGCGGCGGCACGGGAACCGGGCGGCCGCGCAAAGATCGCGGTGATCTCGAACGACCCGGATGTCGATCCGGTCGGTGCGTGCGTCGGCATGAAGGGGACGCGCGTGCAGTCCGTTGTCCAGGAACTGCGAGGGGAAAAGATCGACATCGTGCACTGGACGCCCGATCCGGCGGAGTTCGTATGCCGGGCCCTGGCCCCGGCAAAGGTGTCCAAGATCATCATGGACGAAGACGACAGGAGCATGGAGGTCATTGTTCCGGACGACCAACTGTCGCTGGCAATCGGCCGTAAGGGGCAAAACGTGAGATTGGCTTCGCGGCTCACAGGATTCAAGCTGGATGTCCGTAGCGAGGCCGAAGCCGAAGATGAGGCGCGCAAAGCCCGTAGTTCACTCCTGGCGGTGAAGGGTCTGGGCGATCTCAATGCGGAATTGCTCTATCAGCATGGCTTCCGATCGCCAGAAGAAGTGGCACAAGCCGACGAAGCGCAGATTGCCGAAATCGACGGTCTGACACCCGAAAAGGCGGCGTCGATCGTGCGCCTCATTCAAGCCCACATGGAACAGGTGCGCCATGAGGCGGAGGCCGCGGTATCTTCGACTGAGGACGGCGAGGAAGCCTTGTCTCCGGTGCCGGAGGAGGGGCGGACTTCGTGAGGCGTGGGAAACACATTCCCGAGCGGACATGCGTGGCCTGTGGCCGGCGCGCGCCGCAATCGGAATTGCTCCGAATACGGATCGATTCCGGGATGCATCTGATGGTTGTCCGTGCGGGAGGCCTGCCCGGGCGCAGCGCCTACCTGCATCGGGATGATATTTGTCTTCGTAAGTTCGCGAATGGCAAGGGGACTTTACGTTCGCTGAAACGAACCGTGGATCGAGGGGAGCGCGAGGCTTTCCTGGCCCGGATGGTCGAGTGTAGCTGGGACTCTGTTCCCGAGGTGAATCTGGCATGACGCGTAAACGAGTCCATGAAGTTGCAAAAGATTGGGGCGTCAACGCCGCAGACGTGATCACCCGGCTCGAGAAGCTCGGCATCCGGAACAAGAAGGCGCAGAGTATGCTGAACGACGAAGAAGTGGAGAAACTTCGCGTCGATTTTGGACTCGTCGAGCGTCCGACCGTTTCGATCGGTAATGAACGTCTGGTGACTGGGAGCGAAGGGCAGACACTCATCGAACGGCGCGTCGGCACGAACGTCATTCGACGCCGCAGTGCCCGAAGCGAAACGGAAGTGAGCGAACCAGTGACGGCCGGTCCGGACCTGATTGCTCCGTTGCCGGGTGGTGCGGAAGGGCTTGAATCGTTTACAATGACAGACGTTTTTGCCGACACACCGCTGCCGGTGCCGATGTTGGAGCCGGAACCGGTTGTCGCACTGGAGGGGATCCCTCCGGCCGAGCCGGCACCAATCGAGGAGTCGCCAACGGCGATCGAGCCGGCACGATCGTCGGCTCCGGCTGTGGCCCCACCTCCACCTCCACCTCCACCCTCGCCGAAGCCTCCTGCCGGTACGCCATCCCGAAAAATATCCCATGTGGCGCCAGTAGGTGTGCCGGAAACGGTACGCGGTCCGCGCGTGCTGGGTCGCATCGACCTGAAAACCGTACAGCAACCCCCGGCGCCGTCGGCGGCGCGAACAGCTCGCGACAGGGCCGTTGCGCCGGCCGGAGCACGTGATGTTCCTGAAACAGCGCCCGCACCGGGTGCCGCAGACGACCGCCCACGGAAAAAGAAGAGACGGGTCATCAGCAAGCCGGAAGCCCCGGAGATGACCGAACTCGATCGCCGCCGGGGCAGATTGCCGCGAAAGAAGAGAGCCCTCCCGGGGAAAGAGCAGCGAAAGACGGAGATCACCACGCCGCGCGCCAGCAAACGCGTCGTGCGAATCTCCGAGGTCATCACGGTCGGTGAACTGGCCAAGGCTATGGGAGTCAAGGCCGGCGAGGTCATCAAGAAATTGATGGATGCCGGCATGATGGCCTCCATCAACCAGGTACTGGACTATGATACGACAGCCGTGATCGCCTCGGATTTCGAATACACGGTCGAGAACGTGGCTTTCGATGCCGAGTCGGCTCTCGAAGTGGATCGGGAAGCGATCAGTGTGGACGATGCGATCGAGCCGCGCCCACCCGTTGTGACGATCATGGGGCACGTCGATCACGGTAAGACCTCACTCCTCGATTCCATTCGGCTGACCAATGTGACGCAACAGGAAGCGGGTGGAATCACACAGCACATCGGTGCCTACAGCGTCGACGTACACGGACGTAAGGTTACTTTTCTGGACACCCCGGGTCACGAAGCCTTCACGGCCATGCGCTCACGCGGTGCACGGGTCACCGATATCGTGGTACTCGTGGTGGCTGCGGACGACGGCGTCATGCCACAGACCGTCGAGGCCATCAATCATGCACGTGCTGCCGAGGTCCCCATCATCGTGGCCATCAACAAGATCGACAAACCCGCGGCGAATCTCGAACGCCTCAAACAGGGATTGGCGGATTACGGTCTGGTGGCAGAGGACTGGGGAGGGGATACGATCTGCGTTCCCGTCTCGGCAAAAACCAAGGAGGGCATTCCGAATCTGCTCGAAATGCTTCTCCTGCAAGCAGACGTTCTTGAACTCAAGGCCAACCCGGACAAGCTGGCGCGTGGAACCATTGTCGAAGCCAAACTCGATCGCGGGCGCGGACCGGTGGCGACCGTTCTCGTTCAGGAAGGTACACTGAAGATCGGTGACCCCTTCGTCTGCGGTGGGAACTACGGGCGTGTCCGGGCAATGATCGATGACAAGGGGCGCAAGGTCCAGGAGGCCACCCCGTCCACGCCGGTAGAGATCCTCGGCTTGCAAGGAGTGCCGGACGCGGGAAGCCAGTTCGTCGCCGTGACCGATGAAGCCACCGCACGGCAAGTCGCGGAACACCGGCGTGGCAAACAGCGTGAAGCGGATCTCGTCAAGACGGCGAAGGTGTCTCTGGAAGATCTGTACAACCAGATTCAGGCTGGAGACGTGAAGGAACTCCGTGTCGTCATCAAGGCCGACGTTCAGGGTAGCGTCGAAGCCATCAGCGAGGCACTGAGCCGCTTGTCGACGGAAGAGGTCCGGCTGAACATTCTGCACGCTTCGGTCGGTGGTATCACCGAGAGCGATGTTTTGCTGGCATCGGCTTCGAACGCCGTGGTGCTCGGGTTCAATGTTCGTCCCGAGGCGAAGGCGAGCGAGGCAATCGAACGCGAGGGCGTCGACGTACGGCTCTACACGATCATCTATGACGCCGTGAACGATGTCCGTGACGCCATGGAAGGCCTGCTCGAACCGACGGTGCGTGAGAAGACCGTGGGAAAAGCCGAAGTGCGCCAGGTCTTCTCGATCCCCAGCATCGGGACCATCGCTGGCTCGTTCGTGCAAGATGGCAAGATGACACGCAATGCGTCCGTCCGGTTGGTCCGCGACCATGTGGTGGTGCACACCGGCAAGATCAGCAGTTTGCGCCGGTTCAAGGAGGATGCCCGGGAAGTGCTTTCGGGTTACGAGTGCGGTATCGGCATCGAGAACTACAACGACATCAAGTCGGGTGATGTCATCGAAGCCTTCGAACTCGAACAGGTCGCTCGCCGGCTCAGCCCGGCGACGAGTCGATCAGCCGGCGCCGAACGGCGCGCCTGAACATCTGACGGACGGCCCGAGGCGTTGTCGTCGATCCCTCGGCTTGGAGTGAATCGGCCGTGGTTGTCGGAATCCTCAAACTGACGCTGTTCCTGGCCGAGAATCATTCTCTCAAGGGCAAGCGGGCCGTTATCAAAAAGATCAAGTCGCGCGTTTCGAACACGTTCAACGTGTCGGTGATCGAAGCGGATGCACATGATCTCTGGCAACGCTCGGTCCTGGGTGTTTGCCGTGCGGGCACCGATGCGTCAGAAGTCGATTCGGCGCTGCGTCAGGTGATACGATTCATCGACGATATGCAGATATGCGAAGTAGGCGAGGAGTCCATCGAGATCATGCATTGTTAGATGGCAGTGCGCAGCAGACACGGAGCAACGGGAGATGAGCGGCAGACGAGCGGAACGAGTGGGTGAATCCATGCGTGACACGATCGCGGAGTTGTTGGCGCGCGACGTGAAAGATCCTCGAGTCGGCTTCGTGACCATCACCCGTGTTCTACTCACAGACGATCTGCGGCACGCCCGGGTGCTGTTCAGTTGCCTGGGAGATGCCGCGCAGAGAGAGAAATCTCTTGCTGGATTGCGTAGCGCCGCTGGTTTCATCAAGTCCCAGATGACGCGACGGTTGAAGCTACGCTTCGCGCCAGAACTGGTCTTCGTCTATGATTCGAGTTTGCAGGATTCCGACCGGATGGGGCGGATTTTGCGACAAGAAGTCCTTTCGGATGAAGCAGAGCAAGACGACTGAAACATGGACGGGTTTCTTCTGATCGACAAACCCGCCGGGATTACCTCGGCGGATGTCGTACGGGCCGTCAAACGTCGCCTTCGAACGAAGACCGGGCATCTGGGGACACTCGATCCGTTCGCTACCGGAATTTTGCCGCTTTGCCTGGGTGAAGCAACCAAGCTCGCGCAGTTCCTCAATCTCGCCGACAAGAGTTACGAAGGCACGATTCGCCTCGGAACAGCCACGGATACCGGTGACAGGACGGGAAACGTGGTGGCGGAAGCGCCAGTCCCTGCCTTATCGGGCGAGGCGTTGGATCGTCTCAGCGCTGCGTTCGCTGGGGATCGCCAGCAAACCCCTCCCATGTATTCCGCCGTCAAGCGTGCTGGCGTACCGCTCTACAAACTGGCGCGCCAGGGACTCGAAGTCGAAAGGGAACCCCGCCAGATCCGGATTCACATGCTTCGCCTGACGGTTGCAGGGCCGGACACTTTGAATCTCTGCGTGAAGTGTTCGAAGGGCACCTACGTCCGCGTTCTGGCCGAGGAGATCGCCACGGCGCTAGGCACCGTCGGCCATCTCGAGTCACTACGGCGGACCTCGTTCGGTTCACTGGACATTGCTCGCGCAATCCCTCTCGGCGCGCTGGAGGCAGAGAAGATTCCGATTTTGACGATGCGCGAGGTCCTTGAGGCGCGAGAGTTCATCCTGAGGGCCGAGGAAGTCCGGCGGGTGCGGCAGGGCTTCGCACCTCTTCTGGAGAGATTGCCGCCCGGCGATACCGGGGAGCAGGCGAAACTGATCGGACCAGCCGGCGAACTGATTGCCGTCATTCGAATGGCGGACAGATGGGAGTATGTGCGTGTCCTGAGTGACTGGACGGTGCGGGATACGTCCAGGGGGTAATTCCGCGCACCCCGTGAGGGGGTACGGGCTCGCTTCCAACGCCGCGTCTTCGGGGCGGCAGTTTGTCTGGAAAATCGCCAGAAATCGCAAAACCCCTGTACTTCCGGGAGGATAGAGAGGCGGGCAAAATCCAGGGCTGGCTGCCGTATCGTGTCGCGATATGATGGGTGCGGAGATAACGTCGTGAAGTCGCCAGCCTGCGGCAGATGCGAAAAATTTCTTGACTCGCCGGGTGTGCGCCACTACTCAGGCGCCTCTCACAGCTTCATCGAAGTTTGATCTGAATCGTTGAAAATGAAGAGCTCGTTCGGCTGTGCACGTTGGTTCCCTGAGGCAAAAAGGGGCAGCGGTGCGGGGGTTGCGGTGTGTGTGCACAGTGCGGTGGAGAGGGCTGAGAAGTAGCGGCGAATCAGCAAGTTGCCGAGTTGTCCCCAGGTGTGGATAACCGGCACGACAGCCGAATGAGATCTTGGGAAAGGATATCGGAGGGAGCGGTGATCTATGGACGCTGAGTGGCAAGCCGCTTTGCCACGGCTTCGAGATGCGATCGGGGAACGCAACTTCTCCGTGTGGATCGAGCCGATCCGTTGTGTGCGAGAGACACGAGGGCTGCGCCTGGAGGTTCCGAACCGGTTCTACCAGGAGTGGGTCACTCGAAATTATCTGCAGTCGATCTGTGATGCGTTGGGCCCGCCTGAGTCGGCGCCGGAGGTCCGTATCGTCGTTACGGAGCCGGCGGAGGAGACTCCATCCCCTACTCCGGGGACAACGGTGAAACCCGTGAAACGGGAATCGACGGCAGCCAGTTTGCGAAAACGGACTTTGCAGGTCGGCCGCCTCGTTCCTCACTATGTGTTTGACAATTTTGTTGTCGGTCCATCGAATCAGGTTGCCAGTCAGGCCGCTTGCCAGGTCGTCGAAACACTCGGCAAGAGACTCAATCCCTTGTTTTTGTGGGGAGGGGTCGGCCTGGGGAAGACGCATCTGGTGAATGCGATCGGGCACTCGGTGCTCCATGGGGAACGGCGTGGGCGGGTCGGTTGTTTGTCGGCGGAAGCCTTCATGAATCTTCTGATCGGCGCGCTCCGGCAGGACCAGATGAATGCCTTTCGTGATCGTTTCCGTGAACTGGACGTGCTCATCCTCGATGATGTCCAGTTTCTTGCCGGTAAGGAACGGACACAGGAAGAGTTTTTTCACACCTTCGAGGCCCTCTATACCGCGGGACGGCAGATTGTCCTGACGTCGGACAAGCCGCCCCATGCGATCAACGAACTGGAGCATCGGCTGAGGAGTCGCTTCGAAGGCGGCATGATCGCCGATGTCCGCCCACCCACATTCGAAATGCGAGTCGAAATCGCTTGCCGCAAAGCGCAACTGAACGGCACCCCGATCTCCCATGAGATTGCTTCCGCCATCGCGCGTTGCTGTGGACCCAGTGTGCGCGAACTGGAAGGTGCGCTGACTCGTGTGCTGGCCATCAGGAGTCTCGAAAAGAGGGATCTCACCGACGTATCGGTCGAGCGTATCCTGAGCGGTGCCGTCCCTGCCCGCAAACTCGTGAGCGTCGAGTCGGTCATCGAATGTGTCGCTGCCCACTACGGCCTGCGCGCCGAGGACCTGCGGTCACATCGCCGCGCGCGGGCGCTCTCACAGGCACGCCAGATCGCCATGTTCCTGTGTCGGCTCGTCGCCCATGCTTCGCTTGCCTCGATCGCAGAACAGTTTGGTGGACGGGACCATACCAGCGTTCTCTACTCGGTCCGTGTCGTAGAAGAGCGCAAACGCAAGGATGTTTCCCTGCAGCGCACCCTCGATGAATTGCTGAGTCTACTCGACGCACCGCCGGTGCACTAAAAAAACTTACACAGAATTTCTGGCGCCGCCTTGACAGCGGAGGGTCGGTGGTTAGGTTGCGCCCCGGACTTTCGGTCCAAAATCACCCATATTCTGAGGAGGAGCAGGCATGAAAATTCGGCCGCTTCAAGACCGCGTCCTGGTGGCGCGGGTTGAGGAAGAGCAGAAAACCAAGGGCGGAATCATTATTCCCGACGCAGCCAAGGAGAAGCCGCAGGAAGGCAAGGTCATCGCGGTTGGGAATGGCCGAGTGAGCGAGGATGGCAAAGTCACTCCACTCAGCGTGAAGGCCGGTGATCGGATTCTGTTCGGCAAGTATTCTGGAACGGAAATCAAGCTCGACGGCAACGAGTATCTGATCATGCGCGAGGACGACATCCTCGGCATTCTGGAAGGCTAAGGAGATCCCCATGGCTGCCAAGGTTGTAAAATTCAGTGAAGAGGCACGGAACAAGGTGCTCGCCGGTGTTAAAGTCCTTGCTGACGCCGTCACCGTGACACTCGGGCCGAAAGGTCGCAACGTCGTACTCGAAAAGTCGTTTGGTGCGCCCAATATCACCAAGGACGGTGTGACCGTTGCCAAGGAAGTCCAGCTCGAAGACAAGTTCGAGAATATGGGCGCCCAGATGGTCAAGGAAGTCGCCAGCAAGACGTCGGACGTGGCGGGCGATGGGACCACGACGGCGACTGTGCTGGCGCGAGCGATTTTTACGGAAGGCGCCAAGATGGTGGCGGCCGGCCACGATCCGATGAGCATCAAGCGTGGGATCGACAAGGCCGTGGCAGCCTCCATCGGAGAGCTGCGCAAGCTCTCCAAAGCGACCAAAGAACAGAAGGAGATCGCCCAGGTGGGAACGATTTCCGCAAACAATGATCCCACCATCGGTGAAATCATCGCCGAGGCCATGGAAAAAGTCGGCAAAGAGGGTGTGATCACGGTCGAGGAGGCAAAGGGCCTCGAGACGACCCTCGAAGTGGTCGAAGGAATGCAGTTCGACCGCGGCTATCTCTCCCCGTACTTCGTGACGGATCCGGACAAGATGGAGTGCCGCGTCGAAGACGCTTATCTGCTCATCCACGAGAAGAAGATCAGCTCGATGAAGGATCTGTTGCCGGTGCTCGAGGCGATCGCTCGCACCGGAAAGCCGTTCATCATCATTGCCGAAGACATCGAAGGCGAGGCGCTGGCGACCCTGGTTGTCAACAAGATCCGCGGCACCTTGCAGTGTGTGGCGGTGAAGGCGCCGGGCTTCGGAGATCGTCGCAAGGCGATGCTCGAGGACATCGCCATCCTCACGGGCGGCCGCGTGATCGCGGAAGAACTGGGCATCAAGCTCGAAAACGTGACTCTCAACGACCTGGGGCGTGCCAAGCGGGTCGTCGTGGACAAGGACAACACGACGATCGTCGATGGCGCCGGCAAGAAGGCCGACATCGAAGGACGCATCAAGCAGATCCGCGCTCAGATCGAGGAGACCACCTCCGATTATGATCGTGAAAAGCTCCAGGAGCGCCTTGCCAAGCTGGTCGGTGGCGTAGCTGTCATTCGTGTCGGCGCGGCAACCGAAATCGAAATGAAAGAGAAGAAGGCGCGAGTCGAGGATGCCCTGCACGCCACGCGTGCAGCCGTCGAGGAAGGCATTGTTCCAGGCGGTGGCGTAGCCCTGATCCGCGCGGCGGCCAGTATTGGAGACCTCGAGGTGCCCGCCGAAGAAAAGGTGGGTGTCAACATCGTACGTCGTGCGATGGAGGATCCTCTCCGCTGGATCGCCAATAATGCCGGATGGGAAGGCTCAATCGTCCTCGATCGCGTGAAGAACAATAAAGGCGCATTCGGGTTCAACGCGGCGAACGAGCAGTTCGAAGACCTGATGAAGGCCGGAATCGTCGATCCGACGAAGGTGGTACGCACCGCGCTTCAGAATGCGGCTTCCGTCGCCGGCCTTCTCCTGACCACCGAGGCCATGATCGCAGAGAAGCCCGAGGATAAGAAGGCGATGCCCCCCATGCCGGGAGGCGGCATGGGCGACATGATGTAAGTTCGCCGTCCCTTGCACCAATCCCGTACCAACGGCAAAGGCCCGCTCGCTTCCAGAGCGGGCCTTTGTGCATCTATGGGAACGCTGCCGTCCACCCAGTCCGTTGGCAATTGTCCAGATTGACAAACGAACCTCCACTCGTCAAAAGAAACGGCCTCATCATGCAGAGACTTCCTGCGTACTTTCTCACCGTGGTTCTGGCCGTGGCTTTAGTTTCGCCTGCCTCCGCGAAGATTTTTTTTACCGGCCTGGACGAGATTGCTGTGGAGTTGAACCCCGAGCCCGGTCCCCAGGTTATGGCTCTGGTCGATATGAATGATGACCAGACTCTCGATCTGGTGGTGGCAGAAACGGGATATGACACGATCCTGGTCTTCCTCAATGATGGCAAGGGGAATTTCGAAGAGGATGAGAGCGCGGATACGGAAAGTGAACCCGTCGCCGTGGTCGCCATCGACGTCAATCGTGATCGACGCGTCGACCTGATCAGCGCCAACCGGGGAAGCAATTCGATCACCGTGGCAATCCAGAATGTCGACGGAGCTTTCGATGATCCCCAGAATTTCAGCGTCGATATGTCTCCGGTCGGTCTCGTCCCGGTCAACCTGGACAATGACGGGCGAGTCGACCTGGCGGTGCTGGGAGATTCCTCCATCTATCTGCTCAAAGGCGTCGGTAATGGAACCTTCAATCCGTTTCCGACCGCAAGCATCTCGACCGGCTCCGGCACGCGTGGCAACTATGCGATTGCTGCGGGTAACTTCAACGGCGACTCTTCCACCGACCTCGTTGTGAGCAGCCGTGGGGGCAGCCGTGTGTCCGTCCTGCTTGGCAACGGGGACGGAACCTTTCAGGCGGCACGGCCCATCGCCGTGAGTCTGCCACCGGGGAACCTGGTAGTCGGTGATTTCGGTGGAAACCCGGCTTACGACGACGTGGCCGTGGTCACAGCAGACCCCGACCGGCTCGAAGCGCAAGTCACCCTGCTGATCAGTGACGGTTCGGGCGGATTCGATCTCGAAAGCACAGGATCCGAAACGATCGCTTCGATCAGTGAGTCTGCCATTGGTATGGCGGGCGGCGATTTTGACGGTGACGGCAAGATGGATCTGGTGGTCACGAACACAGGAGGCGGCCTTGGTGCCGAAATCCTTTGCCGGCAGCCGAGTGCCGGTGATCTCTGTTATGAGCCCGGAGTCAACGGTCTCGTTCCAGCGATCCTCCCGGATGACAATGGTTTCCAACTGCAATTTCAGCAGCCTCCGGGTGGTGCGGCCACGAGCGTCGTCGCCGGGGATATCAACAATGACAGGCGTGCTGACATCCTCACCGCATCCGCGGAGGGCGATCTCATTCGGGTGATTCTCAACACCGGAGCCTCACGACCCGGTTCTCCGACACCAACTGCGACGTTGGAATCAAGCACAAGCGTACCGACGGTGTTCGTTACACCGACTCCCACACCAACAATCACGCTCACTTACACGCCCCGCCCAACGGCGACACCAACGCTCATTCCGACACTGCCCTATACCGTGTGCAGCACGAACCAGAGCGGATTGCTGAGTGGCCGCTTCGTTTCTGTGGCAACGGCGGATTTTGATCGTGATGGTGCCATCGAGATCGCCGGCGCCGATGCGGCCGCGAATCGGATTGTGATCCTCCATACCAATTTGAAGGCCGGTCATTCCGCCTGCGAGATCCTCGGCCTGGAGGTCAAGGCCCAGATCGACAATATCCTGAATCCGACCTCCCTGGTTGCAGCCGATCTGGACGGCGATGGACGAGCGGATCTTGCGGTCGTAGGATCATCGGGTCTGAGCGTCTTTTATGGAGACGGGCGCGGGAACTTTCAGGCTGGTCCGGAGAATCCAATCCCGATTGGCAGCAACGGCGCTGCCTTGTCGGTTGCTGATGTGAATCGTGATGGCGCTCCCGATCTGTTCATCGCGACACCGGGTTCCTCGGCCAACGAAGTGATCGTGCTCGTCAATGACACGAGCAACCGGCGGGCATACCGCCCAGCGTGCAGAATCCCCGTCGGTCGTCCGTCCGATGCGCTGATCGTGCAGGATCTCAATCGAGACGGTCTCGTCGATTTTGCGATCGCCACCCGCCAGACTTCCACTTTCTCTGTCTTCGAGCAACTCGGAGCCGGAGCTACGCCCAGTGCGACCACTTGCCCGGCTGGTACGAACGGATTTCGTGACCTTCCAGCTTTTGAGCTGTCCGGCGAACCACGGGCCATGGTGGCGGCAGTCCTGGAACCGGGGGACAGTGTCCCTGACCTGGGAATCGCCCTGCGCAGTACTGCTCCTGGCACTGATGGCCGGCTCGCGGTGATCCGTGGGGCGCCTGGTTCGGGGGGGATCGTCGCCTATGAACTGTCCGCCAACCTGGTGATTCCCCACATCGCCGATCGGTTGCCGTCGCTTCCTTCTTCCATTGCCAGTGCGGATCTTAATCGCGACGGAAAACCCGATCTCGTCGTCACCGATGAGGCGAATGACACCGTCGTTGCGTTCCTCGGTCAGGCGGGTGGCTCGTTTGGTCCGAGTCTGATCCCGGCGCCTCTTGGGGGTGCGGGACCGGCGCAATTGCTTCTCTCCGATGTGGATCGGGACGGAATTCCGGACATCGTCGTGGCCAATGCCGGACGCGGCCCGGACGCCGGCGGAATCAGTATTCTGGTCAGCAGCCGTCCGCCGAATACTCCGACGCCGCTGGCGACTTCGACCCCGACGTTGTCAGGCACACCGACAGCCTCACCAACGGATACGCCGTCGGTTACACCGACGGAGACACCAACCGCATCGGTCACTCTCACTCCCTCGCGAACACCCACCCAGACTGCCGTTCCATCAGCCGTCCCGACAAAGACGCTCAAGCCCGGCACGCTCAGCCTCAGTTCCTGCGCCATAGGTGACACGAATCCAGAGGGTGGAATGGCCTTGCTTCTCCTGCCTATGGCGGCCGTCGCCCTGCGTTGGAAGAGAGGTCGACGAAAATGAAGTCATTCTTCCCACGCTGGCTTGCCGCTGTGACTCCGGTCGCAATCCTATGCCTGGGGGGTCTCGTGCCCGCCTCCATGGCCGCACAGCCTGTACTTCCCACCTTCGTGACCTGTCCAGAAATCGTCATACCGGCCGCGCCCGGTCAGATGGTCAGTGCGGATTTCAATGCTGACGGCACGCCAGACCTGGCGCTCGCCGATAGCGAATCGAGTCAGGTCCTTCTTCTGCTCATGGATCGCGCCAGTTTTGCTTCGGGCGATTGCCTGGGTGCCGTAGGGCACACCCCGGTTCCGATCCCACAAAAGGCAGTGAGTCTGGCTGCGGCGGATATAGACGGAAATGGCACGATCGATCTCGTTGTCGCATTGCCAACTGGTGTTCTCATCCTGCGCAATGACGGCAAGGGCGCGTTTACGGCGGACGCGGCGGTACTCTATGCTGGCATAGATCCGCGTGTCGTGCTGCTGAGTGATCTGGACGGAGACGGACGGGTCGACATCCTCGTGGGGAATGGGAACTCCAACAAGGTGACCATCCTCTACGGTTTGGCGACAGGGTTCGAAGCTCCCGTCGATCTTGCCGTTGATGGAGCAGTCACGAGTCTTGTGGCGGTCGATCTCAATCAGGACTCTTTGCGGGATATTGTGGCGCTCAGCAATGGGACGGGTTTTCTTTTCGCCTACCTACAGCATCCGAGCCAGCCACGGCCGGAGTTTTCCGGATTGAGTCCGATTCATGTGGGTCTGGCACCTTCCGCCATGGTCCCAGTTGACGTCGATGCGGATGCATACCCCGATTTGGCAATTACGAGCGGCGGCAACTCCGGTGTCCTGGACGTCTTCATGAACGAACTTCCCTTCCAGGGAAGTGCCTCATTCGTGGCGGCGAGAGTCGCCACAATGCGATCTCTTGGGAGACCAAGTGGACTGGCAGCCGGTAATCTGAACGACGATTTCTTCGGTGACATCGTGGTCACCAATCAATCGGAGTCGACCGTGTCCTTCTTCCTGGGGTCGGATGATGGCACTCTGGCCGAAGTGGCTGGCCCGTGCACGATGCTCGTTGTACAGACGGACCGCTGTCTGGTCGGAACCGGGCCGCGTAGCGTCGTTCTTGCTGATGTCGATGGCGACGGGCGCGATGATGTCATCGTCGCCAACGGCGAAGGGAAGAGCATTTCGGTGTTGCTGAGCAGCAATCCGGCGCGAACGCCAACCTACACGCCCACTCCTACCGCGACGGTTACAGCCACCGCCTCGCCCAGCTTCACTCCCTCACCGACATTTACGCCAACCGAAACGCCGACAGCCACCTCCACTCCGACCAACACACGTACCCGCACACCGACTGCGACACCCGAGATCACCATGACCCCAACCCCCCGGTGCTTCAACAGCGCAGTCTGTGTGAGTGGGAAAGGCTGCGCCATTGGCACGACTTCCGTAGATCGGGACTCGAGTCGCACCATCTGGCTGTGGTTGTTGATCGGTGGATGGTGGATCGTTGCCTCCCGGTGGCATTCGGCTCGGCCGCGATCCTCAGATCCTATGAGCTGATCTGATCCCTGGAACGTGCCCAGCGCTGGATCGGAGGCGCAGGAAGATTGGATGTGGATGGAAATAACAACTTCGCCCCCGATTCCCGCCAGTTCGTGGCGATTTGGCCGCCACCTTTCCGGCTGCCAGCACTGATTCTGTATGCCGAGAGCGGCAGGTGCTACCCGTCCTGCGTTACGCCGAAGGAAGCCAGGTCGCTGGTGATGGTGTCAAAATCCACCAACTGCCAGTCCTGAGAAGATGGGGTATTCTGTGACATCAGCCCTGTCGCAGAACGAGTAGACGGAACTCGAACTTTGACCCGTAAAATCCCAAAAACTGAATTGATCTCCCGATTTCAATTAGATTTGGTTGTTCTCGTGGATGGCACTGATTCTGCAGAGGAGTCAGGGCAAATTTTGGTCCGTACGGAAGGGAGAAGAGGATGGAAGCGACCGCGCTTCGGTGGTCCAAAGAGTACGACGGAACCAGTTTTGACGGGATTCTGCCGCGTCTGGTGGAGCCGGAGATCCTTTTGCCGTCACAGTTTTATAATCGCAACCGCGGCCTGAGTATCCTCGAGGGTGAACGGAGGCTCATGCTTGCAATTCTGGAAGATGCTGTCTCTTGCTTCCAGAAATATGCTGGTGCCACTCGTCCCAGATCACGCCGGCTTTTTCAGGAAGCCGAGGAGTGGTTCATGGACGAGAACAACGCCTGGGTATTCTCTTTCGATTCCATCTGCACTGTCCTCAATATCAACCCCGAGTATTTTCGGACGAGTCTGCAGCGTTGGAAGGAACAACTTCTGGCGCAACCGTTGGAAGAACGGGGCAAAGTGGGTCGTGTGAGACTCCGCGCGGCGCGCCGGCACAAGATTCTACCGTTCGTGCCGCGGCGCAGAAACAAGGCGGGAAGGAAACCGCCATCGGCTGCAGCCTGAAATCTGATTCGTTACGTCAGGGCAATCTGGCGTGGAGAGAAGAGCGGATCCTCATCGGGTATCCGCTCTTTTTTTTAGGTGTAGGCCTGAACGAGTTTTATGGACCAGGGGACCAGGGAAAAGACGAAGTAGGTACCAGCCAGAGCACTGAGCCCTGGTGCAACGAGAAAATTATACCGGTGTTGGTTCAACAGAACCAAAAGGCCACCCGCCATGGCTTTGAACAGGAGCAAGGTCGGACCAATGCCCAGTTGTTCGAATACACCAGCAATGACCGGGTTCGCTTCGCGCCAACCAGCGGTCAACCCCTGGTAGGTGGCAACACCGTCGAAAATCTGCAGTGCGATGTTCAGGACGAACAAATCATAAACCTGCCGATCGGTCAGTTGCGTCACCTTCATCATGGATTTTCGTACCAGTGCACGGAAAGCCAGACAAGGACTTTCCGTGCACCCCACCGTGATCTCAGTCGAGTGAAGTTGGGCGGTAGACCTCTCGTCCGGTAGATCCGGCCACGACATCCTCTACACTGAAGCGAATGGGAAAGGCTTCATTGGCGAGCCATTGCTTCAACTGATCGTCAAAGAATGGAGAATCTGTGATTCCCGACTGCCCTCCGGGGATGATGTTGAAGCCGCTGACTTCACCCGGTTTCAACGAAAACACCATCCGCATGACAGGCCCACTTCCGTGTGTGAAGCTCCTTCCTGAAAATCCTGGATTTGCGGCATCGATGTTCCACTGGTCGCCCGGACGAGGGAACCAGCGCAGACCACTGCGTGGGTCGCCCGGTGTCAGATTGTCGGCCAGTGGCAGCCGGTTCGTGTCGATGGACAGTGGCGCCGTGAACAGACTGAAAGCCGGATCGTTGCCGAGATACGGAGCGAGCAACGATTCAAATCTGGCCTGGTGGCGCAATCCCCAGATCCACTTGCTCATATCCGTGGTTCCAAAGCCTCCCTCGCCAGAACCCGTCGGTGCGCTGCGCAAAAACTCCAGCGCACCCGTGAGCGACGCCAACATCAATTCACGGCTGGTCTCCACGTTTTCCGTATTCACCACATCGAAGAAGATCGATTCTCCCGTTTCGGGGTTGGTCGATGCAAACCGTTCGCCTTCCTGCGCATCCCGGGCGCGCAGGAACTCGACGATCAAGCCGATCCGCGTCTGATCACCTTCGTGGAACAGCCGGCCATCGATCCCTTCGTCGTCCCAGACCGCGTGCATGAAGCGGCTGAGCCAGGCATTGAAGACCATGGTTGCCACGGCGTTCTCTTCCTCGTGGTCTCCCAGTGAGTGATAAAAGGTCTCCACACCCGACTCCGCGGCAAACCCGCGTGTTCCCCACGCCAGAAGACGCTCCACCACCTCGTCCATTGCCGCCTGCTCGGCGGTATACAGGTCAACGATGCGCTGTTCGGACGGATTCAAGACCTTGTCGCTGATCTGGAGGAGGCGCGCCTGTTCGATGCTCTCGATCAGATACGGCGAGATGATTTCTCCCAGACGGGATTGGTGGTTGCCCTGCAGGTCGGCCATACTCTGCGCGTCTGCGCTCTTTTCCGTAACGAGCCGCGCCAGCTCCCGATCGATCGTGGAAGCGCGAAAGCCGGTATCCCACGAGCCGCCGATGTACCAGGGATCATTTTCGAGAGAATTGTCCATCGCGATATGCGCGGGATCGTTGTTGGCCGAAAGGACATAGCCACGCGCTGGGCTGAGCGATTGTGGTGTGGAGTCGAAGGGCACCAGACAGCGTTGTGGGTCACCGGCTGCGGCGGTTTCGTCCACCAGACCATCGGTCATGGGGACTGTGAAGCCACCGAAACGTGTGCCGTCGATCAGACGCCTGGGATTGGCGCCTTCGGCAAAATCGCCCTCCGCCGTCCGTTCGAGATAACCGCGGCAGGGGACGGCGTGATAGGAGGTGTAAAGGATGTCGCCGTGGCTGTCCCCGGCCACGATGTTTTGCGAGTAGGCGATGAGTTTCCGTGCGTGCTGGCGGAACTCCTCGACATTGGCTGAAGTGCCGAATCCGTCCGCCGCATCGAGAAGACGAACGACATCGTATCCCGAATAGTCGACGCTGATGGCGGAGATGACGCCATCGCCATTCGTGTCGCCCGGAATGGTCTCTCCGGCCAGTGTCCGCACGACGCTTTCACCAGGACCCGCATCTCCTGCCGAGCCACGGCGGCCTTCGATATCGGTGATGAGGCGTCCATCGAAAACAACCCAACGTGGCCAGGATTCCGTTCGACCAACGCTGCCCAGGGACGGGATGTCACGAATCACGTACCCCTCATCGATGCGTTGCAGAGGTTTCCATTCCCCTTTGAAGAGCGATGCCACCGGCAGGCCCGCCTCATCCAGTTGGATCTGTTCCTGATACCAGTCCGTGACGTCGGCGCTGAGCTGGGTTTGGCTCCAGGCGACGTTTCCGTTCGTGCCCACGGCGATGATGAAAAATCCGGGAATGGTGAGGCCCAGTTGATGAATGGGTCCATTGCCGAACACCGAGGTATCGAACCCGAGCTGATAAAAGATGGGTGGAAGATCCAACGGCAGATGGCCATCTCCGGCGACGAGCGTTGCACCTGACGGCGTATGGGCGCCGGTCAGGGCCCATGTGTTCGACCCGAAACCATCGACTCGCCCCAGTCGTTCCCGGATCACCTCCAGCCGATCGGCCACCCGGGTCAGGAGTTCGGACGGCGGCGACACTGGTCCTCGACGCAAGCCAGCCTTGCGGCTGGCGAACGGACGTGCGCCCGGGATGTCCTCTGGGTGAGGCCCCGGAATGAATCCGTCTGCCCTTTCGATTCCGAAACCGGTAGAGGAACCGATCGGCATCAGCGGCGCAATGGTTGGGGCAATGTCCGTCTCCAGGCCCGCGCGTCGCAGGGCCTCGAAAGGCACTCCCGTGAAATGACGATCCATCCTGGCGTAAGCGTCCGCCTGCCCAACGTCTCCACCCTCGAAACTCAACCCGTATACGATGACGGCCAGAATCCCCCCGACGTCGCGCCGCGTGAACGGTTCCATCAACTGGCGCGGATCGCGCACACCCAGTAGCGGTCCGATGAGTCGCATCTCGGTTGGCAGGGGCAGTTTCCTGGCTTTCACCTGATCGATGTAGGCGTTGACGCCGGCCGCAAAGGCATCGGCCATCTGGCCATGTTTTTCGCTGAAACCACGGGCGATGCGGTCGGCGACGAGCGTCATTCCCGTCAGCCGCGATTCGGCATCGGTTGATAGAGCCAGGTCCCCAACCAACTCCGACACGCGTCCCAGACCCAGCCGTCGCATGAGATCCATCATGAAGAACCGGTCACGCGCGATGACGAAGCCTTCGACGAATGCGACATCCCTCCGGTTGCTGCCATAGATGTGCGGGACGTTGCCTTCCGTGCGCAGCACCTGAACGCTGTCCTGCAAACCGTCGAGGGTCCACTCCTCATTTTGCGGGACAGAGAGAATTTTCTCCGGTGCGCTCAAAACAGCCGTCTCCGTCGGAGATGGCGTCATGGTGGGGGTTTCGACCGGCAGGGTCGGTGTGGCGGATTCGGTTGCGGAGGGAGATGCAGTTACCGTCGGAGTCGTGGTTGGCGCCTGCGTTTCGGTCGAGGTTGGTGGTGGCAGAGTGGCCGTGGCCGGAATCGCTGTTGCGGTAGCCGTGTCGGCTGGGACCGAGGTTGCAGTCGGGCTACCGGCAGGCGCTGGTGCCGCCTGATAGTTCGTCCCACACCCGGCCAGGAGCGGGATCAACACCCATGAGCAGGCAATGGCGAATCTTCGCATCTTCGATGACCTTTCTGGCTTATCCCTTCCCGGCATCGCCGAATGGTTTCACCTCGACGATATCGGTCTGGCGGTCAACTCTTCTGTTCTGCTGTTCGGGTTTCTGGCAAAGGAGCTTCTCCTGGCGGAGTCGGATAATCCCGCATGGTGCCGCTGATGTGGTGCACGGCAACAGACGCCGCTCCGTTCCGGGCGCCATCCCTTTTCCGAATATTTTCTTTCCAACCGGCGTGCGCCGATACCATATAGGTTACGACGGTGCTAGCGAGAGGGAGGAGGGTAGGGGCAGGAGCTTCGATGTTTACCCTCATTGAGCTTGACTTACGACACTTCTCAATGGTGATTTAGGGCTCCAGCGTAAAAGGAGAGCGGATGATTCGATCGATGTGGAAGCGGGTGTGTGAGCTGACACAGACTTCATTGCCAGGAGGGCTGTTGGCCGCAACATGTGCTCTCGTGCTGCTCGTGGGATCGGGCTGTGGCGGCGATGGGACATCGGATGTGACCATCAAGGATCCGACGGTCGAGGAGAGTCAGAAACTTTCCGGGATCGTCTCCGCTCCCTACGGTGTCCTGGCGTCGGCGCCACGCTGGTGGGAAGGGCTTTCTCTGGTTTCCAGCGCTCAGGCGGCGCAAGGGCTCTTTCCTGTCGGTCCCGGCCTGCCCGTATCGCTGTCGGAACTCGATGCAAACGATTTTGCCGACGGCGCAATCGACAGCCCGCGTCTCGTCTTGCCTGCTGTCGTTACGGATACGGACGGACGGTTTACCTTTATCGCACCCGAAGCTTTGGATGTAACGAACTGCCGCAAGATGGTCGCCGTCGGCAATGGCGAGACTCTTACCCGGGCACTCGTTTTCTCCCGCCAGGTGGCAATCGATGCCACCAGCGAAGCCCTTGTCCGAGTCCTCATGGAATACGTACACGGGTCAAGGGCGCAGTTGTGCGATTTCTCGGCCTATGAGCTGTCGCAGCTCTACCGGGTGGTCTCGGATGCCACGTACCTTGCGTACGGGGACGACGTGGCGTCGGTGAACGAAGACGCTTTCCGGCGGGCCTGGACCAATAAAACGGTGCAGAGGACGCTGGAAGCCATCGCCGCTGCGGTCGATTGATTGAATCTCCCCAGGCCAGTCTGGCGACCGGCCGTGGGGAAAAATCGATCAAACGGACGCCGTGGCGGTGCCGCTGAGATTCGGGGGAAGCACGTCGAGCAGGCCTTCGATCCTGGAGGGTTCGGGCCGGTGGTGCCAGGCTGCCATGAACTCCGTATGGGAGAACTCAGCGACGTTCCACTTCGCAATGATCTGCCACGGTGCCGAGATGTTCTCCCTCTGGAGGACATGAACCTCCTGGTGCTCGGTGAGACCCATTGCGCCTCGCTCACTGGGAGTCATCGAAAATAAAATGTAACCCGGACACTTGGTGGTAACGAAATACATTCCGCGTTCCCCTCAGCAGTGCGCTTGCCGCACCGGACACACGCCCAGATCTCCGTGCCGCACGGCTCGTGAGTAACTGAAGATCTGCAGCCCGTCCGGCCCAAAACCGCCAACATTGAGATACCCGCCGTCCAGTGTGCGGGTGCACGACCAGTCCCAGGTCGTTTCCAACAGGCGGACTCCCCGCGCCGCGTGATAGAGGAGTGTGTCATAAACGATCTCTACCGCCCGGCGCCGTTGCAAACTGGCGCTGGGAATGCCCCACTCCTGGGCGTACGCTTTCACCGCCGCGTCTTGCTCTCCGTAGGTGTGGTTCCGGCTCGCCCGTAACGGTTCCTTCGGAACCAGGAACCACCCCGCCCGACAGGTTTCCGTGCCCGTCAATGGCTCCAGTTCGATACCCCACTCGTCTTTGAGCAGATATCCCATCGTTCGCAGAAAACGCGGATCAAAGGCGTCGGGAAAGCGACCGATCAGAGATTGGATGGTGATGGGCTCGTGGTCTTTGCTGCCGGGTCGCAAAACAAGGATCTCTCCCGCCTTTCGTGCAGTCTCGAGTTCTTCCTTCGAGAAGGGCATCCTCACGGCGTCCTCCTGGATGCCGAATGCCCCGGCGACCTCCTCGGGCCCCAGGACGTCGTCGCCCAGAATCGTGCGGGCAAGATTCAACGGCAGAAAATTCATCGCGGCCGTATAGCAAAGGTGACCTTTCGCTCAAGCGGAACAGGCTGCGATTGCATGGTTGTGGAATTCATCCGTATAACCTGTGGTGATGCAACGCCGGGAACTGGAAGACATCGAGGATGCCGCACTTGCCCCCTACGCCGTTCGCAGTCGCTACCACCGCGGGCGGGTTCATGAGGAAAGTGAACATTCCTTCCGGATGGCATTTCAGCGGGATCGCGACCGCATCATCCATGCGACTGCTTTCCGCCGCCTGGAGTACAAGACCCAGGTCTTCGTCAATCACGAAGGCGACTACTACCGGACCCGGCTCACCCATACGATGGAGGTGGCGCAGATCGCACGGACTCTTGCCCAGGCGTTACGTCTCAATCAGGACCTGGCGGAAGCCATCGCTCTGTCCCACGATCTGGGACACACACCGTTTGGCCATGCGGGAGAAAGGGTCCTCAACCAACTCATGCAACCGTACGGGGGTTTCGAGCACAATGCGCAGAGTCTGCGCATCGTCGATTGGATCGAGGTGCGCTACCCAACCTTCATGGGTCTGAATCTCACACATGAGGTGCGCGAAGGCATCGTGAAACATTCCTCGCCCTATGATAAACCACTGGCAACGGACTTCGATCCCGGTCTCGCCCCTTCCCTCGAAGCCCAACTCGTCGATTATGCAGACGAAATTGCCTACAATACGCACGATATTGATGATGGTCTGAAGTCCGGTCTGGTGACGCCCGAGCAACTCGAAGGCGTCACTCTGTGGCGGGAGACCTTCGATCCTCTCCGAGTTGCATTCCCGTCAGCCGGATTCCGGATCTGGCGTTATCAGGCGCAGCGCGCGCTCATCGACCGCTTCGTGACGGATCTGATCGAGACCGTCAGCGCACGGTTGAAAAGCCTGCATATCCAGAGTGCAGAGGAAGTCCGGCAGGTCCGCCACTCCATCGTCAGTTTCAGCGAAGGTCTGGAGCAGCGCCGCGTGGAACTGAAGGAGTTTCTCATGGAGAACCTCTACCGCCATTTCCGTGTGACCCGGATGATGGTGAAGGCGCAGAAAGTCATGGCGAATCTCTTCCAGGCATACATGGATGAGCCGCGCCAGTTGCCGCCTCACATCCTGGCGCGGTGCAGTCAGGATGATACCTTGCCACGGGTCATCTGCGATTACATCGCGGGAATGACCGATCGTTTCGCGTTGGAGGAACATCGCAAATTGTTCGATCCGGATGAACGGGTATGAATCCGTACGCTCCGTGGATGAGGCGGCCGCCAGGGTGGGAATGACGCCTTTTGAGCGGGGAAGTTTGCGGATCTTACCACCGTGCTATGTGATTGACGTGACCGAGACGAAAAGAACCAGTTCAGAGCACCGCTCGGGATTTGTCGCGCTCATCGGCCGGCCCAACGTGGGCAAGTCGACACTCCTGAACCGGCTGCTCGGCCAGAAGATTGCCATTGTCACGCCCAAGCCGCAGACGACACGCGGGCGTATCCTTGGCATTCTCACACGCCCTGAGGCGCAGTTGGCGTTCATCGACACGCCCGGGCTCCATCGGCCGCGCAGTCTGATCAACAAGAGAATGGTCCTGGCAGCCGAGAGCGCCATTGCGGAGGCCGACGTCGTGCTCTGGCTGCTCGACGTCACGCAGCGCCTCGGGGCTGCGGAGGAGGAGATTGCCGCACAACTGAAGGCGCGGGCAAAGAAGATCTGTGTGGCTGTGAACAAGATCGATCGTGTGGCCGCCACCGCGATGTTGCCGTTCCTGGCGCGCCTGGCCGAGATCTTGCCCGGCGTCGAGATGGTTCCGGTCAGCGCATTGAAAGGCCGGAATCTCGATGTGCTGCTCCAACAACTCCTGGCGATGCTTCCGGTCGGTCCACCGCTCTATGACCGGGAGACTTTTACGGATCAGACCGAGCGTTCCCTGGTCGGAGAGGTGATCCGGGAAAAGGTCCTTCTCCAGACCCGCCAGGAAATCCCTTACGCCGTCGCTGTCACCATCGACAAATTCGAGGACAAGGAAGACAAGGGCGTGACCGTCATTCATGCGACGATCCACGTCGAGCGGCAAACGCAGAAGGGGATCATCATCGGTGCCGGCGGCCAGCGGATCAAAGAAATTGGCCAGGCTGCCCGCAGGGAAGTCGAATCGTTGCTCGGTCGGCGCATCTATCTGGAGTTGTTCGTGCGCGTGCAGGAAGAATGGACCAAGGATGAGCGCCGCCTGCGAGATTTCGGTCTGTGATCCGCTCCTTTCGCGGAAACACCAATCAGCCCTTTGGAATCACACCAGTTTTCAGAGAGATCCCATGGCTTCATGCGGGGCGGTGGCTTGTTTGACTCTGGGCCGATCCTTGCAACAGATTGATCCCGGATAGAGGAGGAGTTCTGTATGGCTACAATTCGCGATCTCATGGTGACGGAAACTTTGAGTGTGTTACCTACCGACTCGGTTCTCGAAGCCGTGCGCCGCATGGCAACCAACCGGGTGGGCGCCGTTCTGGTGGTCGAAAAAGACACGCTCTGGGGGCTTCTTTCCGAGCGTGATGTCGTGACGAGGGTGGTCGGCGAGGGACGTGATCCCGCCCACACCGATGCAATCTCGGTGGCAACGCGTGATGTGGTCACGATCGCGCCCGATGCGCCACTGCGTGAGGTGATGGCCATCTTTCGCGAGAAGAAGTTCCGCCACCTTCCGGTCGTCGAAAAGGGTAAACCAATCGGAATTCTATCGACGCGTGACTTTCTTTCCGATGTCGTGGAGGGCTTTGAGAAATTGATCGACGGAAAGAAGTACACGGCGGAACTGGCGGCTGGCAGCGATCCTTACGACCATCTGGGCGGAGCCTACCGCAAGTAGCTGTATGCTCTGTCACTCCGGCATGTGAGTGTCGAGCCAGGCCTCGGCCGGGGTAACGTCGTTACCATACGTGATCTCGAGACGGGTGCTGAATCTGACGGCCAGCACTCGTCCGCCGGCTAGAATAAATCTCTGCAACGCGTCGGTGATCTGGAATTCTCCGGAGCCCGGCGGTGTCGAACAGTAGGGCAGGAGAGTTGCAGGAAGCCAGTAGACGGGCGCAGCGACAAGGTCCGTACCGACACTGCCGGGAGGCGGCTTTTCGACAATCCTCACGACCTGGTCTCCTTCCAGGATGACCGCGCTGCGTGTGGCCGTAGCCTCGATCCCCATGTTGAGGGTCCCGATGACCGCGCACTCGGGATGAATGGCGGCTACCTCGAGTAGACGGTGCAGTTCCAGCTTCATGAAAACGCTGTCACAGGCGGAAACGAGCCAGCCGGGCTCGCCCGTGATGATCGGGAATGCTGCCCTCAGAGCGTCTGCCATTCCGCGTCGCTCGCTTTGGAAAACGAGTGAAACCGGGGGGCGGACTGTATCGACGAATTCAGCGAGTGCCTCATCCTTCGGGTGGCCAACGACGACAAGGTGATCAATCCCAGCGCCGTACAGGGATTGCAGCACCCAATGGATGAGCGGATGCCCGCGGACCGGCAGCATCGCCTTGGAATGACGGTTGCCGAGTTCTCCCAGCCGTCGTCCTGCGCCTGCCGCCAGGATGATTCCCGTAGCCGGCGCCACCTTCTCGATGACGCTCGCACTCCCGCAACGATGTTGTCCTGCCATGCTGACCTACCGCGTGTGAGGTGGCCCTCCGTAGTGGCAGTCCCCTGGTCAGCCCGCGTGCGGCCGAATGTCGCGCAGTCGCAGGCGGAGAACCCGGTTCCCTTGCCAGTCGTTATACTCGAGCTTGAACAAAATATCGTATCGATCCTGGGTTTCTGGAACTTTGTCGGCCAGACCAAAACCGATCGCCGAAAAGCTACGGTCCCCCTGCCTCAGATAGAGCGACACGTGCTTGTCTTTGAGGATCCGGCGCGACTCGATACGGATATCACGGGCAAAAAATACGGGCCCCGGGTTTCCTGTTCCGAAAGGTTCGAGAAGATCGATTTCATCCAACAGCGCCGGATCAATCTTCGAGAAGTCGAGTTCCGCATCGACCGGGATTTCCGGAATGAAAGAGGCGTCGTTCGTTCTGGCCCGAACCGAGTGTTCGAAGAGTTCCGCGAACGCCTCCACACTGGAGTCCGCGATACTCAAACCTGCTGCCATCTTGTGACCACCGAAGCCGAGCAAGGTGTCCCGGCACTCGGCGAAGAGAGCGTATAAATCCAGGTTCGCAATGCTGCGCCCGGAGCCACGTCCGACCCGGGTTGCCGCGTCGATGGCGAGGAGCACGGTGGGGCGGTGAAAGCGTTCGACGAGCCGGTGCGCGACGATGCCGATGACGCCCGGATGCCACTCCGTGGAAGCCAGGACGATGGAGCGGCGGTCGGCAAACGATTCGTCGTGCTCGATCCGGCGTAGCGCATCATCCAGAATTTCCTTCTCGATTGCCTGGCGCGTTCGGTTCTCCTGATCGAGTTCTGTGGCCAGAGTCTGTGCCACGGCGAGATCGTCCGTCGTGAGGAGTTCGAGAGAACGCCTGGCATCGTCGAGCCGCCCGCTTGCATTCAGACGCGGCGCCAGCCGAAAGCCGACGGTCTCGGCCGACATGGCTCCCGCGCGACTCACGTCGCGCAGCGCAACGATTCCCGGACGAGCTGTTTGCGTGAGTTCACGCAGGCCGTGTTTCACCAATACCCGATTCTCTTCCACGAGCGGCATGATATCGGCCACGGTACCCAGGGTGACCAGATCGAGATAACGGCGCAGATCGGGCAGGGATGTCGCTCCCGTTTCACGCAACCGCATGCGAATGCCCAGCGTGAGATAGAAAGCGACGCCGGCACCGCACAGCCCGCGGAAGGGAAACCCGGCATCCGGCTCGATGGGGTTCAGAACAGCCGCTGCCGGCAGGGGTGTTCCCGAGACCTGATGGTGATCACAGACGATTGCATCGGTCCCATGTTCCCGGCCAAACGCCAGTTCTTTGTGATTCACACCGCCGCAGTCGACCGTGATGATCAGTCGGGCGCCAGATTCGACAAGGCGCTGGATACCGGGGATGGTGACGCCGTATCCGTCACGCATGCGATGGGGGATGTGAACCAGTGGCTCGTGGCCCAGCGTGCGTAGGAATCGGACCAGGATGGCGGTACCGCTGATGCCGTCGACGTCATAATCGCCATAAATCCCGATGCGTTCGCCCTTACTCAGGGCTGAAAGGACACGCCCGGCGGCAGCCGGCATCTGACGGAAGAGCATCGGTGACCGAAGGTGCTCCGACAGTCGACTGCGCAGAAACGGTTCTGCCTGTTCGAGGGAGGTGATGCCGCGATTGACAAGCAGGCGGGCCAGGATTGCCGAAATTCCCAGCCCGCTTTGCAGGATCGCTTCATTTTCCGGGGCGGCCGGCCGGAGGCGCCATTTTCGCGCCGTCATCGGCACCCCGGATCAGCGCGGTCGCGCCAGCAGGCGCTCGAACGACAAGACGATGGGAGTCGCAATGAAAATGGACGAGTAGGTGCCGACGATGAAGCCGACCAGCAGGGCGAACGCGAAACCGTTGATCACATTTCCGCCGAGAAAGAAGAGTGCGAGTAGAACCAGGATTGCCGTGCCCGTGGTCAGAACCGTGCGGCTGAGGGTTTCGTTGATGCTCTTGTTGATGATCTTCGCCAGCGGTTCCCGGCGGATTTTCCTCATATTTTCCCGGATGCGATCCGACACGATGACCGTGTCATTCACGGAGAAGCCAACGATCGTCAGCAATGCCGCAACGATGGTCAGATCAAACTCGTAGTTCATGAGCGAGAGCGCTCCGATCGTGATGATGACATCATGGATCAGCGCGACGGCGGCGCCGATGCCAAAGCGCCACTCGAAGCGGAACCAGAGATAGGCGTCCATCATGATGGTGGCAAACAGCACGGCGAGGATGGCACGGATGCGCAGTTCGCTGCCGACCCGCGGGCCGACGGTCTCGACGCGTTGCACTTCGAAGGTGTCTTTCCCGAATTTCTGCTCGAGCGCTTCGGTGATTCGCTTGGCAAAACCTCCACTGGCATCCGCGGTGACAGGCACCCGGATGAGGAATTCGCTGCCGCCCGATGCCGAGGTACCGAAGTCCTGAATCGTTGCATCGCCGACACCCAGGGAGGTCAGAGCGCTACGCACCTCATCGATCGCCGGCTTATTCGGGAATTTCACCTGTACCAGGGTTCCGCCCGCGAAATCGATGCCGTAGTTGATTCCGCCTCGCAGGAGGACTGAGGTCAGACCGATGAGGATGAGCAGCGATGAGATGCTCAGCGCCCACTTGATTCTGCCGACGAAATCGATGTTCGTTCCCGGTTTGATCAGTTCCATCGTCGTATAGCCGCCTTTTCAGATGCTGATGCTCTCGAGCCGCCGCCCGGCCATCCGGTAATCGTAAACGACGCGCGTGCAGACCACCGCAGTGAACACGGTCGTTATAATTCCAACACAAAGGGTAACCGCAAATCCTTTGATCGGCCCCGACCCGAACTGGAACATGATGATGCCCGAGAGAAAGGTCGTAATGTTCGAATCCAGAATGGCGGGAAGTGCGCGCTCGTAGCCGGCATCGATTGCAGCCTTGGGCGTCTTCCCCAGACGCAGTTCTTCCCGGATGCGTTCGTTGATCAGCACGTTTGCATCCACGGCCATTCCGAGGGTCAATACGATACCGGCAATTCCGGGAAGGGTCAGAGTCGCCTGCAGGGCAGCCAGGGCGGCCAGCAGGAAGACGATGTTCAGGATCAGGGCGGAATCCGCCAGAACGCCAGCTCCTTTGTAATAGACGATCATGAACAGGATGACGAGCAATCCGCCTACGGCGAACGAGACGAGGCCCTGTTGGATCGAATCTTTTCCGAGTGACGGGCCCACCGTGCGTTCTTCGGCGACATGAACGGGCGCCGGCAATGCTCCGGCGCGCAGCACGATGGCCAGATCGCGTGCTTCCTTGAGATCGAAATTTCCCGTGATCGAGGCATGACCGCCGCCGATGCGTTCGCGAATGACAGGGGCGGAATAGACAGTGTTGTCCAACACGATCGCCAGCCGGCGACCCACGCTCGCACCCGTCAATTCGTCGAATTGCTTGGCGCCTCGCGCGTTCAACTCGAGCGCGACATAGGGACCCTCCAATTGAGTTCCCGGGCGAACCGTCGCATCCGCGATGACATCGCCGGTCATGAGAACCTTCGACTCCACGAGATACTTCGTCCGTTCGGCACGGCCACCGGCGCGATCGCCGCCATAGCCGTTCAGAACCTCGGTGCCGGCCGGGGGAGGGTTCTTCCCTGCGATGTAGTCGTCCGCACCGGGCAGTTCGGAAAGAAGCTTGAACTCGAGGACGGCCGTCTTGCCGATGAGTTCCTTGGCTCGTTGTGGATCCTGGATACCCGGCAACTGGACCAGGATGTCCTGACTTCCCTGGCGTTGGATGATCGGTTCCGCGACACCGAACTGGTCGATGCGGTTGCGAATCGTTTCGACGGATTGATCGAGCGCGAATTCCCGCAGCCGGCGTTCCTCGGGGTTGCTGATGCCCAGTTTCACCAGGGAGATACCATCCTGTGTCGACGAGTCGATGACGTGGAGCGACGGGAAGTTCTCACGAATGAAATCGGAAAACGCAGAACGCGCCTCGGCATTCGAGATCTTCACCTGGAGTTCACGCCCTTGAGATTCGACACCATCAATCGCGATCTTCTTGTCTGCTGCTTCGCGCTTGATTTCTTCTCCCGTGCGCTGGAGCGTGTTTTCGATCGCCTTGTCCACATCGACCGACATCACCAGGTGCGTGCCACCCTGAAGATCCAGACCGAGGCGAATCCGGTTGCTCGGAAGATACTGCTTCCAGAAGTCGGGCAGATCGGTAACGAGGCTTGGCGTGAGGTAAACGATCGCCACGGCCAGAAGCCCCAGGATCAGGGCAATCCGATAGAGGAGGGTGCTCTTCACTTTTGCTTGTCCTTCTCTTTCTCTTTCGATTTCGGAGTCGCCGTTCCTGCCAGGGATACGATCTGATGTCGATCGACCCGCACCCGGACGTTGGGCGCAATCTCCAGGGTTATCACACGATCCGTCAAGGCGATCACCTTACCGTAGAGACCTCCTGCGGTGATCACATCGTCGTTTGGCTTGAGATTATCGGTGAGTTGTTGGTGTTGTTTCTGTTTTTGGTGTTGTGGCCGGATGAGCAGGAAGTAGAACACAACGAAGATCAGGATCAACGGCAGGAAATTCATCAGGGCAGAGGGTGGCCCATTCTGGCCGGCCTGTGCCCATGCGGTGCCAATCATGACAGGTCTCCTCCGGCCAGAGCCGCGATGGTGCTCGCAGACCAGGCCGCGAACATTCCGTGGCGGATGGCGGCACGCATATCCCGCATCAGCCGCTGGTAAAAGTACAGGTTGTGCAGACTTGCCAGGACTCCGCCCAGCATCTCGTTGCAGCGCGACAGATGTCGCACATACGCTCTGCTGTAGGTGCGGCATGTGTAGCAGCCGCACATCGGATCGAGCGGCTGGCGATCACTCGCATAACGCGCCAGGCGAATGTTCAGTTTGCCCTTTGAAGTGAACATCATTCCATTTCGGCCATTCCGTGTCGGCAGGACACAGTCGAACATGTCGTACCCCATACCGACGAAGCGAATCAGCTCTTCGGGAAGGCCGACGCCCATCAGATAGCGGGGCCGGTCTGCCGGCAAAGCCGTCGCCGTCTGCTCTGCCACCGCCATCGTCACGTCCCGATCCTCCCCTACACTCAAACCGCCCACCGCATAGCCTGGGAGATCGAGCGCCACAAGTTGACCGGCATGTTCGCGCCGCAAGTCCGGGTACATGCCCCCCTGAACGATCGCGAACATCTTCTGGGTGTCCGGAATGGGCACCTGCGCGCAACGATTTGCCCACAGCATCGAGCGCTGCATGGCACGGGCTGCCTCGTCTCGCGATGCGCCACCCGGGGCGCATTCGTCGAGCACCATGATGATGTCGACTCCGAGATCCACCTGGATCTGGATCACGTCTTCAGGCCGGAAGAAAAGATGTGCCCCGTCCACATGGGAGCGGAAGGCCACCCCCTCATCCGTGATCTTGCGAAGCGCTGCGAGACTGAAGATCTGGTAGCCGCCGCTATCCGTGAGGATGGGGCCCTGCCAGGCCATGAACTCATGGATCCCGCCCATCTCGCGGATCAACTGGGATCCCGGACGGACGGACAGGTGATAGGCGTTGCTCAACAGGATCTGGGCCCCGAGATCGCGCAGTTGCGCCGGCGTCAGCCCCTTGACCGTCCCCTGTGTGGCGACTGGCATGAAGGCAGGCGTCTCGAAGATTCCGTGTGCCGTGCGAACGTGTCCGGTTCGTGCCGCGCCATCCGTGGCGCGCAGAGAAAGTATGGGGCCTTCCCTTTGTATGGCCGGGAGCGAGAGCGCTGGATTCATAGGATCAGCATGGCGTCGCCGTAGCTGTAGAAGCGATACTGTGCCGTGATCGCCTGGCGGTAGACGTCCAGTAATTCTTCGTGTCCGAGCAGGGCGGCCACGAGAAAGAGCAATGTCGAACCGGGGAGGTGGAAATTGGTGAAGAGTCCGTCAATGACTCGAAAGCGATACCCGGGTGTGATGAAGCGGTCGGCCCAGAAGGGCCGGCCGTCCCATGCTTCCTGGACCGCCGCTGATTCCAGCGCGCGCGTCGTCGTGGTGCCCACGGCCAACACGCGGCCACCATGCTGCCGTGTAGACTGGATGGCCTCCGCCGTTGCAGCGGGAATTCTCGCCCATTCCGCTTGCATCTCATGCAGGTGAACAGCTTCGTGGCGGACCGGAAGAAAAGTACCCGGGCCCACATGCAGCGTCAGCGAGACGGTCCGGACTCCTCGTCCGGCAAGATCTTCGATCAGCGCCCGTGTGAAGTGTAAGCCCGCGGTCGGCGCTGCGACCGCGCCGGGGCAATCGGCAAAGATGGTTTGATAGCGATCCCGGTCGAGTGGCAGTGTGCCTGCAGGGCGCCTGATATAGGGAGGGAGAGGGATTTCGCCTTCCTGCACGAGAAAACGTGGCACGTCGGTGCCAGGTTCCATTCGAATGGCGTACTGCCCGGGAGCCTGATTCCCTGCCACCTGGGCACGCCGCCCACCGGGCAGGGAGAGCGTGGCGCCCGGGCGCAGTCGGCGTGCTGGCTTTCCGAGGCAGAGCCATGTGGTGGGAGGATCTTCTTCGAGTTGGTGCACGAACAGCAACTCGACCGCGCTGCCCTGGACTGTTCTGGCGTGAATGCGGGCCGGCAAGACACGGGTGTCGTTCACCACCAGAAGATCACCAGGGCGCAGGAATTGTTCGAGATCACGCACCCGTGTGTGGACTTTGTACCCTGCTTCACGATCGACCACCAGAAGCCGGGCGGCATCACGTGCGTCGGCTGGCGTCTGAGCGATGAGATCAGGGGGAAGATCGAACTGGTAGTCCGACAAACGCAGCGGCGCCTCGGGCAGGGGCGTGGGCGGCGGCTTGCACGTGGGCAACTGGGTGTGCATCTCGCAGTTCAATTTCAATGATAGAAAAACAGGCACCTGAAGGGTGCCTGTTCCCGATCCCGGAAAGTGCGTCGCCGGGCATAAAACATGACCCGGGCGAACGAGTCAAGAACGCGGAATTCCGTTCCTATGGCTTCGGGGGTGGTTTTTTGCCTTGCAGAAATGGGGTGAGCAGATCGATCGGCAGGGGGAAAATGGTCGTCGAATTGTTCTCGGAAGCAACCTCCGTGAGGGTTTGCAGGAAGCGCAATTGCAAGGCTGTCGGATGTTGGCCGATCACCGCCGAGGCATCGGCCAACTTCCGTGCTGCCTGATACTCGCCTTCCGCGTTGATCACCTTGGCACGGCGTTCACGTTCGGCCTCAGCCTGCCGTGCCATGGCCCGCTGCATCTCCTGGGGCAGATCGATGTGTTTGACCTCGACCATGCTGACCTTGATCCCCCAGGGGTCCGTCTGGGCATCCAGAATCTCCTGCAGGTGCGAGTTGATCTTCTCGCGTTCTGCCAGCAACTCGTCGAGCTCTGCCTGTCCGCAAACGCTGCGCAACGTCGTCTGAGCGAGCTGCGAGGTCGCGTACATGTAATCGACGACTTCGACGACGGCCCGGCTCGGATCCATCACTCGAAAGTAGAGAACGGCACTCACCTTCACCGACACGTTGTCGCGCGTGATGACGTCCTGTGGCGGCACATCGAGGGTAATCGTGCGCAATTCGATGCGCTGCAACTTCTCGATGAGGGGAATGACGTAGATGACGCCCGGTCCGCGCGCCCCGACGAGCCGGCCCAGTCGGAAAATCACGGCACGCTCGAATTCCTTGAGGATTTTCACGCCGCTGACGAGCAGCGCCACGGCAACGAGAATGATGGTCGTCAGGGGTCCCAGGATCATGCCTCACCTCACATCAGATTCCTGCAACATCTGCGGTGCGACGCACCTTGATACGCAATCCGTCGACACGTTGCACGGTAACGGGAGTGCCGGCCGGCAGCGGCTCGTCGGCAATGGCGGTCCAGTACTCCCCATACACGAACACCTTTCCGGCAGCCGGCGGCACGATTGCCTGTCGCACCTCGCCTCTTTTGCCGATCAGCCCCTCACTGCCGAGAGCCGCAGGCTTCCGCTGGGTTCGTACGATCAGATAACCGACGGCGAACGTGAATCCGCCGAACGTCGCTGCTGCGGCGTATACAATGTTGGGATCGAGGACGAGGTCGGACTGGGATGTGTCGAAAAGCAACAAGGAGCCGAGCACGAACGCGACGATACCGCCAACCCCAAGCGTGCCGAAGCTCGGCATGAAGAGCTCGGCGATCAGCAGTCCGATCCCGAGTACGATCAGTGCCAGCCCGCTGTAGTCGATCGGCAGTACCTGGAGGGCTGCCATCGCCAGGAGAAGGCAGATGGCTCCCGCCACACCGGGAAAGAACACTCCCGGATGGGTGAACTCCACATAGAGGCCGAGCAGACCAGCCATCATCAGCAGGTAGGCCACGTTGGGATTGGCCAGCGCATTGAGTACCTTTTGTTTCAGGCGCATTTGCCTTTCGACGATATGCGCTCCCGCAACGGCAAGCTTCTGTGTGGTGCCGTGGATCGTGACTTCGCGCCCGTCGATCTGGCGAAGCAGGTCTGTGCGGTCTGTGGCGATCAGATCGACCACCTTGAGTTCCACGGCTTCGGACTCCGTGATCGACACACTCTCCCGCACGGCCTTCTCGGCCCACTCGATGTTACGCCCGCGTTCCTGGGCAATGCTCTTGCTCAACGAAGCGGTGAAGTTCTCGACCTTTTCTCTCATATCACCGCCGATGTCCTCGCCCTGACCACCCACTGGATGAGCTGCCCCGATGTGGGTTCCCGGTGCCATCGCCGCAATGTGGGCGGCCATCGTGATGAAGACTCCAGCCGACGCCGCGCCTGCACCACCCGGGGCGACATAGACGACGACGGGAATGGGAGCGCCGAGAAATTCCTTGACGATCTCCTTGGTCGATTCGAGAAGTCCACCCGGTGTGTCCAATTCGACGATCAGGGCCGCCGCCGATTCGTCACGTGCCGCACGTAAGGACTCGGAAATGAAATCAGCGGTAGCCGGATTGATGCCGGCATCGACGGCGATCAGGTGCACGATGGCGGGTTGCCGGCCCGATGTCTGTGCAGGCGACTGCTCCGGCACCGGTGGCGTTGCTGCCGGCGTGACCTTTTCCCGGGCGCTTCCGAGGATGGGTGCAGTCAGCAGGCAGACGGCGAGGCAAAGAGACGGGAATGCCAGAATTCCCAGCGGGTGCTGGCGCCGGTTCAAGGGCGCAACTCCAATTCTCGCATCACTTGTTTGATGTCTTCCCACACCAGACGCTTGCTGGCGGGATTGCGCAACAGGTAGGCCGGGTGCAACGTCGGCATCAATTTGATGCCCTGATACTCCCGCCAGTGGCCCCGCAACTGGGAGATCGGTGTTTTCACGCGGAGCAGGGTCTGTGCGGCGAAGGTGCCCAACGCCACGATGATGCGCGGGCCGATCACCTCGATCTGTTGCATGAGGAAAGGTTCGCATTGGGCGATTTCATCGGCCTCCGGGTTCCGGTTGCCTGGGGGGCGGCATTTCACGATGTTGGCAATGTAGACGTCTTCCCGCCGCAGCTTCATCCCTTTGGTGATGATCTCCGTGAGAAGCTGACCGGCACGGCCCACGAAAGGCTCCCCTTTGCGATCTTCGTCTTCACCGGGACCTTCACCGATGAACATCAGTTCGGCGTTGGGATTGCCGATTCCGAAAACGATCTGCGTACGGCCCGCATGAAGTGCGCAACGGCGGCAGTCACCCATCACAGCCCGGATGTTGGCCAGCGCCTCGCCGGAATGTGTGGCGCTGGACTCTGCCCTGACCGGCTTCACGGGTGCGGGCGTCTCCGCAGTTTCTGCGGAGACGGGCGGCGCTCCCACGCGGATTGTCGAAGATGGGGCGCTCGCGTCACGAGGAATACCGTCGCACCCCGAATCGCGGACCCACTCGAGGTAGGCACGGACGCTGGCGCTCCACTCCAGGAGTGCTTCTTGTACCCGGGACAAGGGCCGATTAGCATCAAGGGGCATGTCGTGGTTGGTCGTAGCGATGGTCCTGTTTCTCATTCCGCGCGATGCCTTCGCGTGGGGCCCGATCACTCACTTGGCGCACGGTGTTGACGTGTTGTCGAACCTTACCATCCTGAGCGTGGCCCTTCAACGACTCCTCCGGCGGCAGCGCCTGGCCTATCTCTACGGTTGTGTCGGTGCCGATATCACACAGGCCAAGAAATACACGCGGGCTGAACAGGCCCACTGCCATTCCTGGCGCGTCGGCTGGGAACTGGTCGACAATGCGCGAACGGATTCCCAACGGGCCTTTGCTTATGGATACCTGACCCACCTGTCGAGTGACGTCTACTCGCACAACCACTATGTGCCGATCCAACTCGTTGTCAGCTTTCAGTCCCTGGCGCTGCGGCATGTCTACTGGGAAGCGCGCTTCGATTCGCTGCAGGCAGAACATCTGCGGGAAATCGTCTCTGAGCTGCGGCGCCGGGAATTCCCTGAATGTGACGCTCTCGTGCGCGATGTCGTGTCTCGTACGCTTTTTTCTTTCGACACAGACAAACGCATCTTCAACTCGTTCATCGCCATCCACGATCTCGACCAGTGGCACAGCATCATGCGCCGGTTGGCATCACGCTCCCGATATTCGCTGCCAGCCGACATCGTGCAGCGCTACAACAGTGTCTGCGGCAGGAGCATCATGGACCTGTTGCGGAATGGAAAGCAGGCGGACAACCAGACCGCCGATCCCACGGGCCTGGTAGCCCTCGAAATGGCCAAGGATCTGCGGGCAACCCTCAAAGCGCTGACGCGTAGTCGCCGCCTGCCGCGCAAACTGGTTCAAGAGTTGCAATCGCTCAACGAACGGCGGGAACTCTGTGCCGGGTCGATGCCACCGGAACTGTCCCTGACGGCAGGCTGAGGGTCCAGCGCGGCGGTCTGCGCTGGCGCTCCGGAATTTCAGTTCGTTCCCCTGAGGGACACCACCCTGTCGAGGATGAGGTCGGCGACCTGGCTTTTCGACATCAACGGCACGTCATCGCGTCCCCCCTGGCGGTCGAACAGGATGACGGCATTCGTATCGACCTCGAAACCGGTCTGCGTCCCCGCGACATCGTTGGCCACGATCAGATCGAGACCTTTTTCCCGGAGCTTGCGCCTGGCATTTGCTTCAATCTCTTCTGTCTCGGCGGCAAACCCGACGAAGGTTTGATGCGGGCGCTTGCGTGGCGCCAGGTCAGCGAGAATGTCGATCGTGCGAACGAGTTCGAGGGATAACGGTTTGTCCGACTTCTTCAGTTTCTGGTGAGCTGCCCGGGCCGGCCGGTAATCGGCGACGGCCGCAGCCATCAGGAGGATGTCGGTAGAGGGCAGCCTTTCCGTGACTGCCGCGTGCATGTCGGCCGCCGTTGGGGTCTCGATACGGTGCACGCCGTACGGTGTGGTCAGGGGAGTGGGACCGCTGATCAACTCGACCCGTGCCCCTCTGCGCCAGGCGGCTGCGGCGAGAGCGAAACCCATTTTTCCTGTCGAACGATTGCTGATGAAGCGGACCGGATCGATGGCTTCCCGGTTCGGGCCAGCCGTTACCAGGACGGCAAGGCCGTCCAGGTCCTGCCGGCTCACCGCACGTTCCAACTCGGCCACCAGCGCGGTCGGTTCCGCGATGCGTCCCTTGCCATACCAGCCGCAGGCGAGAAAGCCCTCTCCGGGATCTGCCACCAGCATGCCGTGTGTACGCAACGCCTCGAGATTGCGCTGGACGATGCGGTTTTCGTACATGTTCACGTTCATCGCCGGTGCCACGATGATGGGTGCCCGTGTGGCCAGTGCAACCGTACTCACGATGTCATTGGCAAGTCCGTGTGCCAGACGTCCAATCAGGTCGGCCGTCGCCGGCGCAATCAAAATTGCCGCCGCTTCATCTGCGAGGCGGATGTGGCCGATCTCGGACTCCTGTGTCAGGTTGAACAGATCTGTAGCTACGGGATGGCCAGAGAGTGTCTGGAGCGTGAGGGGTGTGATGAACTGGGTAGCTGCCGGCGTCATCATCACGCGCACCCGGGCACCGGCGGTGATGAGGAGTCGAACGAGCTCTGCGGCCTTGTAGCAAGCAATGCCGCCGCCCAGGCCGACGACGATCGTTTTTCCTTCAAGTGGGCCGGCCATCGGTTACCGAAGCCTCCTCGAGTTGCCGCAGGCTGATCCCCCCTCGGGCCAGTGAGAACAAGCCGGCGCCGATCACTCCGACGAACTGACTCAAGTGCAGGAGGATCGAGTAGGCAAAGGCCTGACTCGCAAACGTTGGGTCGCCGTGGACATTGAACAGATTGAGTGCCCAGGTGCATCCGAGTTGGAACGCCCCGATGTAGCCGGGAGCCGAGGGAGCGGAAATGACGATCGAGGTGAAGGCGGTGATCACAACCGAACCGAGCACGACCGGCACGGGCATATCGAATGCAAGCAGACAAAACCCCTGGATGGAACAAATCGTGATCCAGAGAACGAGTGTCCAACCCACCATCCGCAGAAACTCTGCCGGACTGCTCAGGACCTCCAGGGCATGCACGAATCCGCCAAAGAAACTTTCGATCGGTTTGGCGAGCTTCTCCGGCAGAGGTGCCAACACGGTGTGGAGGATGCGCAGGGCAAACGCTTCCTGCCAGCGGACAAAGACGACGCCGAGTGCGAGCAGCAGCGCGATCCCGCACAAACGGAGTCCCCAATCCCGGATCTCTGTCGAAATACCAACCTGTGTGGCGGATAGGCCGAACAGCAGGACAACGGTCAGAAGGTCGAACACCCGTTCCAGTACGTTGGTGGCCAGAATGCTGCCGAGCGGTTGGTTTTCCATCCGGCTCAACATCACCGGCCGGATCACTTCACCCATTCGCAGTGGCAGCACCATGTTCGCCATGAAACCAATGTTCGTGGCATCGAACAGGCTTCGCAATGACGGATCACCCACCCGCCTGAGCAGCACCCGCCAGCGCAGGGCGCGCACGTACAGGGTCACGACGGTACACGCGAGCATCGGCAGAAAATAGACGTAACGGGCTGAAATCAACGCCTTCCAGGCTTCTCCCCAGTGGACGCCCCGTGCGGCGAAGTAGAGAAACACCGCCGAAATTCCGAGGCTCACGGCAATCCGGATGTTTCGGTTCACGGTTGTTGTTCCGGGTTGGCTGGCAAGGAGGCATCGTGCCGTTCCGAGGAGAGGAACCCGCGAGAACGGGCCAGGTGGCGTCTGCCGAGAAGGCCCTTTGCAAACAGGACCGCACCGATGAGCAGGAGAAAGCTGCCCAGCCGCACGGATGCATCGTCGAGCAAGGCCCCCGCTCCGAACATGAGCGTGAAGACGCCCAGGGTCCGCTGCTCGCGGGCTGCGAGTTCCTCAGAGAGTGCCATCAGGTGAAGCCCCCAGTAGGCGCCACGCGTGGACGGAGCGCTGGATTGCCGTGAAATTCACGAGGATCGCAAGTGCGACGATCAAACCGGAGAGGAGAAGATGAGGGTGTGTCGTCTGTGTCCCGGCCACATGATCGAAGAGTGTGCTGAAAATGCTGCCGAAGCCCAGAAGGACGTAACGTTCGGGACGCTGGAGCAAGCCGACTTTGCAGTCCGCTCCCAGCCCTTCGGCGCGCGCCCGCGTGTAACTCACCATGAGTCCCCCGATCAATCCGAGCAGACACGCCCAGAGCAGCCATGATTCACGGAAATACACCGCAAGACCCATGAAAGCCGCCGCGTCGGCATACCGATCCACGACGGAATCGAGAAAAGCGCCGCGCCTGCTCCCGGTCTGCGTCCGTCGTGCCAGGCGGCCATCGATGATGTCGAGCGAGCCGCTGACGAGCATGAGCCAGCCCGCCGTGAACAACATGCCACGAGCGTAACAGAACGCGACGACGAAGCCGGCTGCCAGTTGGGCAAGGGACAGGTGAGACGGTTGCACCCCATAGTCGATGCAACGTTCCTCGAACGGTTGCAGGTGGTGGATGTACCAACTGCGCACATTGCCACCGAGCAGGATGGAACCGCTCGATCCAGAGTCCATCCTGCAACTGCGAGCGTGTTGCGAGATACTGACCAGGGCGGTCACCAGGATAAAAGCCAGCACGAGCAGGGCGAACAGTGAATCGAACATGGGACCTGTGCTTCAGCCGATACGTCGGCGCCAAACGGACGCGCCTTTATATCCGAGCGCTGCGAATGCGGCAATCAGTTGCCGTTCGTTCTTGCCGGGGATGCCGTCCCTCGTGGCCGCGGATGTTGCGTAACCGATCCTCGGGATGTTGTGAAAAAAGTGGAGCCGAAGGGAGTCGAACCCTCGACCTCTAGAGTGCGATTCTAGCGCTCTCCCAACTGAGCTACGGCCCCACGTTCCGGGTTGATCGGCACCGGCTGCTTACACGACGCGCTGCGTGGCCGCAAGTACACGAGGCTTTGCTGCCACTGACGGCGGCCGGATCACGCCGTAATGCACGCATGATCGGAAACCCGATCGCGACGGCTCGGGCTTTTGCCGGTTGCGTGCGTCTCCTGTCTGTCGCGGGAGTGCCGTCGGGTAGAAGTGCTGCCGGCCACGATCGATTCATGGAGATTCCGGTTGCGTGACGTCCCCGTAGCCAAGTTGTTCCAGAGCCTGGCGCGCTGCTTCCGGTAGTGCGTCGCGCCTCACCCGGGAGGCCTTGGGAGAAGAGGCCCCCGCGCGATCGAGGGCCTCGCGCAGGTCCTGGATTTTTCGTGACAGGGGACCAGCGTCTGGCAGACTTGCCAGCTCACCCGGATCCGCAGCGAGGTCGAAGTGCAGGAGGGAGCCATCGAAGCGGCTACGGATCACCTTATCCGTGTCGAGGATCAGAGCGTCGACCTGGTGTTTGTCGAGCGAAAGCTCAGCGAAGATTTCCGTGCCGGCGTCCAGCGTCCCTCGCAGGTAGGGTGTCAGGTCGCGTCCGGGGCCTTCCCCGGCAGACTTTCCGGCCAATGCGAGGATTGTCTTGTAGAGATCAGCGGATTGGACCGGAACGTTGACCGTTCGTGACGAAAAATATCCGGGGCCGTAAAAGATCAGAGGCACATGGAGCAACTCGTTGTAGAGAGTGTGTCCATGGTCCCGGCTGCCGTGTTCATAGAATTCCTCACCATGATCGGAGGTCAAAATGGTGATGGTGTTCCTGTTCAGGGAGGAAGAATCGATGACCTCGCGCAAGCGTGAGAACTGATCGTCACTGTAGGCGACTTCGCCGTCGTAGAGGGCGCGCAGGTGCGAAATCTCACGGTCGGGTGGGCGCGGACCGAACACCCCCAGGCCGTACATGCCGCGGAGTGAGCCGTCGATGTTACCGGTGTAAGTCGGATCGTACAGCCGGTCGTACGGGGCCGGTGGCGTGTACGGCGTGTGAGGATCCACGCTGAACACGAGCAGAAAGAACGGTTTCTGCGGGCGCTGGCGAATCCACTCCAGGGTGCGATCCACCATCCGTTCTGCCGTGGCGATCAACTCGCTGGGAAGAATGGGACGGGGTGCCGCGACGTGCGAGTACATCTCGATGAATTCATCGAACCCTCGTTCAAACCCGAAGGCGGGTCCGATGTTCGGATTCGCGACGATGGCCGCCGTACGGTAACCAGCAGTCTGGAGTTGCGACGCCAGGGTGGGAATGTCGGATCGCAAGCGGTCGGCGCGTCCCACGGCGCCGTGTATCGTCGGGTACTCGCCGGTGAGCAGGGAACCCATGGTGGCGCGTGTCCACGATGAGTTCGTGTAGGCCCGTGAAAAGCGGACGCCCCGGGATGCAAGAAGGTCGAAGTTCGGGGTCCGTACCTGTGTGTTGCCATAACAATGCAGGGCATCGGCCCTCAGTGTGTCGATCACGTAGAGAATGATGTTCGGCGGGGATGAAGAACGCCGGCAGCCGGCACCCGTCAACAAGATGGCGGATGTGAGGGCGAGCAGGAGGGCGCAGCGGGACAAACGGACCTCAGAAATCGTAGCCGAGAGCGCGCATGCGCTCTGCGACGGCGGGGTCAGCCGTGTTGCCGGCAGCCGCGCTGTCCATCGGTATGAATGTCTTGAGGCGCGCCACTTGTGCGGGTGCCTCTGCCGCCAGATCCTGATGTTCGCCAGGATCCTTTGCCGTATTGAAGTACAGCCATTCGTCCGAGGTGGTGGCAATCAGCTTCTCGTTGCCGTCGATGACGGCCGCCCGATGCCGGGTTTGTGGGAGGGGAAAGAGCCGGGCGACGAGGCGAGGGCGTGGCGCAGCCAGCAACGACCGGCCGGGAAACTCGCTGTTCTTCTGGCCGGCGAAATCCAGCAAGGTCCGGCCGATATCGATGGTCTGCACGGGGTGATCGATACGCCTGGGCGGATCGCCCGTGCCCGAGATGAGGAGCGGCACGTGCAACACCTCGTTGAAAAGAGTCTTGGCATGCAACACGCCACCGTGATCGCCGAGTTCTTCGCCGTGGTCGGCTGTGATGGCAACGATCGTTTTTGACGTGGCTGATTCCCCCACACGATGGAGGAGGCGCGCGATTTCCGCATCGACGTGCGCGATTGCTCCCAGGTAGAGCGCACGGACCAGGAGGATTTCTTCACGCGAATATTGCTGGGTGCGGAAGCGTTCGTTGAGGTCGGCCCGCCGCTGCGCATTGGGCATTTCACCCGACCAGAAAGGGCGCAACGCGGCGGCGGGAGGCTCGTAGGGCCAATGTGGGTCCATGTAGTGGGCGTAGAAAAACCAGGGCTTGTCGCTGTGCCGATCGATCCACGAGATTGCGGCATCGGTGACCTTTTCGGCGTCCGGAGAGGGGCGGCGTTCGAGGCCCTTTGCCCAGCCTGCCAGACCCTGGTAGGAGTCGAATCCATCGGCGAATCCCAGATCTGGTCCGAGAACGGGACTCGCGACGGCGGCGCCGGTGCGATAGCCCCGTTCGCGGAACGTTTCAGCGAGGGTTTTCTGGCTTCGATCCAGGAACCGGCTGGCGCCTGGCCTGAGGACCTTCGGTGGCTCTCCGGTGAAGATTCCCGCCATGGC
>JAANMX010000574.1_pt1 | contig 48305 bp, 29 predicted proteins | sample 7279681 | NCBI WGS metagenome assembly JAANMX01 (sample SAMN14094542, study PRJNA606508) | bioreactor metagenome | isolation source: A lab-scale SPAN reactor treating ammonium-rich wastewater day 351 | place: Ireland: Galway | collected 2018-01-01
TGGGTCCGGGACCGAGGCTCGCTGAACGGGACCTGGGTCAACGGCCGTCGCTTGCAGGGCGACGAGGCCTGCTCCCTGAGCCAGGGAGATATCGTGACCTTCGGGACGCGCAGCTATCTGGTGGGAACCGCGAGCCGGGGGAATATGAGCCTGACTCCTGTGCTGAGCGTTTCCTCGCAACAGCCTGGCTTTCAATGGGGGCCGGTGACCGTTTATCGGGCGGAGACGGGGGCCTACGCCATTCGCAACGACGGATCTCCCAACTTGTTGGTCGGCGGCAAACCCTTGCCTGCGGACGGAAATGCCTACCGGATTCGCAATCTGGAAACGATCCAGGTCGACGGGCGGAATTTTGCCTTCGTCGAATTCCCATAACGCAGTGCATCCAGCGAAAATCCCTTCCCTAAAGCCTCGTTGAGGCACGGAACTTGCTGTGCTCTGTAATACTTATTCTGGGGGCCCGGATAGGGGTCTGCGGTCTCCAGTCATTCAGCTTTTTGCGACCACTTAGCGTGAGAGTGGTGACGGGGGACACCAGATGGAAAAGGCCTTCGGGAAGACCGAGACCAATGCCCAATTTTTTTACGAGCTCCTCCACGGCGAAGACGGGGGCCTAAGCGACGATAAGATCGACGGCACCCTGCCGGAGGCCCTGGCGGGCGGGCCGGCCGCCCAGAGTGTCTCCGGAAACAATCCCGCCGACCAGCAGCTCCAAGGCCATGAGGTCGTGGCCGCGGCCTTCAACCGCCTCACCAAGTATTATCCGAAGATCACCGAACACTTCCAAAAGCTGGGCCTAGACTTGACTGCCATGCTGGGAGCCGATGGGACCCTCAAGCCCGCCTTCGTCGCCCAGGTCCGCGACCGGCTCGCGGGCAAGGACGCCACGGCCACGAAGAGCGCCCTCAGTTACCAGTCCGCCCAGCTCTACATCGCCGAGCGCGAGGGAATCTCGACCCGCGACCCGCTCTTCGCGGAAAAATTCCAGGCGCTGATGGACAAGCCCCAGGCCGAGCGCGACGCGGAGCTGAAGAAGTTTTTTGCGGAACCCAAGAACGCCGGAAAGCTGGTCCGCTGGGCCTTCCGTTATTCCGAGTTCTCCCTATTGCCCTTCAAGGACCAGGTGGAGGTCTTCCAGGCGGCGGGTTTCGACGAGGCGGTGGTCAAGGCCGAGCTCGCGCCGCTCTGGCAGGGCCGCAGCCTGCCGAAGCTGGTCGCCCAGGCAGCCCTGCTCAAGGGCTTGGAGCTGGAAGAGGCCGCCAAGGGCCTCGAGGGCGACGCGGCGCAGAAGAAGCTTCAAGAGGCGCGCTACCTGTTCCGCGCCGCGGTCGAGCTGGACAACCGAAATCCCCTGGCCCGCCGGCGCCTCTCCACGCACCTGATGCGCGAGGGCAAGATGGAGGGCGCGAGCTTCCACCTGGCCGAGGCGGTCAAGCACGAGACGGAAGTGCGTTACATGGTCGAGATCGCCCAGGGCCTGGCGATTGGCGACAAGCGGCTTTTGGCCGGCCACGCCGACCCCTGGGCCTTCGTCGCGGACAACCTGGTCTCGGTCCAGCGCTTCGCCGAGGCGGCCGGCATCTACCACGAGGCCGCCAAGGCCGCGACGGCGCGGGGGGACCATCCAGCTTCCCTGGCCTTCACCGAAAAAGAGTTGAAGATCGACGAGACCGCCAAGCCCATGGCCCTGCAGTTCTCCGAGAAGCAGAACCCCATCGCGACCGCCTTTTACAAGGCGCTCCGCGCGCAGGGGGTCCCCGGCCAGCTGATCGACGGCGCCAACGCCGACGCGGCGAAGGCCGCCGACCGCAAGGTCGAGGCCGGCGAGGTCTTCGCCTATCTCGACGCGCATTGGAAGGACGAGCGCGTGCAGCGGGCGCTGCAGTCGATCAACTTTCCGGCCTTGCCCTGGGAGGCGTCGGGCGCCAAGCCGCCCTACGTCGACGCCGCCTTCGAAAAACTCCCCTTCGCCGACAAGATGGCCGCCTGGCACGACTACGAGATCGGCTTGTTGAAGAAAGAGCAGCCCTTGGACGAGGGATTGCTCGAGAAGCGCCTGCGGCTCGCGAGCTTCTACCAACCGGCCAAGCCGGAGCGGCACAAGGCCTTGGGCGACCTGCTGCTGCAAAAACAGCGTTACGCGGAGGCCGTGACGGCCTACCGGGCCGCGGACGCCGCGGCCGGTTCCGCGGATCTCGAGCTCAAAACATCCCTGGGCCACGCCCTGTTCGGCGCCGGCGACTTCAAGGCCGCGCGCGACATGTATACGCTGGGCCTTGAGAGGAATCCCAAGGACGTTAAGCTGCTCAAGCTGCGCTTCGAGGCCAACGAGTACTACATCGCCACGCTCGACCCGGCCAAAGACGCCGACGCGCTGAAGGCGGCCACGGCCGAGCACGGCGCGGACGGGGCGCTGGTCCTCGCGCTGGGCGCGAAGGACGAGAAGGCCAAGCTGGCCGACCTGGAGAAGCTGCTGAGCGAGCTGCACGGCGGGGACGGCGACAAGGCGCGGACGGTCGCGGCCTTGGCGGGGCTCAAGCCCGAGGAGCTGGGCGGCATCACCAAGAAGGACGCCATCGCCGCGGTCGAGGGCCTGGCGCAGAAATATTTAAGCCTGGCCGAGCAGGCCTACGCCGACCCCAAGGACGCCGAGCTGGTGCGCGCCGAGCTCAACGGCCTGGCCGCCGAGTGCTTCCAAATCCTTTCGCGCTTCGCCGCCGCGGACGGCGATCCCGAGGTCCAGCGCATGGCCAAGGTCTACGAGGGCTACGCGCTGATCGCGGAAGGCAAGATCGACGAGGGCGTCGCGGTGCTCACGCCGCTGCGCAAGATCCCCCAGGCCGACCGCATCCTCACCCACATCGAAAAGGGGAGAATGCGCCTGGTCAACCTCTCGGCCGTCGAGGCCTGGGAGCTCTACAACAAGGACATGGAGCGCGCCGAGACCGACTCCGCCAAGGGCTGGATGTCGGGGACCAGCGTCTCCAGCGTGACCGAGAAGTGGGCGAAGGAGCGCGCGATCGCCGCCGCGGTGAAAGAGAAGCTGACGGCGGGCGACGCCGATTCGATGGAGGCCGCCCTCAAGCTGATCGCCGAGTCCGGCGAGGAGTCGCTGAAGGAGCGCGCCAAATATTACTTAAGCACCGAGAGCCGCGCCAACGGCACTGGGCCGATCGGCGACCTCGTTGCCTACGCCTCCGGCAACCCTCCCGGGATGGCCGAGGCCCAGCACATCCTGGCCAAGTGCTTCGACATCGAGGCCAAGAAGGGGGCTGTCGAGGCCGCCTTCGGGATGTACGCCCTGATCCAATCCGCCTCCCCCGAGCCGGAGATGAAACAGAAGGCCCAGGGCAACCTGGACGCCCTGCAGGGCAAGGCGACCTTCGGTCGTTCGGTCGAGAAGTTCTTCAAGATGCACAGCAGCGAGGGACTCGCCGTCGACATCGGCCTGATGTTCGTCGCGGCGGGCTTAGGCAATCTCGCCAAGCTGCGCATGCTGGCCAAGCTCGAGCAGGCGGGCGTCAACGGCTACAAGGCGGTGGCGATCGCCAGCGCCGTCGGCATCGGCACCGAGGCGACGGTCTTCTGGGCGGGCGGCACGGTCAAAGAAGCGATGCTGACCGACCCCAGCAAGGTCTTCACGCCGGGGCACTTGCTGAAAGGCTGGGGCTCCTCGCTGATCATGATCGGCGGCTTGAAGGGCGCCGGCAAGCTGGCCGAGGGTCTGGGGCCGCGGGCCGCGAAGAGCCTGGGCCTGGTGAAGGAGGGCGGCCAACAGCTGACCTTCGGCGGCAAGGCCCTGACCTGGACCATCGGACACTCCGCCGGCTTGGGCGGCATGATCGCCTCCAGCCACGTCAACCAGGGCCTGGGCCTCACGCCCAAGCCGCTGGGCGGTTGGAAGGAGGGCCTGGTCAACGAGGTCTTCGGCTACGTCCAATTCGCCGTCGCCCACAAGGTCGCCGACGGGGTGGTGAAGGGCAAGATGACCGAGGTCTCCAAGATCCAGCACACGGAGATCGCCTACAAAGAGGCGCTGCTGCTGGCCCGCGGCCACGCGGAGACGCTCGGCTTCAAGGCGGAGCGCTTCGAGGTCAAGGTCGACAAGGAGGGGACGCTCAGCGCCAACGGCAAGCCGATGACGGAACTGGAGCCCGAGGTGCGCAAGTCCGTCGAGGCCCAGCTGAAGAAGGGCAAAGACGGGAAGATCGAGGCCCAGACCGTGTTTTTGGAGAGCGCCGACCGCAAGCTGCTGGTCGGCCTCTTCCTCGAGGCCTCGCTCAACCGGCCCGGATTCTCGGGCGGGAAGCTGACGAAGCTGCTCGAGGCCAAGGACTACGCCAAGGCGAACGCCTACCTCAAAGAATTCAACCTCCCGCTGCATTTCCAAAAGGACGGTTCCCTCGCCGCCGGCGCCGCGGGCGAGCCTTCGCCGCACCAGTCCGTCGGAGTTTCCGCGCCGGGCGAGTCCCAGCCCAAGCCCCCCGCCCCGGACGCGAAGGCCGAAGGCGGCAAACCGGCCCAACCCGCCGAGGACGCCAAGACCGAGAGGACGCAAGAGCCGGAGGAGATCTCGGGCTCCCACCTCGTGCTGCTGGAAGATGGAATGACCTCCGAGCCCCAGAGGTTGGCCGCGCGCAAGGTCACCCCGCCGGCGAAACCGCCGGCGAATGCGAGGGACGGCAAGGCCTCGGTCCAGGCGATGACGCCCAAACAGCCGATGCCCGAGGGGCTGCGGCGCGGCCTGGTGATTCCGGGAGACGGCAAGCCGATGCGGGTGGATTTCAACGAGTACGGCGTCGCCTTCCTGGACGCCTCCGGCCGCTCCCTGACCGAGGCCGAGAGCCGCAAGGTCCCCCACCTCGAGATCCAGATGGCGCTGACCGAGGACGGCCGGATCCTCCACCACGCGCGCGCGGTGGGCATGGAAAAAATGCGGATCGTCGATCCCGACGGGACCGTTCGCGAGGTTACCGCAACCTCCAAGCCATTGCGCGAAGGAGATCGGTTCCGGCTAGGCGGCGTCGAGTACACCTGGTTCGGGCCGCACGGCGCGGAGGGAATCGAATACCAGACCAAGGCGGTCACGGTCTTCGAGGGCCGCGTCCACCTCGAGGACACCTCCGTCATCCAAGAGCGGCGCCAGTGGGCGGAGTCCTTCGCGAAGACCCTCGAGCGGGAGTTTCGCGGCCACGAGAGCATGTTCGGCGACCCGGGCCGCGCCCTGGCCGACCGCGTGGCGAAGGACCCGCGCATGAGCGACGACGCCTTCCGCCGGGCCTTCGTCGACCGTTGTCGCGAGACCTTGAATGCCTTGAAGCCCGTCCTGGACAAGCTCCCCGAGGAGCCGCGCTCCGCCTTGGCCCATAACTTTTTGCGGCAGGTCCTGGAGGGGCGCCTCTTGATCGGCGACGCGCAGGCCCTGGCGGCCAGCGTCGAGGCTGGCCACCTGGTAGTCGAGCCGATCCCGTCCGAGCAGGGCAAGGCCTACAATTATTTACTGGTTCCCGCCTTCCACGGCGTCCGCCTCCCGGCCGGCGCGGGTATGCTCGAGGGGCTCGGCGGGATCCGCACCCTCGATTTCGGCAAGACCGTCTATCAGGTCGTCCAGTTCGGCGACGCCACCTTGAATTTCCGCGGCGGGAAGCCCCAGGAGGGGCGGCCGACGACGTACTATGTCATCAACCGGGCCTCCAAGGCCGCCATTCAAATTTACGACCCGGCGGCCGGCGCGTTTCGCACCCTACCGCCTCGCACCGAGACGCCGATTCCGGAGGGCGCCGTCCTCCGCGTCGGCGACCGTTCCTACGTCTTCCGCAGCCCCGAGTGGGTTCAGGCGGAGACCCAGGCCCGTAATGCGATTTTGGCGGAACGCGACCTGTTGATGAACCAGCGCGCCGCCGTCCAACTGCTGCCGGACGGCGCCTCCAACAAGGCCTCGCAAGTGGAACGATTGGCGCGGCTGGAGCAGGATTTCGCCGAGCTGATGGCCAAAGAAGGCCGGGATCGCGAGGGCATGAACGGACTGCAGGCGGAACTGACGCACTTGGCCCTAAGCGAGACGGATTTCGCCGCGGCCGCGCGCCAGGCCTTGGCCGGCAAGCTGAGCGCCGAGCAATATCGCGCCGCTCAGAAAGAAATCGGGAAGAAGTTAGTCGGAGAGCATCATCGGCCCCTGGCCGATGTCTCCGCCTTCCTCATCGGCTTGACCAAGGACGGTATTTTGATGCACCGCTTCGCCAAGCTGACCGACGAGAAAGGCGCCGTGTCGCCCAACCCCCACGCGCGTCTGAAGGATCCCACCGACATCGCTCCCAAACTGGTGCGCCGCGGCTGGACGGACCTGGGGCCCTTGACCGACGTCGGCGGCGCCCGCGTCGTGGTGAAGACTACCAACGACGTCCTGCCCATCGTCGAGGCGATCGAGGCCAAGTACAAGGTTCGGCCGCAAGTCACCCGCGACGGCGCCTTCGAGCTGGAGATCATCGGTGAGGAGAAGTCCGCCGGCGGCGCGGTGGTGAGCGAGGTGACGCTGAGGCCCGACAAGGACCACCCCGACCGGCTGACGGTGGGCACCTCCACCGGCTATCGCGCGATGCACGTCGTCGTCGAGGTCGACGGAAAGCCCATCGAGATCCAGATCCAGACCGAGGCCATCTATCAGTGGGGCAAGATCCAGCACAGCCTCATCTACAAGAATAAAAATCTGCCGGTCGAGACCGTGACCGAGCTCAACGAATTTTGCCGGGACGTGGCCAAATACCTCACCGACCTGGAAAACGGCCCCGCCGCCGCGACCCGTCCGGCGCTGCCCCTGCTCGCCAAGAATCTCACCGCCGAGGCGCGGACCGGCCTGAACGCCGAGCTCCGCAAGATGGAAGCCTTGATGGACCACTACGAGAAGGTGGCCGAGGATCCCGGCGAGCACAAGACGCAGATCTTCCAGCGCCCCCCCGGGGCCGCCGAGAACGCCCCTCCGCCGGGCGAAAAGACGGAGGCCGCCGTCCCTGGCGCCAAGGCCGGCGCGAACGGGGAAGGAAACGGGAATATCCCGCAGCGTCGCGCCCTGGCCGAGGAGTTGGCCAAACCCGCGGGTCTGCCGAAGGCCAAGCCGGCGCCCAAAGCGGCCCCCGTCAAGGGAGGGGGCGCCGCTGCCGTGCAAGCGCCGAAGCCGCTGCCCCTGCCCTCCGCGAAGGGATACCAGCAGGTGCTGGACCGTTCCGACAAGCTCGGTCGCGAGCTGGTCTCGGTCGTCGAGGTGAGCGACGCGACGTTGAGCGGGGAGGCGAAGCATTGGGAAAGCAGCTTCGCCAATTCCTTCAATCCCGACTCGACGCACGTGACGATTCGCGGCGGATGGCGGCACCTGAGCAAGGCGGAGTTCGAGGCGGCCCGCAAGGCGGGGACGCTGCGCGACACGCCCGCGGGCACCTATGAGGTGCGGATCCTCGGCGAGGAGCGCCGCGCTCAGGTCGAGGCCCGCTTGCAAAAGCAATACGGCTCGCGGCTCGAAAAGCGCGACTCACTCTATCCTTCCGAGTCCCGCTGGATGCTGCGCAACGAAAAGGGCGAGGCCCAAGTCGAGATCGTCCTGAGGGCGAAGCCCTTGGCCGTCCCGACCGGCGCGGAGGCGCGCGAGACCTATACGGCCTTCGCCAAGGACCGCATGCCCGTCCTCGCGAAGTGGCTGGGGGAATCCTCGACTCCGCGCAGTTTCTACGCCTTCCGGATGAGCCAAATGCTGGGCGTCGAGGGCGACGGCCGGGGCGGGTATCGCTTCGGAGGACGCTTCGTCGCGGCGCTGCGCCGCTTCGAGACGGCGACGGATCCGGTCGCCAAGGCCCGGGCGGGCGAGGAGCTGGCGGTCATGCTGGCCTACCTGCGGGACGCGCGCCTGCTGATGCCGGAGCACCGCATCCTGCACGCGGCCAATATCCTGCGCGACGGCTCGGGGCCCGCCAAGGCGGTGGCCTACGCGATGCGCGCGGGGAGCGAATGGAAGGCCCGCGGCGAGCCGGCCTACCGCGCCTACAACTCCCTGCGCGAGCTGGGCGACCGGGTGCGAAGGCTGGGCGAGGAGCTGCGCCGCGACGTTTCCCCCGAGAACCAGAAGCCGGGCAACCCCGTCTACGACGAGTATCTCCAGTCCCTGCACGAGCTCCGCCGCGCCATCAAGATCGTCCACGATCTCGAGACGGACTTGAAGAAGGCCGGCGTGGACCTGGAAAAGGAATTTCCTCCCCCGCGCTACGAAGAGCAGTCCGTCGTTCAAGAAGTCGACGCCGACATGATCCTCGAGTCCAGCCCGGAGGGAGCGGAGCGGTCCGCCGGCCCGAAGGGGCGCGACCTGCACGGGGCCGAGGACCAGCCGCTGCGCGACCTCCGCCAATTCAGCGAGCCGGAACTCGAGCTGCTCGTTTCGCTGGGCCTGAACTCTTCCGGGTTGCGCGACGCCACCCATCCGAAATTCGCGGAGCGGTTGCGCGACGCCTTGGCCCAGCTGATGCAGCACCCCTTCAAGTCGCGGGAATACGAGAGCGGGGTGGTCCGCCTGGTCGGCGCCCTGCGGCACTGGGAGATGTTCGGCGGCCGCAAGATCCCCTGGCTGGACAAGTACCTGAGCGACCACGGGCGCGACGTCTACGGCTTCTCCAAGCAGAGCATGCCGCCGCCGGTTCCGCCGCCGCCCCGCGTCCCGCTTTCCGCGGAGGAGCAGCAGTCGCTCGGCGTCCGCGAGCTGCGGGCCGACAACGTCATGCAGGTCCTCTCGACCATCCGTTCCCGCTCGACCCCGATGGAGAGAATCGGCGATTTCATTCCCTTCAATCCGGAGTCGGGGGACAAGAGCGTCCTGAGGCGGATCATGGACAATTACGGGGCCACCGTGCACGCGGTGAACCCCAAGCTGGGCATGTACCTCCAGGAGATGTTTAGGCCCCACGTGGCCTACCTCGCCTCTCTCGACGCGAAGGACCGGGGCGGGAACGGGGGCAAGCTGCCCGGCCGTCGCGCCCTGGAGGCGACGCCGCCGGCGCGCGACGTCGCGGCGCTCGGCGAGCCGACCGGGGCCTACGTGGAAAAGATCCCGCTGGGCGGCTCGGGCGCGGACTTGAAAAGCCTCGGCGCCCCCCGGCCCACCTACCTCGGCGAGATCCCCGGGATGACGCCGGAGCTCGCCGCGACCTTCGATCGCGGCGGGCGCATCGAGCAATGGCCCACGGGCCGCATGCTGGTGGAGCCGTCCAGCGGCGCCGACACCCGCGTGGTGCGTCCCGCCAGCCCCGCCGAGATCCTGGCCTACCTGCGCTGGTCGCAGCGCCAGGGCTTCACCCGCGTCGACTCCGCGCAGGCAGCCGAGGCCTGGAAAAAGCTCGAGGGCCGCGCCCAAGAGCTGGGCGTCGCGTTGTATCTCGGCGGAGAGGCGGCGACCGGACGGCCCGAGGGCAAGGCCCTGGAGGCCTTCCTGCAGGAGAACGGCGGCCAGGTGGTTTTTCTGAACGCCCTCTTGCAGAAACTGCCCGCCTCGCTGATCGCCGGCGGCGGACTGAAGAAGATCTTCCTGAAGAGCCCGCGGCAGGAGGACGCCCACTTCGGCGCCTACGACGCCGCGGACGGCTCGCTATACCTCTACTCCGGATCCTTCCAAGGCTCGCGCCGCAACCTCGCGGCGCTCTTCCTTCACGAGATCGGACATCCCACCGCCGAGCGCTATCGCACGGACGCCCAAGGCGACGCTAAGATCCCGCTGAAGGACCGGCAGGCCATGCACCGGGCGCACGAGACCCTCGCGCGGGACAAGGCCCTCTTCGCCCTGGATTGGGGCCGTGGGCGCGCCGACCGCTTGAAAAAGCAGGCCGGCGATTTCTCCGAGTTCGTCTCCGACCTGCACGTGGCCTACGTCGCCGCCGGCCCCGCGCTGCGCGCCCACATCCGCGGCCTGCCCGAGGGCAGCCCGGCCCGCGAGGCCTGGAACCTGGTCTACGGCGAGCTGCGCGACCGCGTCTTCGGCGGCCTCGAGTACGACTTCTCCAAGCTGCCCCCGCCGCCGCGGCCCAAGCCCGGCTTGAGGAGGATCCCCGGCGGAAAGGCGGAGCGTCCGCTCGCCGCGATCCAGGTGCCGGCCTCCGTCCTGCAGTCGGAGGTCGGCCCGCAGAACGCGATTCGCGAGGAGCGCATCCCCGGCCTGGCCGCGGGCCGCGACCCGGGCGTGAGCCGCTACGCGCACAACGAGGACCGATTCTCGGTCGTCCGCTTCTCGGGACCGGGCGGCAAGAAGGTCACCCGCTATTTCGCGATCGACGGCATGGGCAGACACGCGGGCGGCGAGTTCGCCGCAGTGTTGGCCGAGCATGTCCTGAAGGAGGCCGCGGCGCGACCCGGCGTCTCCCTCGAGGAGGCGATCCGCCTCGCCGATCAAAAGATGGTCGAGCACCCCGAACACAAACGCCTGAAGGGCAATCCGGGAGCGGTCGTCGTCGGCGTGGAGGTCCGCGAGTTGGGCGGCGACGTCTACGAGCTGCGCTTCGCGGACGTGGGGGACGCCGAGGCGATGGTCTTCCGTCCCGACTTCGAGCTGCAAGGCAACGCCTATACGGCCCGGGAATTGGGCGGCAAGCGCAAGCTGCCGCGGGGGCAGACGGTCCACGCCCGCATTCACCCCTTGGCCGCCCGCGTCGACCAGGCCCTGGGCGGGCATTATCCCGAAGGCCACCAAGAACTGCGCGTCGGCACGGAGACCCATCGCGCGAAGAAGGGCGCGATCGTGGTGGCCGGTTCGGACGGTTTGACGGAGAACTTCATTAGCAAGGACGAGATCGGCGACGTGCTGCGCTTCAGCGGCGCCCGCAACGCCGCCGAGATGGAACTGGCCTTGCGCAACGAGGCCCTGTTGCGGATGCATATCCGAGCCGCCTTCAAGGCCGAGGGGCGTTTCGGCGAAACGATCACCCATCGGGATTTCGTCGCCGCCTACCGCAAGGTCTGGGGCAAGAATCCGCCCCCGGGCGAGTGGCGCCACGAGGGCATGACGCTGACCGAGCTGGGCCACGTGGTCGACATGCGCAAGGACCCGGACACCGACGGCATCTCCGCGCACTTCGTCGGCCACTTCAAGGGGGACAACGTCACGGTCATCGTCCAGCGCCTTGGCGAGGAGACGGACGGAAATACCCCCAGCGGGGTCCGTCCCGATTTCCTCCCCCCGCCGCTCCCCAAGGTCGTCGAGATCGAGGCTGAGCCCTTGAGCGCCGAGGGGCCTGGCCGCTAAATTTCAGAATACTCCCCGCAACTTATGTACAAGGGCGCCGAAACCGTAGGCATCGTTTTTCGCTGCGGATTTTCTTTTCTCTGGGATATTTCTATGCCCCGGAGCCCCGGGTGGGGACAGGGGATCCGCATTTAAGAGCCTGTTTTTATTATAATTTTTTGGGGGCATCACTATGTCAGGGCTGCACCGCCTCGCGGTAAGACCGCCGCAGGCAGCGCAAACCCAGCATCCTACCGTTGCGTCCGCGGTCCCACCCCGCGGCCCCGGCCGCCTATTGGCCGCCTGGTTGGAGAGCTTGGCCGGTCTGCCGCCCGGAGCCCTCGCCCCCGCCGCGGCCGGAGGTGAAGGGGCCCTCGCCGCCCGCCTCGAACAAGATTTCCCTCAAGCCAAAAAGACCTTGTCGGCCCGGCTCGGCGAGCACGGTTATCGCGAGGCCCTCGCCTTGGCGGGCGAGGAGGATCCCGAAATCTTTGCCGCCGCCTGGCTCGCCTTGGCAAGGCGCCGCCAGAAGTCGGGAGGCATCGATGCGGCCGCGGCCGCCTATCAAATTCTCTCCCAGGCCGAAGGGGCCGGGGCGGGCGAGGCGCGGCGCGAGTTGGACGCGATCCTGGGACGGGGTTCCGTCGGGGGCCGCGCCGAATTTCTGTTGGGCCACTTCGCCGAGCAGGCCGCGGATCCGGGCATGCTGGGCGGGATGATGGTCGCCTCCGCCGTCTTTCAGGGCGTTCGCTTGGCCGGGCTTTCGCGCTTGCTGGCGCGGCCGGAGGCGCACTGGCTGACGCGCGGCGCCGGAGCCCGCTTCGCAGCCTCCGCCCTCGGCTTCAGCGTCGAGGTCCCCGCCTTTCTCTTCGCCAGCAAGGGCATCCATCACGCCATCGGACCCCGTCAAGACTGGTCGCCGGGGACCCTGGGCCGGGAAGGCCTGGGCTTGGGCGTTACCCTCCTATTCTTGAAGGGCTTCGGCGCCGCGGGCCGGGAGGGCGTGCGCTCGCTGCACGGGGCTTCCGGGGGCCTGCCCGCCTCTCCTCTGCTTCGCATTCCCGCCGCGGCCTTGCCGCAGGCCGCGACCTTGGCGGGCATCCACCTCGGGCATCAGGCCGAGGCCGCCCTGGGCCTTAGGCCCCAGGTGGACGGCGCCATCGCGCTGACCGATTCGTTGGTCTTTCTCCTGCAGCTTCACGCCGGCGGGAAATTGAGCCAGGCCTTGACGGGTCCGAAATTCGCGGCGGACTTGCGCCGTATGGAACTCCTCTCCGAGACGCTGAGGCCGGCGCCGCGGCCCCTCGGCGGGGAGACGCCGCTCGTCGGCTTGCGGCCCTTGGTCGCGGGACCGGTCACCTCCGCAGGGGTATCGGATTGGCTGCTTCCGCCCAGACATGCGACGCCCAAAAACGCCGGGTCCCTGCACATGTCCCAGTTGGGGACCGGCGAGTCGTCCAACCACAAGTTCTACGAGCGCCGGCTGCTCGTCCATTTGCGGGATTGGCTCTCGGTGGGGCCCGAGGCCGACGCTTCGGTCCGCGACCGCTTCGCGAGGATGGTCGAGGACATCGGCGAGTATTACCTGAAGACGCCGCATGTCGACCTGACGCGCTATTTCGATCTCCTGCATAAGAGCCGGCTGCGCGACGTCCTCCACGACGACGGCCGCACCACCACCCGCGTCGAGCAGCTGGCGGTCGCGGTGAAATGTTTCTGGTACACGATGGACATGAACCCGCTGCGCCGGGGCGTCGGCTCGCATTACGACCACCTGATGCAGGAGGCCTTCGAACGCACCCTCAAGGAGGGGACGGTCGAGGACTTCGACGCCTTGGTGCGGGTCGCGAGCATTTCCCGCCGCGCCGAATCGCTGGAGGCCTTCCTGGAGGAACGCGGTTGGTCGGGGCGCTACGCCTTTCTGCCGGTCTCCGCCGAGGCCCCCGAGCCTTCGCCCGCTCCCTGGATGGAGCGGTTGCGGCGGTGGCTGCCGAGTCTCCGTCGCGCCCCGGCCGCGCCCGTCCCGCCCGAGTGGACGGACCGCCTCCATTCGCTGCCCCTCGCGCGCGACTTGCGAAAGGCCGTCGAGCGCTACTTGAACAGCTACGAAACGGCGGAGGCGGCCGCGCCGTTTCGGGATCCGGAACACAATTACATCCTTTGGCGGCCGGGTCGGAGCGAACTTCAGCGCGAGGTCTTCACGCCGACCATCGCCGTCGAGGGGCTGGCCGATTACCTTCGGACCTGGAGGTCCAGGCCCATTTACAAGAAGGTGCTGGAGGACGCCATTCGGCGCGCCGCGTCCAGCACGGTGCCGCTGCTGCATTTCGATCGAATCTTCAAGGTGCTCGCGACCCGGGATCTGCCTCACAAGATCGCCGAGGTCGCCGCCGCCGAGGAATTCCACTGGGGCCGCCTGCAAGGGTATTTCGACCAAAGGGACGGGCACCCCGACTACTTGGCCGCCGTCGACAGGATCAACGGAAGCATCTACACCGGTTTCATTTACGACCGCGCCCTGGCGGAGAAGTTTTCGCTGCTGTACATGCAGGCCAGCATCCTTCTGCACGAGACCGAAGAAAATATCCGTTTGGAGCAGTATCACGGCGCGGTCCAGTCTCTCCTGGCGAGGGTCGAAAAATACGGCAAGGAGGATGTCCTGGACCTGCTTCGGTTGGACCGCAGTCCGGACGCGCGGCAGGCGACCCAGGCCCTGAGTCGCGGCTTGGCCGACATTCGCATGGTGCCTCGCGCGGAGCTGCTCCGGCTCTGGAAGGAGCTACCGGCCTCCCGCCGCCTCGGCAATCATCCACGGGCGATATTCGTGCCCGCTTCGCAGAACGGCGGTCGCCGGGCCCAGGTGATCGTGGCGGAGAAATCCACCCTCGACGAGGCGGACGTTTTGTCTTTGATGAAGTTGCGGGCCACCTCGACCGCCGACGAGGCCCGCCGGGCCATCGAGAGCGGCGAGATCGACCTGCAGGTCCTGTCGAAGGAAGAGCTGCGCGCATTTTACCTCAAGCTCGATCCCTCCGCGGAGGGCGATGGCCCGGTGCACGCCTTCTACGTCCCGGCCGATCGCAGCCCGCACGGTCGGCCCATCATCGCGGTGGAGGCCTTGGATCCCTCCCTGTCTTGGGACAAGAAGATTTGGCAGGCCATCACGCTCCCCGCCCAGACGGTCCACGAATTCGAGCACCACTCGCACCGCGGCCTGAAGGATCTGTTCCTCTCGGAGATGCGCGCTTGGCTCGAGGAAACCCACTTCATGATGTACAACGGAGATCTGAGGGTTTGGCGCGAGATGCAGGAGACCAGTCCCTACGGCTTCGGGGTCTTCCTGCGCAGCCTGGTGGACAAGACCTACATCGAGGGCCCCCGCCACGTCAGCCGCAAAAAATAGCAAAAAAAAACGGGAGCCGCTGGAAACGGCTCCCGTTCGCGTCAATGCTTCGCGAAATTTACTTCGCCGCCTCGGCCGGTTTTTCCGCCGGCTTCTCGGCGGCCGGAGCCGCGGGGGCGGCGTCGCTCTTGGGCGCGGCGGTCTCGGCGGCCGCGGCCGGCTTCGCGACCTTCTTGCGCGGGCGGCGGTAACCCTTGGAGAGGGGGTCTCCGACCGCCAGGTCGCTGTAGTTGGAGGCCGCGCTGGAGACGCTGACGGTCGCCAGGGGCGCGAGGAAGCTGAAGGCCAGGATGAGGGCTATTTTCTTTTTCATGGAAGCTCCTTTGTGGGGTGTTGGGGTGAGCGGGGAAAAGTGTAGCGGCTGTTCCCGGGAATGCCAAGAAATTCCTCCGGACGCTAGGCCTGCGCCGCGGAATGGGCCTCTTCGACCCGTTCGAAGAGCAGCTTGAGCACCCGGCGGTTTTTCACCTCCAGCGCGGAAACGCGGAACGGGGAAAGGCGGATGAAATCGCCCTCTTTGGCGAGCCGGCCGAGTTGATTGGTAAAAAACCCGCCGATCGAGACGGAATTTTCGTCCTCCAGTGAAATATCCAAGACCTGCTCGACCTCGCGCAGCGTGGCAGTGCCGTCCACGACGTAGGAATTCTCGCTTCGTTTGCTGATCTTGGGCAGCTCTTGGTCGAACTCGTCCTGGATCTCGCCGACCAGCTCTTCGATGACGTCCTCCAGCGAGACAAGGCCCGCGGTGCTGCCGAACTCGTTGACCACCACCGCCATGTGGATTTTCTTCGTCTGGAATTCGCGCAACAACTGGTCGCTGGTGACGGTATCGGGAACGAAGAGGATGGGGCGCTTCAGGTCGTAGAGGTTGATCAGGTTGTCGCTGTCCTCGAGCTTCCAGATGATGTCCTTGATGTTGATCAGGCCCACGACGCGGTCGAGGTCGCCGTCGCAGATCGGGAAGCGGGTGTGGCCCGACTCTTTCGCGATGTCCATGTTTTCTTTCGCGGTCTTGCCGACCTGCAGATAGACGATGTCCTGGCGGGGCACCATGATCTGGCGCGCCGTCCGGTGGGTGAACTCGAAGATATTCTCGAGCAGCGAGGCCTTGCGCGGGGAGAGCGAGCCCTCCTCGTAGGAGTCCTCGACGATCAGCCGGATCTCGTCCTCGGTATGGGTTTCCTCGGCCTTCGCGTCGAAGCCCATCAGCCGGATGATCCAGGTGGTCGCGTGGTTGAGGAACCAGAGGAAGGGAAAGAAGATCCAATAGAAAAAGCGCATCGGCACCGCGACCGCCAGCAGGACCTTCTCGGCGGTTTGGATCGCCATTTGTTTCGGGACCAATTCGCCCAGCAAGAGGTGCAGCACGGTGATGACGGTGAAGGCGACGGTGAAGGCGACGCCGCGGATGGTGGCCTCGCTCAAGGCGAAGTTGCGCAGCAGGGGTTCGATCAAGGCCGCGAAGGCCGGCTCGCCCACCCAGCCCAGGCCGAGACTGGCCAAAGTGATGCCCAGCTGGGTCGCGGAGAGGTAGGCATTGAGGTCCTGGACGATGGCATAGGCCCAGCGCGCCAAGAAGTTGCCGCTCTCCTGCAGGGTCTCGAGGCGGGTGCTGCGCACCTTGACCATCGCGAATTCGGCGGCCACGAAGAAGGCGTTGAGCAGCACCAGGAGAAAGGCGATGGTCAGGTACCAGGGCGAAATTTCGTGGGAGGCTAGCGCGGGGTTCGACATAGAATGAGCCGTCTATTTATATAGCTTAGGCGCACCGGCCAACCCAACCAATTTCCATAAGTTCCGGGGAGAATATTTTTTTCCATGTTATTTCATGCGGTTACAATTTCATCCGGCGGAACTTTGGGAGACTTTTGAAATAAATCTAGACCCTGAACCGTTGCTTCCCTTACGATGAAACCCGTGCCGCGCCGAATGCATTCCATCCGATCGCTCTCCCTGGCCCTCGTCCTGGCCGTGGCCTTCTTGAGCCTGCCGGCCTTGGCGCCGCTCTGCGCGGGCGCGAGGGCCGCGGCCCTCGCCAAGCACGATTGCTGCGCGGGGCAAAAGACCTGTCATAACCAGTGGCGGCGCGGCGCTTGCTGCGAGGTCCAGCCGGACGCCGAGGGGCTGCCCTCGAGCTCTCCTGTCCATCCTAGGGCCTGGGGCGCGACGACCCCGGTCTTGCTGGCGACCTTGCCCCTCCTTCCGGCGATGCCCAAGCTGTCATTCGAAGATCGCGATCTCGCCCGGCGCGCCCAGGCGCCGCCTCTGTATTTGACCAAGCAATCCCTCCTCTGCTGAGCCGACGGTTCTTGTCCCTTCGACCGTAACGGATCTTCATTTTTTACAAAGGTGATTTGCCATGCATCGCATGCGATTGTTCGCGATGCTCCTCGCGGGTCTCGCGATGGGCGCCGCGCCTCGTGACGGGGCCGCGGAGGCCCTCTCCTTGGACGCCGCCGTCCTGACCGCGCTGGAGCAAAACCCCGAATTGAAGGCCATGCAGCAAGACGCGGCCGCAGCCAAGGCCCAGTCCAAGCAGAGCCGCTTTTGGGACGACCCGATGGTCGGTGTCCGCTTCTACCAGGTGCCGCTGGGGAAGAACCTCGATAAGGCGATGGACATCGATTACATCGTCGCGCAGAAATTTCCATTTCCCGGAAAGGTGAAGGCGGCTTCCGAGATCGCCTATCACAACTATCTCCACCACCTCGAGCTCTTGAGCGGCCGGGGCCGCGAGCTGCTGCGCGAGCTGAAAGAGACCTACTACCGGCTTCACGCCGTGCAGCAGAGAATCGCGGTCACGCGCCAGATCGAAGGCCGGCTGCGCGGGATGGTGCAGGCGGCCCAGGCGCGGCTCGCCGCTAACCAGACGCCGGCCGTCGACGCGGTTCAGGGCCAGACCGAGATCGCCAAGCTGCTGGGCGAGCGGGAGGTGATGCGACAGGAGGCCAAGACCCTCGAGGCCAAGCTCAACCAGCTGATGGCCCGGCCCGTCGACGCGGAGGTCCGCCTCCCTCCCAAGCTGGAGATTCCCTCCTGGAACGCAGACTTGGCCGCGCTGCAAGAGGCCGCGGTGCGCTTTCACCCGAACATGCGCAGCGCCCGCCACCGCATCGAGGAAAAGAATTGGGCGGTGAAAGCGGCTAAGCGCGAGTACTACCCGGACTTCAACGCCCAGCTGGAATACGTGCAACGGCCGGGAGCCGTCGAGGACGCCTTCACCGGCGAGCTGATGATCAACCTGCCGCTGATCGTCGGCAAGAAACGGCAGGGCGTGAAGCAGGCGGAGGCCGAGTACGCCGGGGCGACCTACTCGGAGCAGGCGGCGCGCAACCAAGTCGCCTTCCGCGTCCAGGAGGTCTTTCAGAAGTGGCAATCCGCGGAACGCCTGATTCGGATCAACCGCGGCACGCTGCTGCCCCAGGCCCGACAGGCCCTGGAGATCAGCGCCAACGCCTATGTCGCCGGCAAGGCTTACTTCCTCGACGTGCTCAACGCGGCCCGCGGTCTGCTCGACGCGCAGATGGAGTATTGGAAGGCCTATGAGAATCTGGCGACGGCCATGGCCGAGCTGGAGGAGGCGGTAGGGCAGACGCGGGAGGAGTTCCTCGCGGCGAAGGGCGAGGCGAACGTGAAGAGCTTCGACGTCGAGAAGACGATCGGGGCGGAGGTGGATAGAAAATGAACCGGCGCATCGGTATATTTTTATTGGCGTCCTTGGCCTTGTTGGGCTGCAAGGATCGGGGCAACGCAGCCAAGACGGAAACGAATAACGCGGAGCAGGAAAAGTCGGGGCCCAAGATCGAATACTATACCTGCTCGATGCACCCCTTCATCCGGCAGGATGGGCCGGGAAATTGCCCAATCTGCGGCATGAAATTGGTGCCGGTATACGCGCAATCTGCGGGGGCCGCACAGGACGGGGCGCATGAGCACGGCGCCGAGAGTCAAGTCATGCCTCCGCAAGGCCGCGGCCCCGTCGTCCTCGACGAGGCTAAACGCCAGTTGATCGGCGTCCGCACCGAGGCCGTGACCAAACATCGCATCGCCCGCGAGATCGACGCCGCCGGCCGCGTCGCCTCCGACCCCGACCTCCTGGTCGCCCAATCGGACTACCTGGTGGCGCTGCGCAGCGGGGGCGGCGAGCTGGGCGGCCTGCAGGGCGGATTCGCCCAGGCGGCCAAACGTCGCCTGCTGCTGCTCGGGATGAGCGAGGCGCAGATTGCCGAGCTGCGGCGCCGCGGCCGGCCCGATTTCAACCTGCTTGTCCCCGAGCCGGGACAGAAGGTCTTGGTCTACGCCTCCGTCTTCGAGTCCGACCTGCCATGGATTGAGGCGGGCATGCCGCTCAGCGCCGAGGTGCCCGGCGCGGGGACGGTCTACACGACGAACCTCGATTCCGTCGATCCGACCCTCAACCCGGCGACGCGCACGGCGACGCTCCGCTTCAGCCTTTCCAATCCGGAGGGCAAGCTTAAGCCCGACATGTACCTTAAGGTACGCCTGAAGTCGGAAGGGGAGCCGGTCTTGGCGATCCCGAGCGAGTCGGTCGTCGACACGGGATTGCGGCAGCTGGCCTACCTCGAGGTCGCTCCGGGGCGCTACGAGGCGAGGGAGCTCAAGCTGGGTCGGCGGGGCACGGCCTTCGTCGAAGTCCTCGAGGGCTTGAAAGAAGGCGACCGGATCGTCGTCAACGGAAATTTTTTGATCGACTCGGAATCGCGCCTGCGCGGCGCCGGCGGCGGGGAAGGGCACCAGCACTGATATGATCGACAAAATTATCGAAACCTGCGCGCGCAACCGCGCCATCACCCTCATCCTGACCGCCGTCGCGGTCGCGGCCGGGGTTTGGGCGATGAAAAACATCCCGCTCGACGCCATCCCGGACCTCTCCGATACGCAGGTGATCATCTATTCCAAGTGGGACCGTTCGCCGGACATCGTGGAAGACCAGGTGACCTATCCCATCGTCACCGCCCTGCTGGGAGCGCCGAAGGTACAGGCCGTGCGCGGATTTTCCGACTTCGGCTACTCCTACGTCTACGTCATCTTCGAGGACGGTACCGACCTCTACTGGGCGCGCAGCCGCACGTTGGAGTACTTGAGCAAGATCCTGCCCCGCCTCCCCGAGGGCGTGCAGACCGAGCTGGGACCCGACGCCACCTCGGTGGGCTGGGTCTTCCAATACGCTCTGGTCGACAAGAGCGGGAAAAACGACCTGGCGCAGCTGAAGACCTTCCAGGATTGGTACCTGAAATACTACCTTCAGTCCGTCCCCGGCGTGGCCGAGGTCGCGACCGTGGGCGGCTTCGCCCGGCAGTACCAGGTGAACGTCGATCCCAACGCCTTGCTCGCCTACGGCGTCACCTTGGACGAAGTGACCGCGGCGGTGCGCGGCGGTAACAACGACGTCGGCGGGCGCTTGGTCGAGATGGGCGGCGCCGAGTACATGGTGAGGGGCCGCGGCTACGCCAAGTCGGTCGAAGATTTGGAAAAGATCGTCGTCAAGACCGACCCGAAGACCGGCACCCCGGTCACGGTCGCCCAGGTGGCGCGGGTCGAGCTGGGCCCCGACATCCGGCGGGGGGTCGCGGATCTGGACGGCGAGGGCGACACGGTGGGCGGCATCGTCGTCATGCGCTACGGCGAGAACGCGCTGCAGGTCATCGACCGGGTCAAGGCCCGGCTGGAGGAGATCGAGCCCACCCTGCCGCCGGGCGTCGAGCTTATCACCACCTACGACCGCTCCGAGCTGATCCTGCGCGCCATCGACACGCTGCGCTCCACCCTGATCGAGGAGCTGATCATCGTCAGCATCGTGATCCTGATCTTCCTCTGGCACATCCCCTCCGCGATCATCCCGATTTTGACGATTCCGATCGCGGTGATCCTTTCCTTCATCCCGATGAAGGGCATGGGCCTCACCGCCAACATCATGTCGCTGGCGGGGATCGCGATCTCGATCGGCGTCCTGGTCGACGGCGCGATCATCGAGGTGGAGAACGCCTACAAGCGCCTCCAGCTTTGGGACGCGGGCGGCAGGGTGGGGGATTTCCACGAGGTGCGGCTCAAGGCACTGAAAGAGGTCGGGCCCTCGGTCTTTTTCTCGCTGCTCGTGATCGCCGTCTCCTTTTTGCCGATCTTCACCCTGATCGACCAGGAGGGAAGGCTCTTCAAGCCGCTCGCCTACTCCAAGACCTTCGCGATGGCGATCGCCGCGCTCTTGGCTATCACGCTGGACCCGGCGATGCGGATGCTCTTCACGCGGATGGACTATGCGCACTTCAAGCCGCGGTGGCTGAGCCGCGTCTTCAACGCGGTGACCGTGGGAAAATACTACCCGGAGGAGAGGCACCCGATCAGCAAGCTTTTGTTCCGCGTCTACGAACCGGTCTGTCACCTCGTCTTGCGGCATCCCAAGTCGACCATCGTCGCGGCCTGCCTATTGATGGCGACGACGATCTATCCCTTTATGAAACTCGGCTCGGAATTCATGCCGCCGCTGCACGAGGGATCCATCCTATATATGCCGACGACGATGCCGGGACTCTCCGTCACCCAGGCGATGGAGCAATTGCAAAAGCAGGACGAGATCTTGAAGTCCTTTCCCGAGGTGGAACGCGTCTTCGGCAAGGCGGGACGGGTGGACAGCTCCACGGATCCGGCGCCGCTCTCGATGGTCGAGACGACGGTCCTGCTCAAGCCGGAGTCGGAGTGGCGAAAAGTGGATCGCTGGTATTCTCGGCTGCCCGGTTTCTTGCAGGAACCGCTCCGCCACCTATGGTCCGACCACGTCAGTCACGAGGACCTGGTGGCGGAGATGGACGCGAAGATGCAGTTCGCCGGTTGGACGAACGCCTGGACCATGCCGATCCGCAACCGCATCGACATGCTCTCGACCGGGATCCGCACCCCGATCGGAGTGAAAATCATGGGACCCAACCTGCAGGAGATCGAAAAGATCGGGACTCATCTCGAGTCGATATTGAAGGAGGTCCCCGGCACCCGCAGCGCCTTCGCGGAGCGCGCGGCGGGCGGTTATTTTTTGGATTTCGACTTCGATCGCGAGGCCCTCGCGCGCTACGGCCTGAAGATCGAGGACGTGAATATGGCGGTGGCGCAGGCGCTGGGCGGCGAGACGGTCAGCACGGCGATCCAGGGCCCGGAGCGCTACAGCATCAACGTCCGCTACCAGCGCGAGTACCGCCAGGACCTGCCGCGCCTCGAGCGGGTGCTGGTGGCGACGCCCTCCGGCGCGCAGATCCCGCTCTCCCAGGTGGCGAAGATCCAGGTTCGCAGCGGGCCGGCGATGATCCGCAACGAGAACGGGCAGAAGACCGGCTACGTCTTCGTCGACATGGCCGGGCGCGACATCGGGACTTACGTGAAAGAAGCCAAGGCCAAGGTCGCCGCGACGATGGGCGCGACGCCGGGCTACACGCTGCAGTGGAGCGGCCAGTACGAGAACATGATCCGCGTCAAAGAGCGCCTCAAGCTGGTCCTGCCGCTGACCTTCTTCGTCATCTTCATGCTGCTCTACATGAACACCAAGTCGGCGGTGAAGGCCGGCATCGTCATGCTGGCGGTACCCTTCTCGGCGATCGGCGCGATTTGGCTATTGTGGGCCCTCGACTACCACCTCTCCATCGCGGTCTGGGTGGGGCTGATCGCCCTCATGGGGCTCGACGCCGAGACGGGCGTCTTCATGCTGCTCTTCCTCGATCTCGCCTACCACGAGAAGGCGGATCGCGGCGCGATGCGCACGAAAGAGGACTTGGTCGACGCGATCATCCACGGCGCGGTCAAGCGCGTGCGGCCCAAGATGATGACGGTGATGGCGGCCTTCATGGGGCTCATCCCGATCATGTACTCGACCGGCACCGGCGCGGACATGATGAAGCGCATCGCCGCGCCGATGGTGGGGGGCTTGTTCACCTCTTTCGCCTTGGAACTGCTGGTCTACCCCGCGGTCTATTATCTATGGAAAAAAAGAAGTTTAAGTGCGGTTCCATAGAATCTTGAGGTCGCAAACGGCGACCGCAAGATTCTATGGTTGTGAGGCGGTCCTTTGATCGCACTTAATTTTTCAAAAGCCCCTCGACGGTCTCGCGCAGCTTGCGGTTGAATTCCTCGGGCCTCTCCAGCTGCGGCAGGTGTCCCGAACCCTGCAGTTCGACGACGTCGAAGTCCGCGTATTTGCGGTTGACCTCGACCGAGGTCTTGACGCCCAGGGGCGGGCTTGAGTCCGAATTAAGGCAGCGGATCGGGACCTTGACCGCCGACATCCAGGGCCGCACGTCGAGCGCGAATAGATCCTTGATGAGGGAGACGGCGGCCTGCGGGTCCGTCTTCGAGGCCTGTTCAGCGGTCCAGGCGATCAGCTTGGGGTCGGCGTCCTTCGCGAAGACGGCGGGCATGAATTTCGCGATGCCCGCGGCGAAGTCCCGTTCGAGGGACTTGACGAAATTCTCCATCATCTCTTGGGGGAATTTCATCTCGACGTTGTGCAGGGTGTCGACGCAGACAACGCCCACCACGGTTCCGGGGTTGTCCTTGGCCGCCGCCAGCGAGACGCTCCCGCCCATCGAGGATCCGACCAATACGACGCGATTCAATTTCAACTGCTTGATGAGCTCATCGACGTCCTGGGCCAGGTCCGCGACCTTCAGGTCCTTCCGTCCGCGGTCGGACTCGCCGTGGCCCCGCAGGTCGAGGGCGACCACCCGGAAATGCTTCGACAGCTCGGCCATCGCCGAGTCCCAATAGCGGCGGTTGCAGGACCAACAGTGAATGAAAAGCAAGGTGGTCTCGCCGGAGCCCCTCGACTCGTAGGCGATCTTGGCGCCGTCCGGCAGGGTCAGGGTTTGGGCGGCCTCCTTGGGTTTGGGGCAGGCCTGGAGCAGGGCGAGCGAGAGTCCGAGAAAGAAACAAAGGGAGAATTTTCTCATGACCCGAGAATACTACTTGGGCAAAGGGGCGCCAAGGCGAATCAAGCCGGCCTTGGCCAGGGATCGGAAATAGGCGTAGTCCCCGCGTTGGGCGGGTGGTAGATATTCAAATCCGGGCGGTTAAAGGCGAAAAGGGGGAATTTTATGAAACTCGCGCTTCTGTCTCTCACCCTATGGACCGCATTGCAAGCCTCGCCGGCGCAGCTTCGCGCGGCGGAACCCGAATCCAAACCCTCCGCGACCCTGTTGCAAGAGGCCGAGACCCTGGCCCAGATCTACGTCAAATTGCGGCTGCTGGGCTCTTCCTTGGAGGGACCGGAACTCAAGGAATACTTGGACGCGATGAACCGCGGCCTCGACAAGGTCCTCGCCTTCCGGGACTCCTTCACGCCCGAAAAAAAGAAGAAGATCGAGGGCCAGCTGAAAGTTCTGCAGCAGGAATCCGCCAAGCTGCTCGACCGCAACGCCGAGCAGGTCCGCAAAGAGCTGCCCAAGCTGGTCGACCACCTGCACGAACTGGTGAAGACGCTGGCGCAGTAGGGGCGAACCGGACCGCAGGGGCCCAAGCAATTTCGCCCCCAATGAAAAAGGCGGCCCATAGGCCGCCTTTTTCATGAAATCAAGACGTGGGCGTCTTACGCGTGCGCCGCTTCCCCCGACTTGATCCGCATCCCGTAGAAGGAACGGATGACGAAAATCGCCGAGATCACGAAGAAGACCCCCGCCAAGATGGCGCTGGTGTTGCGCGGCAGCTCGATCGCCAGCTCGACGGCTAGGAGGCCGAAGAGGGTGGTGAACTTGATGATCGGGTTGAGCGCGACGGACGAGGTGTCCTTGAAGGGGTCGCCGACCGTGTCGCCGACGACGGTCGCGGCGTGCAGGGCCGAGCCCTTTTCCTTCAGCTCGACCTCGACGACTTTCTTGGCGTTGTCCCAGGCGCCGCCGGCGTTGGCCATGAAGATGGCCTGGTAGAGGCCGAACAGCGCGATGGAGATCAGGTAGCCGACGAAGAAGAAGGGCTCGATGCAGGCGAAGGCCAGGGTGCTGAAGAAGACGGTCAGGAAGATGTTGAACATCCCCTTCTGCGCGTACTGCGTGCAGATCGCGACGACCTTCTTGCTATCCGAGATCGAGGCCTTCTCGCTGCCTTCCAGCTTGATGTTGGCCTTGATGAACTCGACCGCGCGGTAGGCGCCGGTGGAGACCGCCTGCATGGAGGCGCCGGTGAACCAATAGATGATGGCGCCGCCGGTGATCAGGCCCAGCAGGAAGGGCGGATGCAGGAGCGAGAGGTTTTCGATGCCCGTCTTGAGCCCGCCGGTCAGCAGGAAGATGATCGAGAAGATCATGGTCGCCGCGCCGACCACCGCGGTGCCGATGAGCACGGGCTTGGCGGTGGCCTTGAAGGTGTTGCCGGCGCCGTCGTTTTCCTCGAGCAGGTCCTTGGCCTTGTCGAACTTGACGTCGAAGCCGTAGTCCCGCTTGATCTCTTCCTTGATATTGGGAAGGTTTTCGATGGTCGAAAGCTCGTAGACCGACTGGGCGTTGTCGGTGACCGGGCCGTAGGAGTCGACCGCGATGGTCACGGGGCCCATGCCCAGGAAGCCGAAGGCGACCAGGCCGAAGGCGAAGACCGCCGGGGCGGCCATCAGCGAGCCGACGCCCATGGCGCTGACGCCGTAGGCGGCGGCCATCAGGGCGACGATGACCAAGCCCATCCAGTAGGCGCTGAAATTGCCCGCGATCAGGCCCGAGAGGACGTTGAGCGAGGCGCCGCCCTCGCGGGAGGCGGTGACGACTTCGCGGACGTGGCCCGACTCGGTCGAAGTGAAGATCTTGATCATCTCGGGGATGAGCGCGCCCGCGATGGTGCCGCAGGTGATGATCGTCGAGAGCTTCCACCACAGGGTGCCGTCGCCCAGGTCTGGGATCAGCAGGTAGGAGACGACGTAGGTCAGGGCCAGCGAGACGATGGAGGTCACCCACACCAGCGAGGTGAGGGGCGATTCGAAGTTCATCTTGTCGGCGTTGCCGAAGCGGGCCTTGGCGTAGGCCTCGTTGAGCAGGTAGGACATGCCGCTCGCCAGGATCATCACGATGCGCATGGCGAAGATCCAGACCAAGAGCTGGATCTGCGTCACGGCCTCGGGGACCGCCAAGAGGATGAAGGTGATCAGCGCGACGCCGGTGACGCCGTAGGTCTCGAAGCCGTCCGCCGTGGGGCCGACCGAGTCGCCCGCGTTGTCGCCGGTGCAGTCCGCGATGACGCCGGGGTTGCGCGCGTCGTCTTCCTTGATGTTGAAGACGATCTTCATCAGGTCGGAGCCGATGTCGGCGATCTTGGTGAAAATGCCGCCGGCGATGCGGAGCGCCGAGGCGGCCAAGGACTCGCCGATCGCGAAGCCGATGAAGCAGGGGCCGGCGTAGTCGGCCGGAATGAAGAGCAGGATGCAGAGCATCATGACGAGCTCGGTGGCGATCAGCAGCATGCCGATGCTCATGCCGGCCTTCAGCGGGATGGCATAGACCGGGAAGGGCTTGCCCTTGAGGCTGGCGAAGGCGGCGCGGGAATTGGCCAGGGTGTTGATGCGGATGCCGAACCAGGCGACTCCGTAGCTGCCGGCGATGCCGATCAAGCTGAACACCAGGATCATCGCGACCTTGTCGATCGAGAAGTGCCGCAGATTATAGAAATAGACCCATATAATGATGCCGATGAAGACCTCGAGGAGCAGGATGAACTTGCCCTGCGTGATCAGGTAGGTCTTGCAGGTCTCGTAGATCAGCTCGGAGATGTCCTTCATGGACTGGTGGACCGGCAGGCCCTTGACTTGGGAGTAGATGACCAAACCGAAGACGAGGCCCAGTGCGCAGATGCCGAGTCCGTAGAGGAGCAGGTCGTGTCCGTTGACCCCCAGGAAGCTGACCGAGCTCAAGTCCGGGAGGACGAGCTCCGCCTCGCTGGCGTGGGCGGCACCGCCAACCAGGATCAGGGCGCAGAAGGCCAGGAGTGCGAACAGGGGCCGGGCGGCCTTTAAATCTTTAAAAAATTTCATGAATAGGCTCCTCATCGATTCCCGCGCGACGGCGGGGTGGAAAAAAGTCGGCCTCGTATAGCTTAGGAGTTGGCGATCTCCAAGGAAATTTTTCGGATGGGGATATTGGGGTAAAAATATATAAAAATCAAATAGTTAACTAATTTTGCCTTCCGGCTTGACCGGTCTGACCCGCTATGTTACCAACGCGCGGCGTTGAAAAGACCGCGCCCCAAGCAGAGCGACCCTTTCCTGATCGCCTTCGGCATTTACGGCGGGGTCGGCTTCCAGTTGGCGGCCTCGGTGGTGGGCGGATTGCTCCTCGGGGGCTACGCCGACAAGCGCTGGGGTACGAGCCCCTGGCTGACGATGACGGGCCTGATCTTCGGGGCCGTCGGCGGTTTCTACAACCTTATCAAGATCTTGAATTGGAACCAAAACCGCCGCAAGCGGCGGCGCACCGACGGGTAGGGTGTCCGGGTCGGGTGGTGACGATGAAGGAAGATTTGAATACGGGCGCCCCGGCCGAAGCGGTCGAGGCCAACCCCGAGGCCGCTCGGCATCTCGAGCGCAACAACCTCTTGTTGGTGGTCCTGGGCACGGCGGCCTTCGGCTTCACCGAGGATTTCCGCCAGGTGCTCAGCTTCCTGGCCGGTGGCATCCTGACGGTGGTCAATCTGAGGTTATTCCGCCTCATCGTGGCTGGGATGGTGGGCGGCAAGACGACCAAGAAGGGCCGGCTGGTCGCCCAGGTGGTCCTCAAGTTCTTCGGCGTGATGGGGGCCTTGGCCTTCTTGATGCTGTGGGTGAAGCCGGCCCCGGTGCCTTTCTTGCTGGGGCTGTCGACGGTCGTGGTCGCGATCACCCTCGAAGGAATTTTTGGCATTTTCAGGCAGGAGCGTTAAGACATGCATCATTTTTCCTGGATCGGTTACTACCTCCACGTCGGACACCATCATATCCACATCGCCCATGCGGCGCTCGCGGCGCTGATCCTCACCTTCCTGGGCGTGATCGTTTATTTCAAGCTGCGCAACACCGAGGCGGCCCTGGTTCCCGGGTCGAAGATCAGCGTTCCGAACATCTTCGAAGTGGCCGCCGAGAGCCTGATCGGCCTGATGGAAGGCATCATGGGCCACGACGCCAAGAAATATTTCCCGATGATCGGGACCTTGTTCATCTTCATTTTTCTGAACAACATGATGGGCTTGATCCCCGGGCTGCTGCCGCCGACCGACAACATCAATACCACCCTGGCCTGCGGGTTGGTGGTCTTCTTTTATTTCAACTACATCGGCATCAAAGAGAACGGGCTGATCAACTATCTCAAGCACTTCGCCGGCCCCGTCATCTTCCTTGCGCCGCTTATGCTGGTCATCGAGCTGATCGGCATCGCCGTGCGCCCCGTCTCGCTGGGGCTGCGCCTCTTCGGCAACATCACCGGCGACCACATGGTCTTCGGGATTTTTTCGGATTTGGTACCCCTCGGGGTGCCCGTGATCTTTTTGGCCCTGGGCTTGTTCGTGTCCTTCATCCAAGCCTTCGTGTTCTCGCTTTTGTCGACGATCTACGTCGCCTTGGCGCTGCCGCATGGCGAGGAGCATCACCACTGAGGGCCGGGATTTTCCCAGCCTGTCTAGTCCACCTCGGGAATTAGCTCGGGGGCCGAAACGCAACGCAGGAAAGATCCTGCATCAGGAGAAACAAAAATGAAGAAGCTCATCGCCGGGATTTCCGGTTTCCTCGCCACCGCCTTCGTCAGCGTCGCCGCCTTCGCCCAAGAGCATGCGGCGGCCGCGCCCGCCGGCGGCGGCACCAGCACCAACGCCATCTACGCGATCTCGGCCGCCCTGGCCATCGCCATCGCCGCTTCCTTCGGCGCGATCAGCCAGTCGAAGGCCGCCGCCGCCGCCCTCGAGGGCATCGGCCGCAACCCCGGCGCCGCCGGCAAGGTGCAGACCCCGATGATCATCGCCCTGGCGCTGATCGAGTCGCTGGTCATCTACGCCCTGGTCATCGCCTTCCTGATCCAAGGCAAGATCGCCTAAGGCTTTCTCCCCCCCTTTAAACGGGCCGAGGCCGGCGCAGGCCGGCGGAGGGTCCGTTAAGGTAATGACTAAGAGCCCCGTTCCGGTTTTGGCCGGGACGGGGCTTTTTATTAAGGAGCGCTGGATCCGCGGCGAATAATTTAACGGGTCCTGTCCGGGCTGCACCCCCACCGTGCTCGCAGGCGGCGCTGCGGATTTGGCCAATTGCCCAGCAGTCCATAGGGGCCCCCGCCCGGCCACCCGTTGAAGGCGCCGCCACGGTTACGGTTGCCGCGGTCATTTGAATTTTTTGGAGGGAGTTTTTTTGCCGGATGCCGCTTTTTTTGCGGACTTTTTTTTGCAATTTTTACGGAACCAGTCGGCTAGGGACTCGCGGGTGAGTTGCTTGTTGGCTAGCTTCATCATGGTCTCGTAGATCTGGCCCTCGGGGCAGTCCAGGAGGAAGCCGTTGATATCGAGGAAGACCGCCGCGACGGTGGCCGCGGTGCGTTTGTTTCCGTCGATGAAGGGTTGGTTTTCCGAGATAGAAAAGGCATAGGCGGCGGCCTTGGAAAAGATGTCGGGATAGAGATCTTCCCCGCCGAAGGATTGTCGAGGCTGATAGGCCGCGGATTCCAGCAGGCCGGCGTCTCTTAGTCCCATAGATCCTCCGATTTCTTCGATAAGGGTATCGTGGATCGCCAAGATCTGGTCGAGTTCAAGGTAGATGCATTTCATCAGGCGAGCTTTTCGAGGTCGCGGCGGTACTTCTTGATGAAGCGGGCCATGGCCTGAGTGACCTTCTTGTCGCTTTGGGTGCTTTTGAAGCGAGGCCGGAGAACGATGCAGTTGTCTTGGGCCTCGATTTCTAGCTCGTCGTTGGCGGAGAATCCCGTCGCCTTGAGGATTTCGTTCGGAAGGATCACGCCGTAGCTGTTGCCGATTTTGCTGAGTTTTTTGACCAGTGCCATAGTATCTTCAGATTAACATTGTAATAACAATTGTCAATCCCGGGAATTTTCCGAAATCCAATACCTTACGGGAATCGCCACGTCCGGCGCGCCATGGGGACAACTGGGAATTTCGGTTTTCCGAGATAACTCAGCCGTGCGCCGTGCCGTAGGCCAGGATGCCTTGCAGGACCTGAGTCTGGTTGGGGCGCGCCGGGGCGGTCGGGACCGGGGCCGGGGGGTGGCTGTCGAGGGTGGCCTGGGCCAGGCGGGTCTCTTCGGCGTCGATCAAGCGGCCGTCTTCGCCGGCCAGGCCGATCTCGCGGGCGACGCGCACGTAGGAGGCGAGTTCGGCGCCCGCGGGATCCGCGGACTGAAGCTCGAGGATCCGCCGCGCCAGGGCGACGCGGCGCAGGGCCAGGACTTGGTCGGCGTTGATCTCCTGGCCGGGGAAGACTTGGGCCAACAGCGTCGATTCGGAGCCGGCGCGCAGCGCGCCGTTCCCGTCGAAGCAATCCGCGAAGGCCCGCAGCTCGGGGCCGGCGGTGTATTGCAGGTCCTGCAGGCTGCGGCGGGCGTGGTGCAGGGAGATGCGGGCCAGGATCTCTTGGACGTCGGCGACGCTCAAATTGTAGCCGCGGAACTGGCGCTGGATGTAGGCGACCTGCTGGTCGGGCGTGCCGTTGACGATGACGCGCTCGTAGATCGCGGGATCCGCGAATTGCTCCGCTACGTCCGCCACCGGCAGCTCGCTGCCGTCGGGACGGCGGATGTTGCGCAGGACGTTCTCGCCGCGCAGCCAGTCGAGGTTTAATTCGCGATAGAAGCTGGCGTCGGTGGCGGGGCCCGTGGGTCCCAGCAGCAGGGAATGGCGCAGCAGGCTGCGCGCGCCCTCGCCGGTGGCGGCGGCTTGGGCCTGGATTTCCTGCCGGGCCTGATCGACGTAGCTGCCCGAGACCCAGTAGCGCTCGGTCAAGCTGGGCGCGATCAGTTCTGCGGCGCCGTGCAGGGCCCAAACCAGCGGGTGGCGCTGGGCGTCCTCGAGCTGGTTGGCGCGGCGGTAGACCAGGTTATCGCGTCCGGTCTCGGCGTTGCTACGGGTCAGGTGATTCCAAATCATGTGGGCGCCGTCGGCGTAGAATCCGGCCGCCATGGCGCGTCCGCCCCAGCGGGCGAAGCCGGTGGCCGCTTTGGTCTCGGCCACGGCCAAGGCGCGGTTGCCGAAGGCCATGCGGTAGACCTCGGGCAGGAAGAAACCGCCGACGCGCAGGGCGCGGCGCTCGGCCGAGCCCTCGGCGTACATCTGGCCCAAGGTCGCGTCGACCAAGGCGGAGGTGAGCAGGCCGGCGCCGAGACTGGCCGGGCGCAAGGCCGCGCCGGGATTGCGGCGGTTGATCAGGCGCGAGACGCCCGACATCGCGCCGTAGGCGGAATAGACGTCGAGGGCGAAGCGCTCGTTGTTGTGGTAATTCGAATGCAGGCCCATCATATTGGCGCCGTGCTCGGCGCTCAGCACCGTCACCGCGCCGGCCGCCAGCACCGGCGACCAAAGCCGCGCGCGCGCGCCCAAGGACAATTCATTGCTGCCGACCGGCCGGAGCCAACCGGGCAGGCTGCGCAGGGTCCCCAAGGTGAGCGAGCGACGCTTCACAGCCAGGCCGATCAGCTCGGCACCGGCCCAATTCGCCAGGCCCCATTGCCCGAGCCAAGTGGCCCGCTGCGCGAACAGGGATTGCGGAGCGGAGCCGGGATTGGAGCCGGCGGGACAGGTGTAGCCGCTCTCTTCCTCGCCGCCGAGGGCATGGACCGCCTCGCAGGCGCCGGCGACGTTGCGCGCGACCGGCCGGGGCTCCACCCACTCGGTGCCGCGGCCGCGGATGCGTCCGTGCCGCACCTCGAGGGCCCCGGTCGGACGCGAGGCGTCGATCTGGGCGACGAAGACGTCGTTGTTCGGGCTCAAGTAGCTGAGTTGGAGGATCCCGTCGTTGGGGCGGGTGTTGCTGACGACGATCTCTTCGGGATTGGGCGCCCGATGGAGGTGCTCTTGGATGTATTCGCTGAAGGCCGCCAAGGCGGGATGCTGGCGGATCAATTCGGCGGTAAGCTGCGTCACGGATTATCCCCTTAACACCAAGGTCTATGGACCATCCCCCCGGATGGCGGGGTTATTATCGTGCGGAATCGGCCGAAGTTGCGGGTTTAGCCCATCAGGTCGCCGTTTCCCACCAGCTCGAAAGCCTCTGAAGTTACTTCGGTTTTTTCGGGGGGCGGCGGGGTCCAGCGGCGTTTGAGCTTCTCGTAGGGGTACTCGCCGTTGGCGTCGGCGGCGCCCTTCAGGGTGCCGTCGGCGTTGAAGAGCTCCCGGGCCCAGTCGTTCTCGTCCTGGTCGACGTAGACCAGGAAGCTCGCGGCCTCTTGGACGCGTTTCATCAGGATCTTGCGGCAGAGGCGCTCGACGTCCGCCTCGCTCATGTGGGGGTAGAAGCTCTTCAGGCCGTCCGGGCCCACGGTTGCCAACTGCGTTTCTTGAATCTGCTCCAACTGGCTCAGGACGATCTTTTCGTCGCGCAGCAGGACGATGGCCTCGTTGACGTCCTCCCAATTCTCGGAGTGCAGGAAAGGCACCACGATCTCTTGGATCATCTTGGTCAACTCCTTCGAGGTCGCGAGGTCCTCGGCGTACATCTTGTCCTTCAAGTCCTCGTTGTCCAGGTCGGCGACGGCCCACTCGATCGCGGAGGGGGCGATGGCGCGGAACACGCGCCGCGATTTGTTCAGCCAGGAAAGCGGGTTGACGCATTTCCAAAAGCTGTAATCGTAGAGGCCGTCCTCGCGATAGACCTGGGTTGTGACGCGGCTGTTGATCGAGGCCTCGTAGTCGCTGCCGACGGCGAAGTGCCGGATGCCCAGGTCCAGGGCCCAGACCGCCGCCAGGCCCCAGGTGAGGCGCGAGGCGAGGGGCGCGATGCGGCTGCCGACGGCCGTGCCGGCGAGGCGCTGCCCCAGGGCCGTCCTGCCGACGATCTCGGGGGCGACCAGGCCGGCGCCGCCGGCGATCCACTTGCCATAGTCGCGGATCGGGTGGTCCGGCTCGAAGAAAATTCCCGCCGCCTGGTCGAAGGCCGCGTAGCCCAGCATGCCGTAGCCCAGGTTGCGCAGGAAGGGCAGGCCGCGCAGCTGCGTGAAGGCCTGGGAGGTGAGGATTTTCTTTCCGAGCTTGTAGGTGGCGAGGATCGCCAAGACGTTGGCGACGCCGTAGAAACCATAGGTGATGTAGCTGACCTGCTTGCGCTCGCGCGCGGTCATGTCCTTGCAGTCCGGGCTGAGCAGCTCGCGTTCGCCGACCAATTCCTTCGTCAAGGAGCAGGCATCGGTCATCTCGACGGTGGCGACGGGCTGGGCGGTCTCGTACTCGGAGAGCTTGCCGGAGCGCAGGAACATCTGGTGGGAGCTGACGTCGACGTCGCCGGCGCAGAACAGGCCCTTCGCGCGGCTCTCGAAGAACAAGCTGTAGGCGGCGTCGCCGGGCACGGGGTTGTCGACGCGGGAATTTTGCAGCGAGAAGGCCGCCACGGCGTCCGGACTGCGCTGGCCCAGCAGCTTCTTGCAGCCCTCCTCGAATTGCCGCACGCTGGAAAATTTCCCCGAAGCGGTCGCGAGCGGATTGACGGCGCCGTCGCTGCACGATTGCCCGGCGAACTCCTCCGCGCCGGCCAGGAACTGGGTGGCGTTGCAGGCGTCGCCGATGAAGCCGCCGCCGATGGGGCTGCTGGAACGGTCGCTGATCTTGCCGCTGCGGACCAAGAGCTCGCGGCTGGGCCAAAGCCACTGGCCGCCGCAGAAAAAATCATTCGCCCGGTCCTCGTAGAGCACCTCGAAGCGCCCGTCGCCCTCGTTGCGGTTGAAGACGCTCGCCTTCGTCGGATCGAAGATCGCGGGCGAGGAAAAGACCTCCGCGGTCCGGCGGTTCAGCTCGGCCTGGCAGGCGTTTTGATAGATTTGAAAGGAAGGAAGCTGCTCCGCCCCGGTTGGAACGGCTTTGAACGGCCCCGTCATTTGTGCCCCCACAACCGCCTTACCCCCGGCGGTCGAAAACCCTTGTCGGAGGGATTATCGGTGGGCCAGGGGCGAGGTTGTGGGCGAAGGTTTATCCTATTAATATTACGAAGGATTTTTTTGCAAATAACGGATCTTACGGATGTTAATGAACTTTTTTCGATGCTGTCAAATGAGCCGTCCCCGCAAAGGGGTGAACGGGAGGTTCCTCATCCGTACTTGGACATGCTCTCGGACAGCTCGATATCGTGCGAGTCTAGCGAGGCTTTTTTGGGCAGGCTGCTGGGCCTGGGCCAGCGGTCTTGCAACTTCTTCACCGCGTCCTCGCCGGACTTGAGGGTGCCGTCGGCGTTGAAGAGCTCTCGGGCCCAGTCGTTGACCGGCTGCTCGACGAAGACCAGGAACTTGGCGCATTCCTGGACCTTGTAAGCCAGGGCCTTGCGGGCGAAGAGCTCGACCTCTTCCTCGCTCATCTGTGGAAAGTTGCTTTTGAGGCCCTCGGCGCCTTGGGAGAAGAAAACAGAGGACTTATAGAGGTCGCCCATCGACAGCTCGGTCGGCTTGCGCAGTATCTCAAGAAAGGCGTCGCGGTCGGCCGCATTCTCGGCATGGAGGAAATGCGGCAGGAGCTCGCGGAAAAATTCCTCTCCCTGCTCGGAGCTCTCCTTGTCCTCTTTGTAGACCTTCGCCTTGAGTTCGTCGTTATCCACGGCGACCGCCCACTCCATCGCGTCGGGGGCGAGCAGGCGGCTGCCGGCGCGCAATCCCTTCACCGCGAGCGGAACCACCAACAAGTCCCAGCCGTCCAGCTCGTAGACGTGCTTGTCGTAGATTTGGTCGGTGACGCGGCGGTTGACCGAGGCCTCGTAATCGCTGCCGATGCCCCACTGGAAGGCCTTGTTCATCACCCAGACGGCGGCCAGGCCGATGCTGGCCCGCGAGGCGATGGGCGCGACGCGGCTCACCGCGGGGATGGAGGAAAGCCGCGTGGCCAGGCCGGTGGCGCGCGCGATCTCGGGGGCGGCCACGCCGAGTCCGCCGGCGATCGGGCTGCCGTACTTGCGGGCCCAGTGGTCTTCCTTCACGAAGTTGCTGGCGATGGTGTCGTAGCCCAAGTAGGTCAGCGCGCCCCAGCCGAGGTTGCGCATGAAGGGAAGGCGGAACAGGGCCTGCATCCGCGGCATCGCGGCGAGCTTGCGGTAGAGCTTGACGCCGCCCCAGACCGCCGAGGCGGTCAAAAATCCGTGCCAGGCGTAGGAGATGTAGTTGTGCTGGGAGCGCTCGCCGGCGGTGACGTCCTTGCACTTGTCGGGGTCGATCAGCTCGTCTTTGCCCAGCAGGCCGGTGGTCATCGAGCAGGCGTCGTTCATGGGGATCGGCGCGCCCAGCTCGCCCTTGTCGTTCTGCATGTCCGAGATGCTGCCGGCGCGGACCAGCATGGTGTGCATGCTGCTGTCGACCATGCCCTCGCAGAAGAAATTGTTGGCCTGGCTTTCGAAGAGCACGCTGTAGTTGCCGTCGCCGGGGAAGGGGTTGAAGAGCCGGGTGCGCTTCAGGTCGAAGCGGTCCCCCATCTTTTCGCCGAACTTGCGGCGGCCGTAGTCGTCGAAGAGGCCCTTGCACTGCTTTTGAAACTCTTGGATGCTGAGGTATTTGTCCGCGCCGGCCAGCTTGGGGTCGCCGACGCCGTCCTGGCAGGCGAGCGGCGCGCTCTTGCCCTGGGCGTCGGTGGCGGTCATCTCTTCCTTGCCCGCCAGCTTCTCGGTGGCGGTGCAGGCGTCGTCCATCCACTTGCCCGCGACCGGCTTGCCGGGCAGCTTGCCTTGGGAGGCCTCTTCCTTGGCCTTGCTGATTTTGCCGCTGCGGATCAGGATCTCGTGGCTGCGCCAGTTCACCTGGGCGCCGCAGAAGAAATCTAGGGACTCGTCGTTGTAGACCAGCTCGAAGCTGCCGTCTCCGTCGACGCGGTTCCAGACCTTCGCCTTCTCCAGGTCGAATTTTACCGGCGCCTTGCCGGAGGCCTTGGCGGCCTTGTCCAATTCGGCTTGGACGGTGTCGCGGAAAAATTGAAACGATTGCGTCTGCTCCGCTCCGGTTGGAACGGCTTTGATCGGCCCTGACATCTTAAGTACCCCCGTACCTGCCTCGCCCAGGAGGCGAGGACTTTTATCCCCATCTTCCAGTGGGGATTATCGGCACCAAGGGAAAAGAGTTGTGCGTTAGGTGTAGGGGCCGTTCGCGAACGGCTCCTACGGAGGCCGTAACAGGCACGATCTATTAAAAATATAATAATTTTATATACTTAAAAACTTTAGCCCGGACCAGGGAGATCGGATCCGGGCTAAAGGGGGTGTGGTCGGTCCCGCCCCGCCTCACTGCAGGGCCCGCCTTGCGGCCGGCCCCAGCCCCAGGTCGGCGGGGACGGGATGCTTTCGTAAATTACTTGGACGGCGTCGCCTGCGGGAGGGGCGCCTTGGTCAGGTCCGGATAGGGATCGAGGTCCGCCTCGCGGTCGTAGTCGGTGAAACCGTACTCGAAGGGGTTGAAGGCGGGCGCGAGCTTCTCGTCGCTGTACTGCACGATGCCCAGGATAAGGACGCCCTTCACCAGCTTGCCGAGCCCGGCCTTGCCGAGGGAGCCCGTCTTCTTCAGGGCGGCCAGCTGGCCCGCGCTGAGCGGGGGCAGTCCCTTGAAGAGCCAGGCGCCGGCGGCGCTCTTCGCCCGCGAGACGGGGGCGGTGACCTTTTCGACCAGGCGGCCGAAACGGCCCTTGGCGCCCTCGCCGAGCGTTCGGCTGGCCTCGCCCAGGACCTCGGCCTCTTTCTCCGCCTTGGTCGCGGCCTCGGCCCAGGCGTTCCCGCCGAAGGGCTTGAAGCGCGCGGCGTCGGGGGCGGTGCGGGCGAAGATGCTGCCCTCGCTTTTCCACACGTTCCAGACGTTGCGGTAGCTCGTGATGCTGCCCAAGCGCCGGGCCTCGCCGAAGATGCTGAAGGCGCGGCGCGCGCCCCACACCGTCAGGGCGCCGTTGATGCCCCGCCCCAGGCCGTCCATGGCGGCTTCGTCCGACCAATCGCGATATTGGGTGGGTTCGCAGAAGGCGCCGCCCACGCAAAGGACGTTGGTGAGGCCGACGGCCGCCATGTTGCCGAAGCCGCCGCCGTCGCCCAGCATGTCGCTGAAGGCGGCGCGGGAGCGCTTGTCGAGGCTGTCGTCATAGGCGGGGTCTTGGGTGGCCGCCTTGACGGCCAGGAAGCGGAAGATCGTCTTCGCGAAGAAGAGGTTGTTGCGGCGGCCGCTTAGGTTCCACCAGCTCTCGAACCAGCCTCCGCTCATCTTGCTGTTGCCGCCGCCGTAGCCGAGGAAGCCGGGGCGCTCGCCCTCGGCGAAGGCCAGCAGCTGGCTGTAGCGTTCTTTCTCGTCCTTCAGGGTGAGGATCTGGTGCAGGCGGGTCGCGCAGAGCTCGTCGTTGAGCAGGGCGCGGGAGCCGGCGTCCAGCCGCTTCATGCCCTCCTCCAACTTGCCTTCCAGGGCCCAGGATTCGTTGTTGCGGACGCCTTCCTCGATGACCGACTCGAGCTTGGAGATCGCCGCCTCGCGCTCGATGAATTTCCCCTCCGCGGCGCTCTCCGCCGCGACGTTGCCGATCAAGAGTGGGCTATCGGTCCAGATATTTCGCGCCAGGGAAGGCAGGAAACCGACGATGTTCGTGGCGGTTTTGCCGACGCCGTTCAAGGCGAAGGTCCGGTGCGCCATGTGCACCTCGTCGGCGTGGATGCCGCGGTTGTAGAGCTTGATCGCGTCGAGCGTGGGACCGAAGGCGGAGCGCGCTTGCAGGGTCTTGAGGTTGGTCGAGATCGGCGCGTAGCGGTTCTTCATCAGCTCGTCGATGCTGGCGAGGAATTTTTCGGGCTCGATGCCGGAGGCCTGCTCCGCGGCGAGATTGGCGGTGAGGATCTTGCGGGCCTCGGCCAGGTCGAGGGTCTTGTCGCCGTTGGCGTCCCCTTCGCGGATCAGCTGCACCCAGGCCGCCTCTTCCTCCAGGCTGCGCGCCTCGGTTTGGCCGCCGGCCAGCAGCCGCTTGAGCTCGCCGGTTTTCATGTCGAGCGTGAGGTCCGAGCCGCGCAAGGTCGCGGCGACCTCGTGGGGTTCGAGCAGGGGGAGATTTTCGAAATACAGCGTCTCCAAAGGTCGGATGTCGACCTTGTCCACTTTGGGTGGGGTCATGGGTGTGCCTCCGTGCGCGCGAGACACGACCGGGCCGCGGACGACAGGTCCGAACCCTGGGAGTGCCCGTGCGAGATTTAAATGAGGCCAAATGGAACGGTAGGTAGGAAAGACGCCATTTGTGCCCCGAGCCAAGCGCCGCCGCCGGGGACCGGCGACAACGCAAAAAACGTCATCGCCCCAGGTATCGGGGGAATCCCCGAGAGGTTGCTTAAATGAGACTTTTTACCCTAACCGCTGGGGGCTGAAGGGGGAGGGCGGAACAGCAAGCTCGGAGGGGAGAATATTAGACTATCGCGCAGTTTGCCCGGCCACAACGTGGCCGGTTTGCCTGCTTGCTCCCCCCGGGCATAGGTGAGCTAGGAATGCATGGAGCCAACGGTGATCAGAATCAAAAAAGTACCGCAACCGTTGGGGGCTGAAGGGGGAGGGCGGAAGCCACCCCCTGGGCTTTAGTGGGTTCGGACTTGCTCCGAACCCACGAATAGATAACCCGGAAAGGAAAATCCGATCCGGGTTACCAGGGGGTGTGGTCGCCCCCGCCGCCTTCTCTCGCGGCATGTCGCCATGCCGCGTTGTGCCCCCGGTGTCGGAGTGATCGGGCGACGGGGTGCTTTCGTAAGCTATCTTAAGACTACTTCTTCGGCGCGTGCAGCGTCGGGTCGGGCTTGGTCGGATCCGGGTAGCGCTCGAATTCCGCCTCGCGGCTCATGTCTTGCAAGCCGTGCTCGAAGGGGTTGTAGGGGGCCGAGAGTTTTTGGTCGGCGTATTGCGCGATGCCCAGCAGGACGACTCCCTTGGTGAGCTTGTCCAGGCCCTTGCCGCTCATCTTCGCGCCCTTTTCGAGCATGGCGCTCTGCTCCGCGCTGAGCGGGACGCCCTTGAAGATCCATTCCTTCATGCCCTTCTTGGCGGCGTCCCATTTGTCCAAGAGCTTCCAGAAGCGACCGTCCTTGGCGGACTTACCGGCCAGGCCGAGCAGTTCGGCCTCTTTCTCGGCGGCCAGGGCGGCCTCGCCCCACTTGCCGCCGGCGAGGACGTTCCACTTGCTTTCGGCCATCGAGGCCTTCCAAACCTGGGCCACGCTGCCCTCGGCGCCGTAGAGGCCCTTGAGCCGCGCGAGCTTGCCGGCCTCGCCCAGGCGGGTGAGGAAGCGATTGCCGCCGAAGACCATGAAGGCACCGTCGACGCTGCGGCCGAAGGCGTCCATGTAGGCCTCGTCGGACCAGTCGCGGTACTCGGTGGGTTGGCAGACCTTGCCGCCGAGGCAGAAGACGTTGGTGAGGCCCACCGCCGCCAGGTTGTTGAAGCCGCCCAACGGGTCTCCGTTCATGTCGGCCAGGGTGGCGCGGGAGTCCTTGTGCAGGACGTCGTCGGCCGCGGCGTCGCCCGAGGAGGCCTTGGTGCCGAGGAAGCGCAGCACGGTGCGGCTGAAGTAAAGGTTGTGCCGGCCGCCGGTGTAGTTCCAGAAGGAGGCATTCCCGCTGGTATTGCCGGTACTGAGGTTGAAGAAGCTCAAGAAGCCACTGGGCCGGTCCTTCTTGGCGAACTCCGCCATCTTCTGGTTGCGTTCCTTGGGGTCCGCCGTGTTGAGGATCTCGTGGATTTTGGTCGCCGCCAGCTGATCGTTGAGCACCTTGGCGTCCTTGGCGTCGAGCTTCTTCAGGGCCTCGTCCAGCTTGCCCTCGACGGCCCAGGACTCGCCCGCGGCGACGCCCTTTTGAATGACGTCGCGCAGCTTGTCCAGGCTGGCTTGGCGCGCCTCGAATTCCGTCTTCGCCGCGGCCATGGCCTTCTGGTCGCCCCATAGGACCTCGGTCTTTCCGCCGATGCGGCGGATCGGGAAGCTGAGGAAACCGCCGACGTTGGCCAGGGTCTTGCCAAGGCCGTTCATGGAAATGGTGGCGCCGGCGTGGCGGTAGCCCTCGCTGAGGATGCCCTTGTTGTAGAGATCGAGGGCGTCCAGGGTGGGACGGAAGGTAAGCTCGGCCTTCCAGCCCTTCATGTTTTTCGCCAGGGGATCGTAGCGCCCCTTCATCAACTTTTCGACGCTTTCGAGGAACTTTTGGGGGTCGATGGCCGAGGCCTGGTCGGCGGGGAGGTTGCCCAGCAGCTTCTTGACCTCGTCGACGTCGACGTAATGGTCTTTATTCGTGTCGGCGTCCCGGATCGTCTGGACCCAGGCGGCTTCCTGCTCGAGGCTGGTCGCCTCGCCGGTGCCGCCGTCCTTACCGACCTTGGTGAGGGTGCCGGTCTTCGTGTCGAGGGCGAGGTCTGAACCCGTGAAGCGCTTGGCGGCCTCGTTGACGTCCAGCTGGAGCAAATTCTCCAGATAGAGCGAATCCAGCGATTGAATATCGACCTTTGGTGGGGTCATGGTGTGCCTCCCGTACCTGTGCTGCCGGCCCGGCGCGCGACCAAGCGCGACCGGGACCTATCGTCCGGTGAAAGCCCTGCGGGCGCGACGAGGCAGCCGCAGGACGCGAAATTAAAATCCCCAATGATTTCTGGACTTTATGCGGACGATGCGCCGCAGAATACAGGAAGGAAATAAACGGGATGGGTCTGTGCCCCCATTTATTCTCTGCCCCCTTGTCCAGTCCTATTCAAAATACCCTCGGTACTAAATATCGTCCCAAGGTCGGATTGGTTGCTAAGGAAGACGTTCGGGGCCTGGGTCCCGTTTCGGGCCTCGGGCGGTTGCCGCTCAAGGCGAGGGCCGGGCCTGTTTTAGCGAGGCCCTTCGGCTTCCGGTAGACTCAGCTCGTATTCGCGATCGAAGATCAGCGGGTGGTTGCTGTGCCGCGGGGCGTGCTGGAAGACGTAGCCCGCGATACCGTAGGAGACGATCCCTTCGTAGCTCATCCAGCGCAGGCCGCGGCCCAGTCCGCGCAGGCTGATGTTTTCCAGGGTGGCGACGCTGGCGCGGGCCAATAGGGCGCGGCTGGCGGCGGCCCGGGCCAGGGCCTCGGGCACCGGCGGATGGGCGGCGACGACGCGGCCCCACCAGCCGGTCGCGTTGGGCGCGACGGTCTCGGCGGCGGCGGTGAGCATGGTCGGCGAAGTCAGGATGCGCTGGACGCCCTGGGCCCGCAGCAGGGCCTGGCGGGCGGCGGCGACCTCGGCCTCGGTGGCGGCCGCTGCGAGCTCGGCCTCGGCGGCGGCGACACGACGCGCGGCCCAGCTGGCCATGTGCCGGCTGAACCAGCCGGAGGAGGCCGCCGTGGCCTCGGTCGCGGCGGCCTCGGCGGTGGCGGTGACCGCCGCCCCGGTTCCGCGGACGCCCAAAAACCTCAAGAAGCCGGCGCCGATCGCGCTGCGGCCCGCGGTGGTCATGGCGCTGCGGCCGAAAGAAAAGGCCCCGGCGCCGGTAGCCAGACTGGCGACCAGCAGTACCCCGTCGCTGGCGGCGCCGTCCTCGTTCTCGTCGCTGTAATTGCGGAACCAGTCGGGCGGCCAGATGCCGAATTCGCCGCCGCCCTCTTCGACCACGTTGCCCGAGTCGTCGGTGATGTCCGTGCCCAGGCTGTCCTGAAGAATGTGGTGGACGCGGTTTCGGAACGCTTCATCGGTCGATTCGCGGTGCAGGGCGTGGAGGATGGCACGGGCGAAATCGAGGTTGCGGACACCCTCGGCGTGGGTACCGGTGGACCACCAGCTGGTGAGGCCTTCGCGCAGGTCGTCGGCCAGCGAGAGCCACATCTCCTCGGCGCGGCGCGGGTTGCGCTCGGCGCGGATGTTCCAGAGGCGCTCGGCCTGGAAGACCTCGTCGGTCAAGAGCTCGTAATATCGGGCGTTGCGGCCCGGCAGCAGGTCGTCGTCATGGGTACGGAAATATTCGAGCGCATTGGGAATGGTACGGTCACCGGTGAAGTCGCGGGGCGGGTTCTCGATCAGGCGGCGCAGTTCCTGCAAGGCCTCCCCGCGCTCGCGGTCGTGCCGTTCGACGTTTTCTCGAACCAGGTGCCGGTAGGTCGGACCGAGGCGGGGCAGGATGTTCTCGCCGAACTCGGCGATATCCTCTTCGCTTTGGCGCGGGGCGTCGCCGGCGCCGATCCAGGTCAGCGCGCCGCCCAAGGTGCAGGCCCAGGTGATAAAGTCGATGGTCCCTACGATGGTGTTTTCCTCGGCATACTGTCGCTCGCGGTGGGTGAAGCCGGAGCGCATGCGCTCGAGGTCGCCCAAGACTTGGCGCGAGATATACAGGTTGCGGTCGAAGGGAGCCGCGTCGCCTGCGGAGTCCGCGGCGGGGTCGACCGCCTCGGCGCCGTAGTCGGCGGCCAGGGCGCGGGCGCCGGCGAGGAAGAGGGCGGTGGCGCGTTGCAGCTCGGTTTGAGTCGCTTCGCCCTCGGCGGCGGGGGCTTCCCCCAGCATGCCCTGCAGGAAGCCGGGGTTCTCTTCTTCCATGCGGCGCAGATGGCGCTCGACGTCGAGGCTGGTCAGGACTCCGTCGTCGCCCGCTAGTTCGAAAAGCTGATCGACGCGCGGGTCGGAGATCTGGGAACGGCGCTCCGTCAGGGCCTGCAGGGAGACCCCGTGCTCGGCCGCGTCGCCGCCCTCGGCGACGGCGGCGCCCATCGCGGCGTTGATTTCCTCGCGCAGGGTCAGCGCCAGGAAGCGAAAATTCGCCATGGTGAGCTCGGCCTCGGGAAACTCGGCGCGGGCCTCTTCCGGGAGGCTGTTGATGAAGGTCTGGAGCTCGTCGAAGGTCAGGCTCCAGTCGGCGTCGCGGTCGTTGATGTCGACCCCGGCGATCATCAGCAGATTCTGCAGCATGACGCTCTGCTCGTCCTCGCCCGCGAAGACGGTGGGCGGGAGGTGCTTGAGGAAATTCAGGTCGATGGGGGCGCGGCGGGCGGCCTCGTCTTCGGGCAGGAAGGCCTCCGGGACCTCGGCCTCCATGGCGCGCAGATGGCCCAGCAGGGTATTGACCTCGGAGATCAGGGTCTCGGCGTTGAGCTGTTGGGCCTGCTCGTTGGCTTGGGTCAGCTCGGCGACCAGCATTTCGATCTCTTCCGCGCTCAAGTTTTCCGCGTCGCCGTCCTGGGAGGCGGCGAGCTCGAGATATTGCAATACGGTTTCGGAGGCGCGCGCGTCGGACAACCGAGCGCGTGCCGCGCTGAGGGTGCCGGCCAGCTCGTCGCGGTTGCGGGTAAGGACGCTTAAGTTCCCGCGGCTCTCCTCGCGCAACCGGGTGACGTAGCTTTGAATCTCGGCGTCGCTTAGGACCAGGTCTTCTTCGTTGGGCTGCCCGTCCGAGTCGGCCGCGGCCATGAGCGGCAGGGTGACGGCCTGTAGTTCGGCGTTGCCGGCTAAGGCGCTTTGGACGAGGCGGTGAAGGAGGGAGATATCGATATCGGACATGGAGCGGCTCCGCTTAGGGTGCCGCCCGTGCGTGTGCCTTATTATCGGCGGGAGGGCGGAAGGGTTGCGGGATTGCGGTTGACAGAGGGAAAAGCCTTATTTAGACTAGTATCAGACTATAATTTTTTATAGGAACGCTTTCATGGAAATTGGTGTTTATGAGGCCAAAACCCACCTTCCCAAGCTCCTGGAACGAGTCTCGAAGGGAGAAGTGATCACCATCACCCGTCACGGGACACCCGTCGCAACGCTTTCTCCCGTTCAAAAAGAAAATAAGCTTTCGATCAAAGAGGCGATCGAGGGGCTGATCGAGTTGAAAAAGCGGGTGAACGTAAAAGTCAGTCCAAAAGAATTGCGAAAAATGAGGGAGACGGGTCGTCGGTGAAGACCTTCGTCTTGGATTGCTCGGTGACAATGGCGTGGGTGTTGACCACCCAAAACGACGATTATTGCCGCGAGGTGCTCAAGAGTTTCGAAGAATGGCAGGCAATTGTCCCGGGAATATGGCTGTACGAGGTCGCCAATATTTTACGGCTTAACGAGGACCGGAAAAAAATCAGTCGACAAGAATCCTCGGACTTTTACAAGCGCCTTCGAAGCCTGCCCATTACCGTTGTCGAAAAGCCTGAATTGCAAAGCTCCGAATTATTGCTGTGGATGTCCAAAAGCCACCGCATGACGCCTTACGACACGGCCTATCTTTATCTGGCCATGGATCGCGGCTATCCCTTGGCCACTCGAGACCAAGCCATGCTGCGGGAGGCCAAGCTTGCCGGAGTAGCGCTTTTCCATCCCTGACTAATCCTCATGCGGGCTCGACGGCTCGGTGTGCACGACCACGTCGACCACTTCCGGAATCTCTTCCTTGATCTTGGCGATCACCCGATGGGTCAGGCGATGGGCCTCCTGGGTGCTGAGCTGCGGCGCGACATGGATGTTGAGGTCCATGTAGATGGCCGCCGGGTTGCCGCGGGTGCGGATGCTGTGGCAGCGGTCGATGCCCTCGACCTGCATGGCGATCTTCACCACCTCGCGCGGGTCGAGCTGCGCCGAGTCCATCAGGGTGTTGAGGCTTTCCAGGACGATTTTGTAGCCGCTGTAACCGACGAAGACCGCGATCAGGGCCGCCGCTGCCAGGTCCACCCAGGGAATTTTGAACTTGATGCCCACTAGGGCGACGATCACCGACAGCGAGGCCAGGACGTCGCTGCGGGTATGCGCCGAGTCCGCCGTCAATAATTGACTGTGCAGTTCGTGTCCCCGGCGGTGCTCGTAGCGGCTCACCCAGGCGTTGACCGCCATCGTGCCGACCATGATCAGGAAGCTGTAGACCGTCACCTCGGGATTTTGGCGGTCGTGGAGGCGCGCCCAGGCGCTGGATGCGATTTCGTAGCAGGCCCAGAACAGCATGGCCGAGATGAACATGGCGCCCAGGGCCTCGACCTTGCGGTGGCCGTAGGGGTGTCCGGAGTCGGCAGGACGCGAGGCGAAGACCAAGGCAACGAGGCCGACGATGTTGGAGGTGGAATCGAGCAGCGAGTGGTAGCCGTCGGCGACCATGCTGAGGGTGTGCGTCGCGTAGCCGTAGCCCAGCTTCAATCCGCAGACCAGGAGGTTGAGCAAGAGGGTGATCCAGAGCACCCGTTTCACTTCCCGCGAGCGCTCGATCAGGTCGTCTTTGAGCATGGGGCTTATCTTACTCCGAAATAACGGACGAGGTACAAGCTGAGATCGGGCCAATAAGTAATCACCAGCAGGGCCGCGATCAGCAGAGCCAGGAAGGGCAGGGCGATTTTATACAGGTAGGTGACGTTTTTCTTGAATCGGATGCTCGAGATGAAGAGGTTGATGCCGACGGGCGGCGTCAGGTAGCCGATCTCGAGATTGGTCAGGAAGATGATCGCCAGGTGCAACGGGTCCACGTTGAACTGCTTGGCAATGGGCAGGATCAGCGGGACCACGACGATGATGGCCGAGAAGATGTCCATCAGGCAGCCGACGATCAAAAGGAAGATGTTCAGCGCGATCAGGAACATCCACTTGTTGTCGACGTAGCCTTGGATGAATTCGAAGATTTTGTTGGGGACCTGCTCGTCGATCAGGTAACTGGTGAAGCCCATCGCGACGGCGAGGATGACCAGGATCGACCCCACCAGGACCATGCTCTCCTTGGCGATGCGCGGAATGTCCCGGGTCAGCGAGAGGTCGCGGTAGATGAAGACCTCGACGACGAAGATGTAGAAGGCCGTGACCGCAGCCGCCTCGCCGGCCGTGACGTAACCGCCGTAGATCCCCACCAAAATAATGACCGGCAGGGGCAGCTCCCAAAAGGCGCCCTTGAAGGCCGAGAGCAGCTCGCGGAAGCTGAAGGGCGTGCGCGGGGCCTTCGACTTCACCCCCGCGCGGATCGCATGGGTGCCGAGGATGAGCATCAGCAGGATCCCGGGCAGGATGCCGGCGATGAAGAGCTGGTCGATGCTGACGCCGCTGACCAGTCCGTAGAGGATGATCGGCAGCGAGGGCGGGAACAGCAGGCCCAGCGAGCCGCAGGTGGTGACCAGGCCCAGGCTGTATTTCTCGTCGTAACCCTCTTTGGTCAGGATCGGGTAGAGCAGTCCGCCCAGGGCGATGATGGTGACGCCCGAGGCGCCGGTGAAGGCGGTGAAGAAGGCGCAGGCCGCCAGCGTGACCAGGGCCAGGCCGCCCGGCATCCAGCCGAACAGGGCCTTGGTGAGCTTGACCAAGCGTTCGGGGGTCTTGCTCTCGGCCATCAGGTAGCCCGCGAAGGTGAACATCGGGATCGCGGCCAGGATGGGCGCCGAGGTCATGCGGTTCATCTCGATGACGACCGCGGCCGAGTCGATGCCGGCCGAGTGGAAGGCCGAGAGCGCGATCGCCCCGAAGATCACGAAGAGCGGCGCTCCGGCCAGGGTGACCAGGACGATGGCGAAGGCCGGGCTCATGCGACGCCCTCTTTTTCCGGCTTGAAGAGCCGCACCACGTCGTCCAAGCCGTGGATGAAGAAACGCGCCGTCATGACGAGAAAACTGACCGGGATGATGACGATGACGATCCAGTTGGGGACGCCGTCGATCAGCAGCGTCTGGGACTCGCGCTCCATCACCAAGAACTTGTAGGCCGCGTTGGCCAAGAGCAGGCAGACCGCGGCCGAGCCGAAGTGGGCGATGATGCCGGCGAACTTCTTGGCCTTCTCGGGGAGAAATTTCGAGACCAGGTCGAGTTGGATATGGCTCTTTTGGTGCGTCGCGATGGAGGCCCCGAGGAAGCCCACCCAGATCACCATCGCGCGGACGATGGGATCGCCCCACTCGATGCCGGTGTCCCAGAAATTGCGCAGGATCACCTGCAGGAAGCCGAGCCCGATCATGAAGAGCAGCGCGAGCGAGAGCACGATGCCTTCGAACTTTTCCAACCAGCCGCTGAGGGTTTTGAGGGGCTTCATAGGCGTCCCGGAATGCCTGAGGCTCCTACTCGTTGTCCACAGCCCTTGCAACCCTTTTCCAACAAAAAACCCGGCACTTGCCGGGTTTTTTGCAAAACGAAGTCTGTTCGGGTGTCGGTCCTATTTGCGGACCTCGGCGATATAGCCCTTCACCCGCTGCAGCAGGGCGGCGGGGTAGAGGTTGCCGGCCAGCTTGGGGTAGACCGCCTCGGAGAGCTGGATCATCTCTTCCTTGGCCTTGGGGTCGACGGCGACCATCTGGATGCCGTTCTTCTTCAAGGTGGCGATGGCCGAGGTGTTTTCGGCGCGGATCTTTTGGACCAGCTGGGCCCCGTACTTGGCCCCGGTCTCTTTCAGCAGGGTCTGGAGGTCGGGCGGCAGCTTGGCGAACTGGGCCTTGCTGATCAGCAGGCCGCCGGTGGAATTGGCCAGGTTGGCCTCGGTCATGTACTTGACCTTGGTGAACCACTGCAGAGCGATGACGCCCAGGGGCGGGCCGTAGACGCCGTCGATCAGGTTGGTCTGCAGCGAGGTGAGGACGTCCGGCAGGGCCAGGGGGATCGGGACGATGCCCAGGGTCTCGTACATGGCTTTGACCAGGGGGTCGCCCTCCCAGGCCCACATCTTGACGCCCTTCATGTCCTCTTTATTGGCGATGGGCTTGTTGCTGAAGATGTTGACGAAGCCCGCCTCGGCCCAGCCCAGCAGGACGAAGCCGTTGGCGTCGAACTGCTTGTCGAACTCGGGCTGCAGCTTGCCCTTCACGTAGTCGACCTCTTGGTAGTTGCGGAACAGCATGGGCAGCTCGAGGATGCGCACCGAGGGGACGATCTGGCCCAGGCCCACGCCGGTGAAGGCCGCCGCGTGCACTTGGCCGATGCGCATCTTGCGCAGCACGTCCTTCTCGTCGCCGCTGACGCCGCCGGCGTAGATCTTGAGGGCGAGCTTGCCGCCGCTCTTGGCCTGCAATTCTTGGTTCATGGCCTCCATCTCCTTGACCCAGGTGGAGCCTTCGGGAGCCAGGACGGAGAGCTTGATTTCGTGTTCGGCGGCCTGGGCGCTCGCGGCGATCGTCGCCGCGCCGAAGCAGGCAAGGGCAAGGGAACGTAAATACGGACGCATTATTTCCTCCTCGTGTGGGAATCCGCGGGTGGGACCCGCCGTTTATTTTTTCCTTTTGGATTTGCCGGAATTGGCCTGAGTGAAAAACAAAGATTTTTTCTCGAGCAAGATCTTGGCGCGCCGCTTGGCGAGTTCGTTGGAGAGGCGCTGCTCGGGCAGCGCCGCGGCGTCGGCCGCGACCACCTCGCCTAAGAGGCTGGTGTAGAGCGCGGCGTCCTGGACCTGCACGGCGTAATAGAGGGCCTTGTTGACCGGGCCCATCAGGGCCTTGCCCTGGGTGATCTCGATCGCCTTGTCGAAGTGCATCTTGGATTTCTCCGGGTCCCCGCCCAGCAGTTTGGGGCGGCTACCGTAGAACGCGCCGAAGAAGAGATGCGGTCCACCAAAGTAATAGGTCTCGTCGAGCTCGAGGATGCGGTTGAAGATGGCCTCGATGCGCGGCAGCTCGGCGATGGCGTCGGTGGAGTC